>JACCDP011549963.1_pt1 | contig 13655 bp, 11 predicted proteins | sample 7445841 | NCBI WGS metagenome assembly JACCDP01 (sample SAMN15323441, study PRJNA562643) | freshwater metagenome | isolation source: river surface water | place: USA:Blue River Watershed | collected 2017-08-17
AATGGTTTCAGTTGTTCGAAGCCGCCCAACAATTAACTGGCGATGAACTTCCTAAACTGCGCATGCCATCTGAAGGTTTACCGGCCCCCAAGATGTGGCAATCTCGAAATCCACTTGGCTATGCCCGACTTACACATGCCAGAGCCGCGGTTCTTGAATGCGCTGCCCAAAACTTCATGCCGCCCGAAAATCTAATCTCGCCCGAAGCGGTTCGAAGAGTTTGCTGGCCGAACCCACCAACCGAGATTTCAGATCGATTGAAATTCGTATCTGCCGAACTTGCAGAATTTGGGGCGAGGAGTTGGCAGATTGAGCTCGTAGCCACACCCATTGCGGCTATTTTGGGCGAAATAGAGCCACTTATAGTCGAGGTTCCCGCAGCTGAGGGTGAATCCGCAGATGGGGCCGAAAGCCAGACCCCAGAAAGTGACGAATTACGCAACATTTAAGTTGCGAAAATAGCACAACTGGATTTACGCTTCAGGCATGTACAGCACATTTCTAATCGCGCTTCGCGAAGGCCTAGAGGCCGCTCTCATCATCGGAATTCTTGTTGCCTACCTGGTGAAATCAAACCAACGCCAATCTTTGCCAGCACTATGGACAGGCGTCGGAGTAGCCCTAGCTGCCAGCTTGGCTTTTGGCGCGTTCTTGTCTTTCACAACTACCCAACTATCTGAAGCCGGGGAGCAAATCTTTGGTGGCGTGACATCTCTTGTCGCAGTAGTGCTTGTTACATATATGGTTTTTTGGATGAAGCGCGTAGCCCGCGGATTAAAGAGTGATCTGCACGGAAAAATTGATTACGCGATGCCACTGGGCAAAATCGCCTTGATGTCTGCGGCTTTCTTTGCCGTTGCGCGAGAAGGTTTAGAAACTGCTTTGTTTGTTTACTCCAACTTTAAAACTGTTTCTGATGATTCATCTCCTACTATTGGATTAATTCTTGGACTAGGTCTAGCCGTTCTTTTGGGTGTTGCAATTTATCGCGGCAGCCTAAGGATTAATTTAGGAAAGTTTTTCACAATTACCGGTGTTGCTCTAATCATCATCGCTGCTGGAGTTCTCTCCTATGCGATTCACGAATTTCAAGAATTCGGTATCTTGCCTGGCGAAGATGCTTATGCCTGGAATTGGGAAGGTGCAAGCCCAACTCTGACTACCTTGCTATCTGGAACAGTCGGAATCAGTACAACGATTTCTTGGCCGCAACTATTTGTCTGGGCGTTTTACCTAGGCGTAGTTCTGCAGGCTTACCTAAAGCCAAAAAAGGCTGAGCTAGTTAATTCCTAAGCGAGTCTGCTGCTTCCAATTTAACCTACTGGCGAGTAACCTTACGGGAATACCAACCATTCTTAAATAGTCTTGAGTAGGAGCCCCAGATGAGTGAGCGCGTTGTCCTAGTTGATGCAGTTCGATCCCCCTTTGGTAAGGCCGGAAGTCTTTATGCCGAAACCAGAGCAGATGACATCATGGTTCGGACGCTTCGTGGATTATTAGAACGTAATCCGAAAGTTTCACCAAGTGCAATCGATGATGTTGCAATTGCCGCCGCAACTCAGAGCGGTGATCAAGGTATGAACATTGGCAGAAGCGTTTCGTTACTCGCTGGAATTCCAGATAGCGTTCCGGGATATTCAATTGATCGTTGGTGTGCTGGTGCACTTACTGCAGTAACAACTGTTTCTGGCGCAATCGCAATGGGCCAATATGACATTGCAATCGCCGGTGGCGTTGAACATATGGGACATCATCCGATGGGCGAAGGTATGGATCCAAATCCAAGATACCTAGCTGAAAAGTTAGTCGACACCGATGCACTGCAAATGGGTATGACTGCTGAAAGATTGCATGACAAGTTTCCGCATCTAACCAAAGCGCGCGCAGATGCATATGCAGTTGAGTCACAGAATAAAACTGCTGCGGCTTACACGGCCGGGAAAATTCAGAGAGATTTAATTCCAGTTGCAGTTCGCTCTGCTGAACTTGGTTGGGGCGTTGCGACAATTGATGAACCGCCACGACCAGGAACAACGGTTGAAGGACTTGCTGCACTTAAGACGCCATTTCGACCTATGGGTAATGTAACTGCGGGAAATGCTGCCGGGTTAAATGATGGCGCTACCGCTGCAATTCTTGCGAGCGAATCCAAAGCAAATGAACTTGGGCTCGGAATAAAGGCGAAGTTAGTTTCTTTTGCCTTCGCTGGTGTTGCCCCAGAAATCATGGGTTACGGTCCAGTGCCAAGCACCATCAAGGCGCTCTCAAAGGCTGGTTTATCAATTTCAGATATTGGCCTCTTTGAAATCAACGAAGCATTTGCAATTCAAGTTCTCTCATTCCTTGATCACTTCGGAATTGCTGATAACGATCCGCGGGTAAATCAATACGGTGGCGCTATTGCAGTGGGCCATCCACTTGCATCATCTGGCGTTCGCTTAATGATCAATTTAGCTCGCGGTTTTGAAGAGCACCCAGAAGTGCAATATGGGCTTACAACAATGTGTATCGGACTCGGAATGGGTGGAAGCATCATCTGGGAGAACCCACACTTCACTGGTTCAGGAAAGGCGGCAAAATAATGAGCGATCTTAAGTTGCCAGAAGGGGCACCAGAAGAGGTCGTAACAGCGGCCCACGTTCGAGAAATCGATCTTGCGCCATTCGGCCATGCCGGCACGCTTTCGTTAATCACTTTAGACAATGGCTTCGACCACAACCGTCCAAATACTTTTGGCCCTAATTCGTTAGCAGCGCTAAATGAAGCTATCACCGTTGCAGAAGCCAGTTCTTCAGTTGCAATAGCAATTACCGGTAAGCCGTTCATCTTTGCTGCTGGTGCTGATCTATCTGGAATATCTTTCCTAACCGAACAGAAGCAAGCCCTAGCGATTGCGAAACTCGGCCACGATGTATTCCGCAGATTTGGCGAGAGCAAGAAGCCAACCTTTGCATTTGTAAATGGTTTAGCACTTGGTGGCGGTCTAGAAGTTGCACTTCATTGCAACTATCGCAGTCTTGCATCAACTGCCTTTACCGGACTTCCAGAAGTATTTTTGGGCCTAGTCCCTGGTTGGGGTGGGGCAACCATTCTGCCTAAGCTAATCGGACCGGCAAATGCAGTTCAAGTTATTATTTTGAATGCGTTAAACAACAACACCATGTTGAAGGCTAAAGATGCATTGGCTCTTGGCGTTACTGATGTTGTGTTTGAACCTGCTGACTTCTTGGAAAACTCAATTAAATTTGCGGCTTCGGTTTTAAATGGTTCAAAGAAGATAGAACGAACTGACCATACAAAAGATGAGGCGGCCTGGAGCCAAGCAATAGCAGTTGGCCAAGCTGCAGTTTCTAAAAAATATGGTGGAGCCGAAATTCAACAGGCAGTTAAAGCGTTGAATTTAATTTCAGCTGCACGAACAAATACTTTGGGCGCTGGCTTCGATGCTGAAGATCAAGAGCTTTCTGGTTTGATCATGAGTAACCCACTTCGTGCATCACTTTATGCATTTAATTTGATTCAGAAGAAGCGTAAGAAAGTTGAAGGCGCACCAAAACCTGCACTTGCCCGAAAGGTAACCAAGGTCGGTGTTGTCGGAGCCGGACTTATGGCCTCGCAACTTGCATTGATCATGCTGCGTAATCTTAAAGTTCCAGTCGTTATCACTGACTTAGACCAAGAGCGCGTTGATAAAGGCCTAGCTTATATTCGCGGCGAGCTTGCAAAACTTGTAGAGAAGAAGCGCATGAGCGCTGAAGCTGCTGCACGTTTGGGTTCACTTGTATCTGGCTCTACCGATAAAGCTATCTTTGCTGATGCTTCATTTGTAATCGAGGCGATTTTTGAAGAGCTAGAACTTAAGCAGAAGTTGTTTAAAGAGCTCGAGAAGATTGTTTCGGTCGAATGTATTTTGGCAACCAACACCTCTTCCCTTTCTGTTACCAAGATGTCTGAAGGTTTGGCTAATCCAGAACGCGTAATCGGATTCCACTTCTTCAACCCAGTAGCGGTAATGCCATTGCTTGAAATTGCACGAACACCGGCCACCGATGATGTAACTACTGCTACTGCAGTAAACATTGGTAAAGAATTGAAGAAGACTATGGTGATTGTTAAGGACTCCCCTGCCTTCGTAGTTAATCGTCTACTTACAAGATTTATGGGCGAAATTACTGATGCGATCGATGAAGGCACCGCGCCAGATGTTGCGGATGCCGCAATGAAACCACTCGGACTTCCGATGACATCACTCGAGTTATTGGGTCTGGTCGGACCAGGAGTTGCGCTTCATGTTGCCGAAACTCTTCACAACAATCTTGGTGATCGATATCGAATCTCACCAACAATGCAGGCCTTTGTTGCTCAAGGTATAAAGACTTTCTATATCAAGGACGATAAGGGTGCATTGATTCCAAACCCTGCGGCACTTGCGCTGATTAAGGGTGGATCAAAGGCTTCAACAACTGAAGAAGTTCGAGTCCGAGCACTTAAAGCTTTAGCGAGCGAAGCTAAGATGATGTTAGATGAAGGCGTAGTTTCTACTGCTGCTGAGATTGATATCTGTATGTTGCTTGGTTGCGGTTGGCCGCTACATCTTGGTGGAATCTTGCCTTACTTGGATCGCGAAGGAATAAGTAGCGAAGTTACCGGCCAGGTTTTTCATCCAGCGGGAGTTGCTTCGCTGGCATAACATCCCCATTTAGTTGATCCTTGAGCGAGCTGCTCCAGGAAACTAATTGATGCGTAATGTTCTGAGCAGTTATTCCAAGGTCGGACATGATTTCGCCGCGCTTTGAATGCTCGATAAATTCAAGTGGTACGCCAATTGAATGAATTGGAACGCTGATTTCGGCATCTCTAAACATTTCAGAGATTGTGCTTGCGATTCCGCCATGGCGAATTCCGTCTTCAACAACGACTACTGACTTGTATCTCTGTGCCATTGTCAACAAACTTTGTGGAAGTGGCTTAACCCACCGAGGATCAATGACGGTTACGCCAACACCTTCGCGATATGCCTGAGATGCAGCTTCGACACAAATCTTTGCCATCGCACCAACGCTAACCAGAAGCACATCTGCGCTTTCGCCGCGGTAAAGAACATCGATGCCATCACGGCGCTCGAATGCAGGGATATCAGCACCTACTGGCCCCTTAGGGAAACGAATCAATGATGGTGCATCTGAAATATTCATAGCTTCATTTAGAGTTTCGCGAAGAATGGCACCGTCACGAGGTGCAGCTACATGTAGCGTCGGAACGATTCCGGTTAAGGCCAAATCCCAAATGCCATGGTGTGAAGGTCCGTCATCACCGGTTATGCCAGCACGATCTAGAACAAAAGTTACGCCAGCTTTGTGCAGCGCAACATCAAGTAGAAGCTGATCAAATGCTCGGTTAAGGAAAGTTGAGTAAATGGCAACAACCGGATGTAGACCAGTGAAGGCCAAGCCTGCTGCGCTGGTTGCGGCATGTTGTTCAGCGATACCAACGTCGAATGCTCGCTTTGGAAACTTCTCGGCAAATTTATCTAGACCGGTTGGTCCAAGCATTGCGGCGGTAATTGCGACTACATCTTTGCGCTTTGCGCCGATTTCGCAGATTTCATCAGAGAAAACACTTGTCCAGTTTGGTGCATTTTTTGCAACTGGGACTCCAGTTTCAGGACTCACAATTCCGACAGCATGAAACTTTTCAGCAGCGTCATTGATTGCTGGCGCATGACCGCGACCTTTTTCAGTAATAACATGGACCAATACCGGAGCACCAAAATTCTTTGCTTGCTCGAGCGCGTTTTCCATAGCTTCAATATCGTGACCATCAATCGGGCCAACATACTTCAGGCCTAGATCTTCAAACATTCCCTGTGGCGCAACAATATCTTTTATGCCTTTTTTAACTCCGTGTAAAGTTTCATAAATTGGGCCACCGACAACCGGAGTTTTTTCAAGAACACCCTTGCCCCAATCCAAGAATTTCTCGTAACCACTTGTCGTGCGAAGTGTTGAAAGATAGGTAGCAAGACCACCAATAGTTGGTGAATATGAACGCTCGTTGTCATTTACGACAATTACGAGTTTCAAGTCATCACTGGATGCGATGTTGTTAAGCGCCTCCCATGACATGCCGCCGGTAAGTGCACCGTCTCCGACAACGCAGACCACGGTCTTATCGAGATCGCCCTTAATTAAATTTCCACGGGCTACACCATCTGACCAAGATAGTGCGGTCGATGCATGTGAATTTTCTACAACGTCATGTTCGCTTTCAGCGCGATTTGGATAACCTGAAACGCCACCGCGTTGGCGCAACTTATCAAAACCTGAAATACGACCGGTTAATAACTTATGGACATAACTTTGATGGCCGGTATCAAAAATAATTGTGTCTTTTGGAGATTCAAATATCCGATGGATTGCAATAGTTAGCTCAACAACACCGAGATTTGGTCCAAGATGGCCGCCACTCTTTGAGACTTTTTCAATCAGAAACTCACGAATTTCTAGCGATAGCTCATTTAGCGCAGGGTATGAAAGCTTGGCCAGATCACTGGGCGCAGCAATGCTTTCAAGATACTTCGACATCGCCGTAGTCTAGAGCAAGCCGTTATTTTTAGAGCAGTGAACGCAGCACGTATTGCATGATGCCGCCATGACGGAAGTAATCCGCTTCACCTGGAGTATCGATTCGGACCACCGCATCAAAGCTCTTATCGCCTGCAACAACCTTAAGCGTCTTTGGGACTCCCCCGGTATTTAGTGCTTCGATTCCGACTACTGCAAATTCTTCGCTACCAGTTAAGCCAAGTGATTCAGCGTTTTCACCAGCTGGGAATTGAAGTGGTAGCACTCCCATTCCAATCAAGTTAGAGCGGTGAATACGTTCAAAAGATTCGGCAATTACAACTTTAACTCCGAGAAGCGCTGTTCCCTTAGCTGCCCAGTCACGTGATGAACCAGATCCATATTCTTTGCCCGCAAGAATAACTAATGGAATTTTCGCATTTTGATATGCCATTGATGCGTCGTAGATAGTTGCTTGAGAACCGCCATCAAGGAAGTTCTTGGTGAAGCCACCTTCTACGCCATTTAAAAGTAAATTCTTTAAACGGATGTTTGCAAAGGTTCCGCGAATCATTACTTCGTGATTACCGCGACGAGATCCATATGAGTTGAAATCTGCACGATCAATTCCGTGTTCTGCAAGATATTTACCGGCTGGTGAATCTGCTTTGATGTTTCCGGCTGGAGAAATGTGATCAGTTGTAACTGAATCGCCAAGAACAGCAAGAACTCGAGCCTTAGAAATATCCTTTACTGGCTCTGGATTGCGTGGCATACCTTCAAAATAAGGTGGCTTTCGCACATAAGTTGACTTCAAATCCCATTCAAAGACTTTACCGGTTGGTGTAGCAAGTGACTTCCAGCGATGATCACCTTCGAAGACAGTCGCATAATCTTTGGTAAACATTTCTGATGAGATTGAAGAATTAATGACACTCTGAATTTCTTCAGTTGTTGGCCAAATATCTTTTAGGTATACCGCTTTGCCATCTTTATCGTTTCCGATTGAATCCTTCTCAAAATCGTGATCCATGGTGCCAGCAAGTGCGTATGCGACAACTAGTGGTGGTGAAGCCAAGTAGTTCATCTTGATATCTGGGCTAATGCGACCTTCGAAGTTTCGGTTACCTGATAGAACAGCAGTTACAGCTAAATCATTCTCATTGATTGCCTTGCTGATTTCAACCGGTAGTGGACCAGAGTTACCAATACAGGTAACGCAACCATAACCAACTAAGTTGAAGCCGAGTTGCTCCATGTAAGGAGTAAGGCCTGCGCGATCGTAATAATCAGTTACAACTTTCGATCCTGGTGCAAGTGTTGTCTTTACCCATGGCTTGCTGCGCAGACCTTTTTCAACGGCCTTCTTTGCAAGCAGAGCTGCGCCAATCATAACGCTTGGGTTTGACGTGTTTGTGCAAGATGTAATTGATGCAATAACAACTGCGCCATTTGAAACCGAAGTTTCTTTTCCGTTAAGCGAAATATTGACCGCGGATTTTGCAGTCTTCTCAGTGAAGTAAGAAGGAAGAATTTTCTCAAATGAATCTTTTGAATCCGAGAGTTCGATTCGATCTTGTGGTCGCTTTGGTCCCGCAATCGAAGGAACAATAGTTGCAAGATCAAGTTCAAGAGTTTCAGAGAATCTTGGTGATTTATCTGGGTTGTGCCATAGGCCAACGCGCTTTGCATACTCTTCAACCAGAGCTAATTGATCAGCGGTGCGTCCGGTGAGCTTCATGTATTTAATTGTTTCTTCGTCAATCGGGAAGATTGCGCAAGTCGAACCATATTCCGGAGACATGTTTCCGATAGTTGTTCGGTTTGCCATTGGAAGCGCTGTGACACCTGGACCATAAAATTCGACGAACTTACCAACAACGCCATGCTTGCGAAGCATCTGGGTGATTGTTAAAACCAAATCTGTTGCTGTTGTTCCGATCGGAAGTTGGCCATTTAATTTGAATCCAACAACACGAGGAATCAACATTGAAACCGGTTGTCCAAGAAGTGCTGCCTCGGCTTCGATGCCGCCCACTCCCCAACCCAAAACTCCAAGGCCATTAACCATGGTTGTATGTGAATCGGTTCCGACGACCGTGTCTGGATACGCACGTAGAACGCCATCTACTTTTCTTGTCATTACGACACGAGCTAGGTATTCAATATTTACTTGGTGAACAATTCCGGTTCCTGGTGGAACAACTTTAAATTCATCAAATGCGCTCTGACCCCAGCGAAGGAAGCGATATCGCTCCTGATTTCGTTGATATTCGATATCTGTGTTCTCTTCAAAAGCGGTATTTGTTCCAAACTTATCTGCGATTACCGAGTGGTCGATAACTAATTCTGCTGGTGCAAGTGGATTTACCTTTGCTGGATCTCCACCAAGTTCAACGATTGCTTCGCGCATTGTTGCAAGATCTACAACACATGGAACACCGGTGAAATCCTGCATAATTACGCGCGCTGGCGTAAATTGAATTTCGGTTTCTGGTTCAGAATCTGGATTCCAATTTGCAAGAGCTTCAATCTGAGCGGCAGTGATATTTGCGCCATCTTCAGTGCGCAGTAAATTCTCTAATAAAACTTTTAAGCTAAAGGGAAGGCTGTCTGCGGCTGGCAATTTTTTGATATCAAATATCTCGTATTTGCTACCCGCTACTTCGATTTCAACCTTTGCGTTAAAAGAATTTTTACTCATGAGCGCATCTTAACCGAGAGAAAAGCGAGCCACACATTCCACATGTTGAGTCATCGGGAATAGATCGAAGCCAACGATGTGATTTAGGTGATATCCGGCCTCTTCTAGCGCCCTGGCATCGCGGGCCAGTGAGGCTGGGTCGCATGAGACATAAACAATCGTCCTAGGTTTCTTAGCGACCATTTGCTTAACAACCATGTCGCCGGCACCAGTCCGAGGTGGATCCAAAAGAATTACATCCACGCGATTAATCAATGGCAACTTCTGTTCAACCCGGCCGGCATGAACAACAACGTTCTTTCTCTTCTCAAAGATCTTGAGCGCATCCTGCGTTGCTCGATGACTAGATTCAATCAAATGAACTTTTCCGATATCTCCAACATCTTCTGCCATCGGCGCTGTAAATAGCCCCACGCCACCATATAAATCACAGACTTGATCGCCGGGACGAAGTGCCATTAAATCCATAACTAACTTCGTAAGTGTTTTAGGCGCCGCACTATGACTCTGCCAGAACGATGTAGGTGAAATTTGATATGTATGTTCGCCAACAACTTCGTGCAATTGTGTTGGGCCAGAAATGCTGCGCCCGCCACGAGAAACATTCTTTTCACCGGAACTAGAGACTGCGACTTCAAGGCGATCATCGCCCTTCCAACTTCGAGCAAACATTGCTGGATCATTAATCGCTTCAACTGCAATTAAACATTTATCAATTTCAGTGACTTCCTTACTGCGGGCCGAATATAAACCCGGTTTTCCATTCTTGGATATTGCAAAGTCCATGCGAGTGCGCCAATGCAAGCCGTTAATCGGTTCGGCAGGCAAGACATCTAAATCCATTTCAATTCTTCCAAGTCGCGAAAACTGTTCACGAATTACTGAACGCTTTAATTCAAGTTGCGCTGAAATTTCAATATGCTGGAAATCGCAACCACCACAGCCGCCAGGAACTGCATACTTGCAAGGCGGAACTACGCGATCCTTTGATGGTTTTAGGATTTCGATTGCATCTCCGCGAGCCAGCTTCGAAGAAGTGGAAGTTATTTCTACGACGGCTTCTTCGCCCGTAATTCCATATCTGACGAAAACAACTTGCCCTTTATGTCTAGCAATGAAATGGCCACCGTGTGCCACTGGCCCAATTTCTACGGTAATTCGGTCGCCTACTTTTAGCGAGCCTTCGTCTTTCCGGATGTTGGATTCCATAGGGGCAACCTTAAGGGTGTAAGTTGTACTTCGTGCACGTAGTGATTATGGGATGCGGTCGAGTCGGATCTGGTCTTGCCATTGATTTAGAGGCAGCCGGACATTCGGTATCAATAATCGACCAGAATAAAGAAGCATTCCGTCGATTAGGCTCAGATTTCAAAGGTCAGATAATTGCTGGTGTTGGTTTTGACCGCGATATCTTGCTTGAAGCCGGAATCGAGAAGGCTGATGCATTCGCTGCAGTTTCAAATGGTGATAATTCCAACATCTTGGCAGCTCGTGTTGCGCGCGAAACTTATGGCGTAGAAAAAGTTGTTGCTCGTATTTATGATCCAGCTCGTGCAGAAATTTACCAACGCCTTGGAATTCCTACCGTAGCAACCGTTCTTTGGACCACTGATCAAATTATCCGTCGACTCGCACCAGAAGGATCTAAATCTGAATGGCGCGATGCAAGCGGTGTAGTTCAACTCTGTGAAGTTCACTTACATCATGATTGGTTTGGACAACCGGTTTCACTTATTGAATCTTCGACAAAGGCCCGAGTCGCATTTATTACTCGCCTTGGAAGCGGAATGATTCCGACTGAAAATACCGTTCTTCAAGAGGGCGACCTAGTTCATGTCATGGCTACCGACGAAGAGATTAAGAATATTGAAAGCACTTTGGCAAAATCTCCGGAAGAGGCCTAGCGAATATGAAAATTGCGATTGCTGGTGCTGGAAATGTTGGACGTTCGATTGCCCGAGAACTACTTGAAAATGGCCATCATGTTCTTCTTATTGACCGAGATCCAAAAGCACTAAAAATCGAGAGTGTTCCAAGCGCTGAATGGTTGATGGCGGATGTTTGCGAGATTTCATCTCTCGATAATGCAAAGTTAGATACCTGCCAAGTATTGATCGCAGCAACCGGAGACGACAAAGTAAATTTAGTAGCTTCGCTCTTAGCAAAGACTGAGTACGGGGTTCCACGAGTTGTTGCTCGAGTAAATCATCCAAAGAATGAATGGATGTTCGACTCATCTTGGGGTGTAGACGTTTCGGTATCTACTCCTCGCATTATTTCCGCAATTGTTGAAGAAGCAGTTTCGGTGGGCGATGTGGTTCGCCTATTCTCGCTGCAAAAGGGTGAAGCAAGCTTGGTTGAAATTACCTTGCCAGAGGATGCGAAATGTCTTGGCCAAACCGTTGAAGAGGTAAAGCTTCCTGACAATGCAACACTCGCTGCAATTATCCGTGATGGTCAAGTAATTACGCCACATGCACACGATGTCTTTTCAGCGGGCGATGAACTGCTCTTTATTGCTACGGCCGAAGCTGAACAACTCTTAAAGAATTGTTTTATAGCTAATACCTAATCTGCTTTTGTAATAGGAACCGATCTAATTACCATCCAAGTTCCCCAAAGTGTCGCCAAATAAAGTGGGAAACCAAGAAAAATATTTGCAACTCCAAGAGCATTTAATTGATCTGCTTTAAAAAGCGGATATTGAACACCTAATCTAATTGCGAAGAGCGCGAACCAGATCCAAGTTGCCTTGGTATATGCGGCCAAACGTTTTGGATCTTTACGCCACTTCAAATTTTCGCCAAGAATTGGGCCAAGTAGAACACCAATTAACGGATACTTAATCAGGATCGAAACCAAGTAAACAAGCATGAAAGCCGAGTTTTTCCAGAGGCTAGGCGCGAAATAATCCTTTGCCTCACCAGTTCTCCAGGCCAACCAACCGCAGAATGCGACTCCGATGAACCCAGATATTGAATACATTAACGAGTCTCTTCTAATCAATCGATAAAGCATCAATAGCGCAGCGGTCGCTAGCGAGACATAGAGACAGACCGCTAAGTTCTTAGAGATGTTGTATGTAAGCAAGAAAATAATCGAAGGAATTGTCGAGTCAATAATTCCCTTTTTTCCACCAAGTGCGGTGAGCACTTTTGCCTTATCTTCTTCTTGCATTAGCTCTTTCCCCCGGTAGATCCAAAACCGCCAGTGCCACGATCGGAACCTGGAAGAGATTGAACTTCAACGAAGTTGGCGCGTTCGACTTGCTGGATCACAAGTTGTGCAATTCGATCACCCTTCTTAAATGAAATTGCTTCCTTAGGATCATGATTAATCAAGATAATTTGAAGTTCACCTCGAAAGCCAGCATCTACAGTTCCCGGTGAGTTCACCATTGTTACACCGTGCTTAATTGCAAGGCCTGATCTTGGGTGAACCAGTGCGACATAACCATTTGGGAGTGCGATTGAAATGCCAGTTGGAACTAGTGCGCGTTCGCCTGGCTGAAGGGTTACATCAACGCGCGCAGTTAAATCCGCACCGGCATCTCCGGGCTTTGCATAACTCGGCATCGGAACTGATTCATCTAAGCGGGTAATCAAAACCTGAACACTCATGGATTGATTTCAAACTCGGGATCTACGAAGGCCAATAGCTCTGGATGAGCAGTAACGTGAGCTAGATATTCCTTAGGAGCGTTGTCCAAGAAATGTTGCATCGGAACAATTACATATAAAGATGCCGCACGAACAGCGATTGGTCCGTCAGGACTTCCGATTCGGCCAACTGCACTGCAATAAACTTTGCGATTAACTTGTCCGGTTATTTCTGCAGTTATGTGAAGCGTTGTTCCCATCGGAACTGGCAATAGAAAATCTGTTTCTAGCCTTGCCGTTACTGCAGGAGAGCGAATTAGCCACATCAACTTTCCAAGCGCCTCATCAAATGCCAGCGATAGCAATCCCCCATGTGCAAGTCCAGGTGCGCCTTGATGATTCTCGGTAACTGTAAAAACCGCTGTTAAATTCTGGCCATCTCCTGCATGCGCAACGAGATGCAAACCAGTTGGGTGCAGTTCTCCGCAACCAAAGCAATGACCGAAGTGTGATGGAATTTTTGTTCCAGGTTCTGGCGCTTTGGGATGGCGTGGAGGTATTTGGGAACCCTCTGGTGGCACAGTGCTTGGAACGCGACTCATGAGTCAAGCGTAACCCTTGATTAAGTTTGTGCAAATATTTGATGCAGGTATGCCGTAGCGTGCGCCTGTGGGAAAAAATAATCGGCATAAGGATTTGGACTATGGCTCCCCAATTTATCAAGAGAAGATAACTTGGAGTTGGTGGCTCTGGTGCTTCACACTATTTATGGCGGCTTCACTCTCACTA
>JACCDP010226058.1_pt1 | contig 13651 bp, 10 predicted proteins | sample 7445841 | NCBI WGS metagenome assembly JACCDP01 (sample SAMN15323441, study PRJNA562643) | freshwater metagenome | isolation source: river surface water | place: USA:Blue River Watershed | collected 2017-08-17
CGCATTCGTGGTTCGCAGTATCCATTGCCAAGTTTCCGCAGGGGCGTAGCTCAATTGGCAGAGTGACGGTCTCCAAAACCGTAGGTTGGGGGTTCGAGGCCCTCCGCCCCTGCCACCGGATCAGGTGCCTGACACCGAAAGTAAAAGCAAATGTCGAATCATTCCGTGGAGACCGTGACGACTTCGGCTGACAAGGCCAAGCTCGGCGTGGCTCTGATTGCTGTTCTCGCCGGTGTGATCGGTTTTTACCTGCTGGCCGGCCAGACGACACTGGTGCGTGCTGCGGCGCTCGTCGGTGGTTTGCTGGTAGCCATTGCTGCCGCATGGACCTCGGCGCTTGGACAAAGCTTCATCGGTTTCGCGCGTGAATCTGTTCGTGAAACCAAGAAAGTTGTCTGGCCTTCGCGCAAAGAAGCGATGCAGATCACCGGTGTGGTGTTTGGCTTCGTGTTCATTATGGCCGTGTTCCTCTGGGGTACGGACAAACTGCTTGAGGTCGTCCTGTACGACCTGATCCTTGGCTGGAGGTAATGATGACGGACAACACGCAACAAAGCGCAGCGCCGGCTTCCCCCAGCACTGGCAGCAAGAAACAGTGGTACGTCGTCCATGCGTATTCTGGGATGGAAAAAAGCGTGCAGCGCGCGCTGACCGAGCGCATCGCCCGTGCAGGCATGGAAGAAAAATTTGGCCAGATTCTCGTACCCACGGAAGAAGTGATCGAGATGAAAAACGGTCACAAGTCCGTGACCGAGCGTCGTTTCTTTCCGGGCTATGTGCTCGTCGAGATGGAAATGACGGATGACACCTGGCACCTGGTGAAGAACACCAACAAGGTAACCGGTTTCATCGGAGGCAAGTCGAACAAGCCAACACCGATTCCGCCGCATGAAGTCGACAAGATCCTGCATCAGATGCAGGAAGGCGTCGAGAAGCCTCGCCCCAAGGTGCTGTACGAAGTGGGCGAGCTGGTGCGCATCAAGGATGGTCCTTTCACTGACTTCAACGGCAACGTCGAAGAGGTGAATTACGAAAAGTCCCGTGTTCGCGTCTCCGTTACGATCTTCGGCCGCGCGACACCGGTGGAGCTTGAATTCGGGCAGGTGGAAAAGGCCTGATTCGTTCAACCATCCCGCAAGCCGGGCAGATTTTTGGCAGTAAATCAGCAGTAAAAACAGCAGTAAACCCGAGGAGCCTCAGTAATCAGTCGCAAGATCGGCGAACAGGCGCTATCACTCACCAACAGGAGCCCTCATGGCAAAGAAGATCATAGGCTTTATCAAGCTGCAAGTCCCAGCTGGTAAGGCAAACCCCTCTCCTCCGATTGGCCCGGCACTGGGTCAGCGCGGTCTGAACATCATGGAATTCTGCAAGGCGTTCAATGCGCAGACGCAGAACGTTGAGCCGGGCCTGCCGATTCCGGTCGTGATTACCGCCTTTGCGGACAAGTCTTTCACGTTTGTGATGAAGACGCCGCCGGCGACCATCCTGATCAAGAAAGCCGCTGGTATCCAGAAGGGTTCATCGAAGCCGCATACCGACAAGGTCGGCAAGATTACTCGCCAGCAGGCAGAAGAAATCGCCACCCAGAAGAAACCTGATCTGACAGCTGCAGATCTGGAGGCGGCCGTGCGCACGATCGCAGGTTCCGCTCGTTCGATGGGCATCACGGTGGAGGGACTGTAATGGCTAAGCTTTCCAAGCGCGCAAAAGCGATCAAGGCCAAGGTCGATCGCACCAAGCCGTATCCGTTCGAAAACGCTATCGCTCTCGTGAAAGAACTGGCCACGGCCAAGTTCAACGAGTCGATTGATGTCGCGATCCAGCTGGGCGTCGACGCCAAGAAATCTGACCAGGTCGTTCGTGGTTCGGTCGTTCTGCCTGCGGGCACCGGCAAGACCATGCGTGTTGCTGTGTTCGCGACTGGCGCGAAAGCCGATGAGGCGAAGGCAGCAGGCGCTGATATCGTCGGCATGGAAGATCTCGCCGAGCGCATCAAAGGCGGTGACATGCCGTTCGATGTGGTCATCGCATCGCCCGACACCATGCGTATCGTCGGTACGCTGGGTCAGGTGCTCGGTCCGCGCGGCCTGATGCCGAACCCCAAGGTTGGCACCGTGACCCCGGACGTGGCTACTGCTGTCAAGAATGCGAAAGCAGGTCAGGTGCAGTACCGCACTGACAAGGCAGGCATCGTGCACGCCACCATTGGTCGCAAGTCCTTCGGTGATGCCGATCTTAAGACCAATCTGCTGGCGCTGCTGGACGCACTGAACAAGGCCAAGCCTGCATCGAGCAAGGGCATTTACCTGCGCAAGGTATCGCTGTCCTCGACGATGGGTGCCGGTGTGCGTGTCGACCAGGCATCGCTGGCTGGCTGACACAAGAAATAAAGTCCCTGCGCCTGCGGCGCAGGGCAGTTCTTTGGGCTGGAGCGGGCAATAGACGCTCCAGGCAATCAAAGACCGTTGGGCCTGAGGTCGCAGCAGCAAGCAGCCGATGGTTAATAAGCTGAAGGAATTTCCTGAGGCACCCAACGCAGATGGCGAGCCCGAACAAGTTTTGCAGTCTCTCCGCCGCATGCTACACCGCATGCGCGCAAGAACTCCTGACTTCGGACGCCGTGTTCGAAACGATGTGAGGCAGGCAGCCCCCTGGCTGTGCAGGCGCCAATCATCACTTTTGGAGGTTGAACGTGAGTCTCAATCGAAATGACAAAGCGGCCGTCGTCGCCGAAGTCTCCGCCAGGATCACCTCGGCGCAGACCATCGTGCTGGCCGAGTACCGTGGCATTGAGGTTGGTCCCATGACGGAACTGCGTGCGAAAGCGCGTTCCAACGGCGTTTACCTGCGAGTGCTGAAAAACACGCTCGCTCGTCGCGCTGTAGAAGGAACGACGTTCTCGTCGCTTGCCTCTGAAATGACCGGTCCGCTGATCTACGCGATCTCGGACGATGCCGTCGCTGCGGCGAAAGTCATCAATGACTTTGCCAAGAGCAATGACAAGCTGGTCATCAAGGCAGGTAACTACGCAGGCAATTCGCTGAACAAGGCAGAAGTCACTGCCCTGGCAAACATCCCGAGCAAGGAAGTCCTGATCGCCCAGCTGTTGGGCGTGATGCAGGCACCGGTCTCTGGCTTTGCCCGTGCACTGGCCGCGCTGGCAGCGAAGAAAGAAACCGAAGCCGCCTGATAAGCGCAAGCTCTCAGGCAAGGTTTTTCGTCCGGATCACTCAAGCAATTACCGAAAATTTAGGAGTTTCAAATGGCAATCACTAAAGATGACATCCTGGAAGCCGTTGGTCAAATGTCCGTCATGGACCTGAACGACCTGGTCAAGGCTTTCGAAGAGAAGTTTGGCGTTTCCGCAGCAGCGATGGCAGTTGCTGGTCCAGCAGGCGGTGGCGGCGGCGGTGCAGCGGCTGCTGAAGAGCAGACCGAGTTCACCGTGGTGCTGGCAGATGTCGGCGCGAACAAGGTGGGCGTGATTAAGGCAGTTCGCGAGATCACCGGTCTGGGCCTGAAAGAAGCAAAAGATCTGGTCGACGGCGCACCGAAGCCTGTGAAGGAAGGCGTGTCGAAGGCAGACGCAGAAGCCGCGAAGAAGAAACTGGAAGAGGCAGGCGCAAAGGCCGACCTCAAGTAATCCGGGTTCTCGGCGCGTGCTACCCCCGAGTCAACGTGCAGGATCCTGTCGCAAGACGGGATCCTGCGTTGGCTCTATTGGCGTTTCGGGAATTTGCAGCAAGGCCCGGCGATGGTTGCAACGTTCATCACCATCGACGGTCGTATAAGGTTGTATCAGAAGGGCAAAGACTTGAGGGTTCGCAGACTGGCGCATTGAGCGTTGTCGAGTCCTGAATTCTCTATCCTTCCTGTCACTCACGGAGTGTTCATGCACTACTCATTCACTGAGAAGAAGCGCATCCGCAAATCATTCGCGAAACGCGCTAACGTTCACGATGTTCCTTACCTGCTTGCTACCCAGCTGGAGTCCTACACGGATTTTCTGCAGGCAGAGGTTGGCCCGACCGCTCGAAAAAATGAAGGCCTGCAGTCCGCATTCAATTCGATCTTCCCCATCGTTTCCCACAATGGCTTCGCACGCCTTGAGTTTTTGTCGTATGTGCTCGGCGATCCGCCGTTCGACGTCAAGGAATGTCAGCAGCGCGGACTGACCTACGCGTCACCGTTGCGTGCCAAGGTGCGTCTGGTGATTCTTGACAAGGAATCGCCGACCAAGCCTGTCGTGAAGGAGATGAAGGAGCAGGAAGTGTACATGGGCGAGCTGCCGTTGATGACGGTCAACGGCTCATTCGTCATCAACGGCACTGAGCGTGTGATCGTGTCGCAGTTGCATCGTTCCCCGGGTGTGTTCTTCGAACATGACCGTGGCAAGACCCACTCGTCGGGCAAGCTGTTGTTCTCCGCACGGATTATCCCTTACCGTGGCTCGTGGCTGGATTTCGAGTTCGACCCGAAAGACATTCTGTACTTCCGTGTCGACCGTCGCCGCAAGATGCCAGTGACCATCCTGCTCAAAGCGATCGGCATGACCTCGGAGCAGATTCTGGCGAATTTCTTCGTGTTCGACAATTTCACTTTGCGGTCGGAAGGTGCAGAGATGGAGTTCGTCGCGGAGCGTCTGCGTGGTGAGGTCGCGCGCTTCGACATCACCGACAAGTCCGGCAAAGTGCTGGTGGCGAAGGATAAGCGTATCAATGCCAAGCATGTGCGCGACATCGAAGCCGCCGGCATCAAGCATATTTCCGTGCCTGAGGATTACCTTCAGGGTCGTGTGCTGGCCACCAATATCGTCGATCCCGAGACCGGCGAAGTCATTGCCAATGCCAATGATGAACTGACGGATGAGCTGCTCGGCCGCTTGCGTGATGCCAAGGTCAGCAGCATCCAGACCCTGTACACGAACGATCTCGATCAGGGCGCTTACATTTCGCAGACACTGCGCACCGACGACACCGCCGATCAGATGGCAGCGCGTATAGCGATCTACCGCATGATGCGCCCCGGCGAGCCGCCGACCGAGGAATCGGTCGAGGCGCTGTTCAATGGACTGTTCTACAGCGAAGACCGTTACGATCTGTCCTCGGTCGGTCGCATGAAATTCAACCGTCGCATCGGTCGTGATGAGCTGACCGGGACGATGACGCTGTCCAACGAAGATATTCTTGCAGTCATCAAGATCCTGGTTGAGCTGCGCAACGGACGTGGCGAAGTCGATGATATCGATCACCTCGGTAACCGCCGCGTGCGTTGCGTCGGCGAACTGGCAGAGAACCAGTTCCGTGCCGGTCTGGTGCGCGTGGAGCGTGCCGTCAAGGAGCGTCTGGGTCAGGCAGAAGCTGACAACCTGATGCCACATGACCTGATCAACTCCAAGCCGATCTCTGCAGCCATCCGCGAGTTCTTCGGCTCCTCTCAGCTATCGCAGTTCATGGACCAGACGAACCCGCTGTCGGAGATCACGCACAAGCGTCGCGTCTCTGCGCTGGGCCCGGGTGGTCTGACTCGTGAACGCGCAGGCTTTGAAGTGCGTGACGTGCATCCGACGCACTACGGCCGCGTGTGCCCGATCGAAACGCCTGAAGGTCCGAACATTGGTCTGATCAACTCGCTGGCGCTGTACGCCCGACTGAACGAGTACGGCTTCCTCGAGACGCCTTATCGCAAAGTCATCGACGGCAAGGTCACCGATCAGATCGACTACCTGTCCGCGATCGAAGAAGGCCGTTACATCATCGCTCAGGCGAACGCGACCATCGATAAGAACGGCAAGCTGTCCGACGAACTGGTGTCAGCGCGTGAAGCTGGCGAGACCATTCTCGTGTCCCCCGAGCGCGTGCAGTACATGGACGTGGCTCCGGGCCAGATCGTGTCGGTCGCTGCCTCGCTGATTCCTTTCCTTGAGCACGATGACGCGAACCGCGCGCTGATGGGTGCCAACATGCAGCGCCAGGCCGTGCCCTGCTTGCGCCCCGAGAAAGCATTCGTTGGTACAGGTGTCGAGCGTACCGTGGCGGTTGACTCGGGCACCACGGTTCAGGCCTTGCGTGGCGGTGTCGTCGATTACGTCGATGCCGGTCGTATCGTGATTCGTGTGAATGACGATGAAGCGCAGGCGGGCGAGGTCGGTGTGGATATCTACAACCTGATCAAGTACACCCGCTCGAACCAGAACACGAACATCAACCAGCGTCCTATCGTGAAAGTGGGCGATCGTGTCGCCAAGCGCGATGTGATAGCGGACGGCGCATCGACGGACCTCGGCGAACTGGCACTTGGCCAGAACATGCTGGTCGCGTTCATGCCATGGAATGGTTACAACTTCGAGGATTCCATCCTCATCTCCGAGAAGGTGGTGGCTGATGATCGCTACACCTCGATCCATATCGAAGAACTGTCGGTTGTCGCGCGCGATACCAAGCTCGGACCGGAAGAAATCACCCGCGATATTTCCAATCTCGCGGAAAACCAGCTCGCACGTCTGGATGAGTCCGGCATCGTGTACATCGGCGCTGAGGTCGAGGCAGGCGATGTGCTGGTCGGTAAGGTCACGCCAAAGGGCGAGACCCAGCTGACGCCGGAAGAAAAGCTGCTGCGCGCGATCTTTGGTGAAAAGGCATCGGACGTCAAAGACACCTCGCTGCGCGTGCCTTCAGGCATGATCGGTACCGTGATCGATGTGCAAGTCTTTACCCGCGAAGGCATACAGCGCGACAAGCGCGCGCAACAGATCATCGACGATGAACTCAAGCGCTACCGTCTCGACCTGAACGATCAGCTGCGTATCGTGGAAGGCGATGCCTTCCAGCGTCTGGAGAAGATGCTGATTGGCAAGGTCGCCAACGGTGGTCCGAAGAAGCTGGCCAAGGGCGCCAAGATCGACAAGGCCTATCTGGACGATCTGGACAAATATCACTGGTTTGACATTCGTCCGGCCGATGACGACGCGGCTGCCGCCCTCGAGGCGATCAAGGAATCGATCGCGGAGAAGCGCCACCAGTTCGATCTGGCATTCGAAGAGAAGCGCAAGAAGCTCACCCAGGGCGACGAGCTGCCGCCGGGTGTGCAGAAGATGGTCAAGGTTTATCTGGCTGTGAAGCGTCGCCTGCAGCCTGGCGACAAGATGGCAGGTCGTCACGGTAACAAGGGTGTGGTCTCTCGTATCGTACCGGTCGAGGACATGCCTTATATGGCTGATGGCACACCGGCCGATATCGTGCTCAATCCGCTCGGCGTTCCTTCCCGAATGAACGTCGGCCAGGTGCTGGAAGTTCACCTCGGCTGGGCTGCAAAAGGTCTGGGATTGCGCATTGGCGAAATGCTGAAGGCGCAGGCAAAGGCCACTGAAGTTCGCGGTTTCCTGAAACAGATCTACAACGAGTCAGGTCGTACCGAAGAGCTGGACAAGTTCTCCGACGATGAAATCCTCGCGCTGGCAGATAACCTGAAAGAAGGCGTGCCTTTTGCGACTCCGGTGTTCGACGGCGCGCACGAGACCGAGATTCATCGCATGCTCGACCTTGCTTATCCGGACGACGTCGCCAAGAACCTTGGCATGACACCGTCAAAGAACCAGGTCACGATGTACGACGGCCGAACCGGCGAGGCGTTTGAGCGCCCGGTCACGGTCGGTTACATGCACGTGCTGAAGCTGCACCATCTGGTCGACGACAAGATGCACGCTCGCTCCACGGGGCCGTACTCGCTCGTTACTCAGCAGCCGCTGGGCGGCAAGGCGCAGTTCGGCGGCCAGCGTTTCGGCGAGATGGAGGTGTGGGCACTGGAAGCCTACGGTGCCTCTTACGTGCTGCAGGAAATGCTGACAGTGAAGTCCGACGACGTGAACGGACGCACCAAGGTCTACGAGAACCTGGTCAAGGGCGACCATGTGATCGATGCCGGCATGCCGGAATCCTTCAACGTTCTGGTGAAGGAGATACGTTCGCTGGGTATCGACATCGACCTCGAGCGCGAGTAAGACCTGAGTCCCTCCGGTGCGCCGGAGGGACAACCGTAAAGATTAATTTTTCACGCCACTGTGGAGTGATACATGAAAGCACTGCTCGATCTATTCAAGCAAGTTCAGCAAAATGAACAATTCGACGCGATCAAGATTGGCCTCGCGTCGCCGGAAAAAATCCGCTCGTGGTCATACGGCGAAGTCAAGAAGCCGGAAACCATCAACTATCGTACGTTCAAGCCAGAACGTGACGGTTTGTTCTGCGCCAAGATTTTTGGCCCGATCAAGGATTACGAGTGCCTGTGCGGTAAGTACAAGCGCCTGAAGCATCGCGGCGTGATCTGCGAGAAGTGCGGCGTCGAAGTGACGCTGGCGAAAGTGCGCCGCGAGCGCATGGGCCACATTGAACTGGCGTCGCCGGTCGCGCACATCTGGTTCCTGAAGTCGCTGCCTTCGCGTCTGGGCATGGTGCTCGATATGACGCTGCGCGATATTGAGCGCGTGCTGTATTTCGAAGCGTACGTCGTGACCGATCCCGGCATGACCCCGCTGAAGAAGTGCCAGATCATGTCGGAAGACGATTACGCAGCCAAGTATGAAGAGTTCGGTGACGACTTCGTTGCGCACATGGGCGCCGAAGGTGTTCGTGAACTGCTGCGCACCATCGATATCGACCGCGAGGCCGAGCAGTTGCGCACGGATCTGCGCGAGTCCAAATCCGAAGCCAAGATCAAGAAATACGCGAAGCGCCTGAAAGTCCTTGAGGCTTTCCAGCGCTCGGGCATCAAGCCTGACTGGATGATCATGGAAGTGCTGCCGGTGCTGCCGCCCGAGTTGCGTCCGCTGGTGCCGCTGGACGGCGGTCGTTTTGCCACGTCGGATCTGAATGATCTGTATCGTCGCGTGATCAATCGTAATAATCGTCTCAAGCGATTGATGGAGTTGCGCGCGCCCGAGATCATCACCCGCAATGAAAAGCGCATGCTGCAAGAAGCCGTTGACTCATTGCTCGACAATGGTCGTCGCGGCAAGGCGATGACTGGCGCGAACAAGCGTCCGCTGAAATCGCTGGCAGAGATGATCAAGGGTAAAGGTGGCCGCTTCCGTCAGAACCTGCTGGGTAAGCGCGTCGACTACTCCGGTCGTTCCGTGATCGTTGTCGGTCCGCAGCTGAAGCTGCATCAGTGCGGTCTGCCCAAGCTGATGGCGCTGGAACTGTTCAAGCCGTTCATCTTCAACAAGCTGGAACTGATGGGTCTGGCGACCACGATCAAGGCCGCGAAGAAGCTGGTCGAGATGCAGGAGCCGGTGGTCTGGGACATTCTGGAAGAAGTGATTCGCGAGCACCCGGTGATGCTGAACCGCGCTCCGACGCTGCACCGCCTCGGCATTCAGGCCTTCGAGCCCGTGCTGATCGAGGGCAAGGCGATTCAGCTGCACCCGCTCGTTTGCGCGGCGTTCAACGCTGACTTCGACGGTGACCAGATGGCGGTTCACGTGCCGCTCTCTATCGAAGCCCAGATGGAAGCCCGTACGCTGATGCTGGCCTCCAACAACATCTTGTTCCCGTCGAACGGTGAGCCTTCTATCGTCCCGTCGCAGGATATCGTTCTCGGTCTGTACTACGCGACTCGCGAAAAGATCAATGGCAAGGGCGAAGGCATGATGTTGTCGGATGTCTCCGAGGTCATCCGTGCCTACGACAACAAGGAAGTCGAGCTCACGACTCGAATCACGGTGCGTATTGCCGAGTATCCGAAAGATGCGAATGGCGAGTTCATCAAGACCGTCAATCGCTACGAGACAACGGTGGGTCGCGCGATCCTCTCCGAGATCCTGCCCAAGGGCCTGCCGTTCTCGGTCATCAACCGCACGCTGAAGAAGAAAGAGATCTCCAAGCTGATCAATATCTCTTTCCGCAAGTGCGGCCTGCGCGCCACGGCAGTGTTTGCTGACCAGCTGATGCAGTCCGGCTTCCGTCTCGCGACCCGTGCGGGTATCTCGATCTGCGTCGACGACATGCTGGTGCCGCCGCAGAAGACCACGCTGATCGCCACTGCAGAGCACGAAGTCAAGCAGATCGAACAGCAGTATTCCTCCGGTCTCGTGACCGCTGGCGAGCGTTACAACAAGGTGGTCGATATCTGGGGCAAGGCCGGCGATGAAGTCGGCAAGGCAATGATGGAGCAGCTGAAGGTCGAGGACGTGACCAAGCGCGATGGCAGCAAGGGCACGCAGGAATCCTTCAATGCGATCTACATGATGGCCGACTCCGGTGCCCGTGGTTCGGCGGCGCAGATCCGCCAGCTGGCCGGTATGCGAGGCCTGATGGCCAAGCCGGACGGCTCGATCATCGAGACGCCGATCACCGCGAACTTCCGTGAAGGTCTGAACGTTCTGCAGTACTTCATCTCGACGCACGGCGCGCGTAAGGGTCTGGCCGATACCGCGCTGAAGACGGCGAACTCTGGCTACCTGACGCGCCGCCTGGTCGACGTGACACAAGATCTGGTGGTGGTGGAAGACGATTGCGGCACCTCGAACGGCGCATCGATGAAGGCGCTGGTGGAAGGTGGTGAAGTTATCGAGGCGCTGCGCGACCGTATCCTTGGTCGCGTCGCTGCGACCGACGTGGTTGATCCCGACAGCCAGGCGACGCTTTACGAAGCGGGCACTTTGCTGGACGAAGACGCAGTGGAAGAGATCGAGCGACTCGGCATTGATGAAGTCAAAGTGCGCACACCGCTGACGTGTGACACCCGCTACGGCCTGTGCGCACGTTGCTACGGTCGCGATCTGGGCCGCGGCAGCATGGTCAACGTTGGCGAGGCTGTCGGTGTGATCGCTGCGCAGTCGATCGGTGAGCCGGGTACCCAGCTGACCATGCGTACCTTCCACATCGGTGGTGCGGCATCGCGTGCAGCAGTCGCTTCGTCGGTTGAGGCGAAGTCGAACGGTAATGTGCGTTTCACCGCGACGATGCGCTACGTCACGAATGGCAAGGGCGATCAGATCGTCATCTCGCGTTCCGGTGAAGTGCTGATCACCGATGACCACGGCCGTGAGCGCGAGCGTCACAAGGTGCCTTACGGTGCGACCCTGATCGTGAAAGACGGTCAGTCGATCAAGGCAGGTACGGCGCTGGCCAACTGGGATCCGCTGACCCGTCCGATCATCACGGAGTACGCCGGTACTGTGAAGTTCGAGAATGTCGAGGAAGGATCGACGGTTGCCAAGCAGATCGACGAGGTCACCGGCCTGTCCACGCTGGTGGTTATCGATGCCAAGCGCCGCAGTGCGGGCGGTCGTGCACTGCGTCCGCAGGTGAAGCTGCTCAATGACCAGGGCCAGGAAGTGAAGATCGCCGGCACCGAGCATGCAGTGACGATCGGCTTCCAGGTCGGTGCGCTGATTACCGTGAAAGACGGCCAGCAAGTATCTGTGGGTGAAGTGCTTGCACGTATTCCGACGGAATCGCAGAAGACGCGAGACATTACCGGTGGTCTGCCGCGAGTGGCCGAGCTGTTCGAAGCGCGCTCGCCGAAAGATGCGGGCATGCTGGCAGAAGTCACGGGTACGGTCGCGTTCGGCAAGGAGACCAAGGGCAAGCAGCGTCTCGAAATCACCGACATGGACGGCAACAAGCACGAGTTCCTGATCACCAAGGACAAGCAAGTGCTGGTGCACGACGGTCAGGTGGTGAACAAGGGCGAGATGATCGTCGACGGTCCTGCTGACCCGCAGGATATCCTGCGTCTGCTGGGCATTGAGGCGCTGGCTCGCTACATCGTTGATGAAGTCCAGGACGTCTATCGTCTGCAGGGCGTGAAGATCAATGACAAGCACATCGAAGTCATCGTTCGCCAGATGCTGCGTCGCGTGCAGGTGGTCGATGCAGGCGACACCAGCTACATCCCGGGCGAGCAGGTCGAGCGTTCGGAACTGCTGGACGAAAACGATCGCGTAATTGGCGAGGACAAGCGTCCGGCCACCTACGACAACGTGCTGCTGGGTATTACCAAGGCCTCGTTGTCAACCGACTCGTTCATTTCTGCCGCATCGTTCCAGGAGACCACGCGTGTCCTGACCGAGGCCGCGATCATGGGCAAGAAGGATGGCTTGCGCGGACTGAAGGAAAACGTCATCGTTGGTCGTCTGATTCCGGCAGGTACCGGTCTGGCCTACCACCGCGCCCGCAAGGAGAAAGAGCACTGGGAGGCCGAGGAACGCGCAGCAATGCTGCAGGCCGAAGCGGCACGTGCTTTGCAGGAGGCGGAGGAAACCGCGTCGGGAGACGCCGGCGGCGAAGCCTGAAGCTTGTTGCAGTAAAAGAAAAACAGCCCCGGACTGTCGGGGCTGTTTTGTTTTTGATAAGTTAATGCTCTGGAGCGGGGCTCCTGTCACGGCATTTCCTTGAGTTGACGCAGTAACTAGCGGGGTTTATACTCGCGAGTTCTCGAATTTAAGCTCGCTCGGGCTTAAGCGTTCTTTGGTCTGTTTTGCAGTCCCTGCTTCGCTTTCCCCTATGCCTGCTGAGCATGAGCGCCGTTTGACGGTCGTTTGTGCGAAATGCGCTCCCTCGGCGTGTCCGGGGGTTTTGTTATTGCCGTAATTTTGTTGGATTTAGACCGATGCCAACCATTAGCCAACTGATTCGCAAACCGCGTACTTCAATGCGCGTGAAGAGCAAATCGCCTGCACTGCAGAACAGCCCGCAAAAGCGGGGTGTCTGCACCCGCGTGTACACCACGACCCCGAAGAAGCCGAACTCGGCGCTGCGTAAGGTCGCCAAGGTGCGCCTGACCAACGGTTTCGAGGTGATCTCGTATATCGGTGGCGAGGGTCACAACCTCCAGGAGCACAGCGTCGTGCTGATCCGTGGCGGTCGTGTGAAAGACTTGCCGGGTGTTCGTTATCACATGGTTCGCGGCTCTCTGGATACCCAGGGCGTCAAAGACCGTAAGCAGGCGCGCTCGAAGTACGGCGCGAAGCGCGGCAAGGCAGCTGCGAAGTAATCAGCCTGTCATTCGCCCGTCGTACCAAACGAACGTCTGCGCTTGGTGCGCAGAATGAGTCGACCGGAAGGTCGAGTAAGTGGGCAGTCTGATGGCTGTCCGCGGCGGCAGGGGCAAAGCCTCCCGCCAACTGAAGAGAGAAAGGAATAGCAATGCCACGTCGTCGTGAAGTTCCCAAGCGCGAGATTCTGCCCGATCCGAAATTCGGTAATGTCGATGTCGCCAAGTTCGTGAACGTTCTGATGCTGTCCGGTAAAAAATCGGTCGCCGAGAACATCATCTACGGAGCGTTCGAGCACATCCAGACCAAGACCGGCAAAGACCCGCTCGAAGTTTTTACTGCTGCGATCAGCAACTGCAAGCCGATGGTTGAGGTCAAATCTCGTCGTGTTGGTGGCGCCAACTACCAAGTGCCCGTTGAGGTTCGTCCGGTTCGTCGCATGGCCCTCTCGATGCGCTGGCTGCGTGAAGCGGCCACCAAGCGCAGCGAGAAATCCATGCCGCAGCGCCTGGCTGGTGAATTACTTGAGGCAGCCGAAGGTCGAGGCGGCGCGATGAAGAAGCGCGACGAGGTGCACCGCATGGCAGAAGCGAACAAGGCGTTCTCGCACTTCCGCTTCTGATAGCCGGGGTGAGGCGAATGCGCCCGCCC
>JACCDP010759856.1_pt1 | contig 13647 bp, 9 predicted proteins | sample 7445841 | NCBI WGS metagenome assembly JACCDP01 (sample SAMN15323441, study PRJNA562643) | freshwater metagenome | isolation source: river surface water | place: USA:Blue River Watershed | collected 2017-08-17
ACAGCTAAAATTGAAGTAATACCAAACGAAAAAGCAATTCGTAAATCAATATTTTTTTGACTGTAAGCTTTAACAGATCCGAAAATTGCAGTTGTACCAACGATAAATAGTGAATAGACAAATGCTATTTCAGGTTTGATATTGAAAACGGAAACTAAAATCGGAACTGTTAATATCGATCCACCACTTCCCACTAATCCAAGCGTAACACCTACAATCACAGCAAGAAAAAATCCAAGGTAAATCATCATTATCTAAACAAATTTTGACAAAGATTCAGTTTTATTATTTACTCTGATGTAACAAATGTTACTTCTTACAGCTCCCCTTGCTCATATACCTTTCGCCCCTTTATGAATGTCTTCCAGGCAAAATTTTCAATAAACAAATCGCTAGCTACCAATGGTTTGTCGAAAATAACGAGCGTTGCTTCCTTACCTTTTTCCAAACTTCCTCTTTTTGACTCATTGAACTCTGCAAAGGCTGCCCAAATTGTCATTCCTTTTAAAACCTCATCCAAGGTAAGTGCTTCCTGCATGTAAAAACCGTTCTTTGGTTCATTTTGATTGTTTTTGCGTTTAACTGCCGCGTGGATTGTTAAAAATGGATTAGTTGACTCAACAGGGAAATCCGTTCCAATTGCAAGCATACCAAACTGATTCAACAAGGACTTATATGCGTAAGCACCTGGCAAACGATTTGACCCAATACGGTTTTCTACCCATCGACAATCAGAAACTGCATGGGTTGGTTGAACCGAAGGAAAAACTGCATAATCAGCAAACTTTTGAAAATCTCTTGGATTAACAACTTGAGCATGTTCAACTCTAAACCGATGATCCTTTTTAACTTGATAGGCATTTTTGCATACATCTAGAATTATGGAAATCGCTGAATCTCCTATGCCATGCGTATTCATTTGATATCCATTTTTCAAACAGAAATTTGAAATATCCCTAATTTCAGTAATTGGTGTCAATAACAAACCATTCGTATGTTCATCATCAGCATACTTCTCCTTCAACAAGGCTCCGCGTGAACCTAATGCGCCATCCGCATAAACTTTAAAACTGCCAATATTCAGATTTCGAAAATTGTAGGGGCCATTTTTACGCGCAAATTCTTTATTTTTTTCCGTTGGAAGCAACATGGCGTATACATTCAAATTCAGTTTATTTTGCGCAATCAAATTCTTTAAAATTGAAATTTGCTCAAATTCTATTCCTGCTTCATGCACACCTGTAACTCCATATTGGAAAAGTTCTTGTTGTACCTCCAGAATTTTATCATTCAATTCACTTTTGGAAAATTCAGGAAGAAAATCTTCAACCAACTTCATGGCGTTATCTAACAAAATGCCACTAGGTTTGCCATTAATTAACTGAACCTCTCCCCCATTTACTGCACTGCGCTCAGAAATCCCAGCTTTTTTAATTAAAAATTCGTTTACGAGAGCCGCATGGCCATCAATTCGATAGAGACAAACAGGAATATTTTTGAATTTCTCACTTAAAGCCTTGTAGTCAGGCATCTCCTTAGATGAGAATAAAGTTTGATCCCATCCACGACCAACAATAAACTTTTTACCCGTTCTACTCAAATATTTTTCACAACGGTAAACCACTTCATTCATTGATTTACAACCTACCAAATCCACACTCATTTTTTGATTCGCGTATGCAAAAATATGACCATGAGCATCTATAAAACCGGGATAAACATCTTTTCCTAAAGCATCAATTGTTTCGTCCGAGCGGTATTTATTCAAAATCTGTCTTTCTGGTCCGACCTCTATAATTTTCCCGTCACGAATAGCAATCGCTTCTTCAACAGACATATTTTCGTCCATTACATGAACTTGGGCATTATGAATGACTAAATCAACCCGTTCTCCCTTCATGCAGGAATTCAACAGTTGAAAGCAAATTAAGAAAATAAATAAGGTATTTTTCATAGGCTAGAATGGATATCCAATTCCAAAATTCAAGAAATTAATTGGAAAAGGTCTCGGCATGATTTTTTTGACTTCTTCGTTTGTTTTATTGAAAAAAGTCTCTCCTTCTCCGTAATATGTGGCTCTTGTTTTCATGTCTTGAAATACCCACCGAGCTCCATCTTTGTATGCAGGATTATATATTGGACAACCGACATCGAGACGAATAACAAAGAAATCCAAATCCAATCTCAAACCAATTCCCGCAGAAACCGCAAATTGAGGCATAAAAGTTTTAAGCGCAAACTTGCTATATTGTCGGCTTTGATCCTCTTTGTACGTCCAAATATTCCCAAAATCAGTAAAAACAGCACCTTTGAACATTCCGCCCATCGAGAAACGATACTCAACCGAACCACCTAATCTAATATCTGCGATTTGGGTACCTAACCTATTTGTATCTAAATGATATTTATATCCTCCCGGACCTAGGGCTCTTGCTGTCCAACCCCTGTTGTCATTTGAACCACCTGCGAAGAAAGAGTAATCATATGGTAAGGTAGTTTTTGTATTTCGATATGGAATACCACCTCCTCCAGACAATCTCAAGTGAAGTGAGGTTTTTTGTTTCAATTTTTTAGTTAAAATGTACTGATTATCAATTCGAACAAATTGGGAATAAATTAAATTCTGAAATTGATATTGATCGTCAATCATATCCTGTTTTCCTCGAAAAGCATAGAGCAAGTTACCTGCAGCATCAAGCGTCGTAGAAAAGTAAATAATGGAATTCAAAAAACGCTTTTTGCCTTCTTGAAAATCTTTGTCTTTATTATTGAACTCCCAAGAAAATTTAAAATCTTGCCAAATGAATTGATCGCTATATGAACTAGTCAAAAATGCATCATTGATTGTAATTAATTGTTGTTCAAATTGCGGACTCGGGTCAATTTGCACAAATTTTATTACAGAAATTCCAGGAAATCCCATTCTGAAAACCTGGGTTTTTCCAACGAAAAACTTCCACATGTAATTCAATTGAAAAACTCTTCTATCAAAAATGTCTCGTTTTTCAAAATTAAGCGCTGTCAAGATTTCCGTCCTAGGCTTTTGTCTTTTAGACTTTAACAGCGTTGGAGGAGTTGGAAATAAACCCGGTAAATCAAACTTCACACTTGGTCCAATTTCAAACGTGTTGAAAAAATTACCTTTACGCGAGTCATCCAATACTTGTGTTTGTGTTTCAAAACCACCACCGAAGGATAACGTAACTTTTTCAGTTCCACGGAATAAGTTTTTATTCGTGTAATTAACTGATGCATTAGCACCCATCAAACCTGATGTTGTTGTAAACTTTGGCTCAAAACCAAAAGACTGCTTTTCAGCTGGTTCAAGGTAATAATGGACATCCAACTTATTTGTCCCTGGAATTTCAACAAGAATAGGTTTTATAGAGCTAAAAACGCCCAACTGTATTAAACTTCTGTAACTCCTGTCTAAATAATATTCTTTGTATTTGTTGTTGTGTTCCAAATAATTTTGAAGCTCCAAAATTTCGGGTTTTATCCAAGGTTTATCGCCGTTGTATTTCACGTAGATCATACGAAACGGATCCGGTGTACCCTTTGGTAACTTTAGTTTTTCCAATTTCTTTTTAGAATACGCAATTTTATCGTAAAAAACTGAATTGAGTGTATTTACGAATTGAGGCGCCAAAGAATCTGACAATTCCTTTTCCTTCGAAAGCATCAAAGCTGAAAAACTTCCTTTTATATTCAAGGTATCAGACAAATGAAAATAAACATTTTTGATTTCTGTCGAATAGAACGGTACTTTTTTAAGTGAGTCCTTCTTATTCGGATCAGGCACAAGACGATCTAAGAATTCCAAAACGAGATTCACTTTCATCGTCTTTTTCAACGTATCCGCAGTAAAATGAATGTTAGAAGGATAAAATTTATATACCGTCTCATCCCTTGCGAACTTTGAAAACTCCTCACGAAAGAGCTCCAAGTAATCTAGATCAAATGGTTTGTTTCTTAGAGGATGTTCTCCCTCATTTAACAAATGTTTTCGTTCATATTTCGCATACAACCCTGTTATCAATGAGCCACCGGACAACTTGATCGAATCTATCACATATACAGCACCTGAATTTATTGTATATGAAACCGTTGCGTTCTTTTTTTTCTCATCGTAATTTACTTTCCCTTTAACATCATTGTAGTAATATCCTTTCTTTTTAAGAAATAAGCCTATTTGCTCAATGCTTTTATTAAATAAAATAGAATCAAAAACAATTGGCTTTTGACCGAATTTGTATTTTAACTTTTCACGAAAAAGTGCCTTTGAAAAGATCGTGTCAGTCAACACTTTCTCTTCATATTCGGTTTCACCTCTTTTAATCGCCTTTCGTATTCGTTTTTGATTGATTTTATTAACTTTTTCTCGCTTCTTTTTTATTTTGAAATCAAACGATTTCTTTTTTTTCAGACGTTTTTCAACTATTTTAACTGAATCAACCGAATTGAAAATGAATAATTTAATTGGAAGTCCGAATGTTTTCTGATTCGGTTTTTGACGAACAATGGTTAACACCTCATCCTTTGAAATTGTATTTTTATTCATCACAATTTCATTGGACTTCAACAAATACATTCCATTCGGCACGTATCGATTAATTCTACAGGAAGTAACAACAAAAAGTAATATTGCTGTAATTATTATTATTTTCGTCCTGTTCACAATTTCAAATATTGACAAAAATAAGAATATCAATTGGAAAAAATTTCGATACAAAAGATTAAGTGGTTGAGGAGCCTGAGAAATAAAAAAATCAGGGATGACTTATCTGCTTTTGTTGTGGAAGGTGAAAAAATCATAAAAGAACTTGTTGAACAATTCCCAAAAAAGATTTCATTTATCTTAGCAAGTGAAGACATTTACATTGAAATGGGGCTAAATCGCTTCAATAATGCATTTGTTGGATCGAAATCCGATTTTGAAAAAGTAACGAGTTTAAATACAGCTCCAAAAGCGATAGCAGTTGTATCCAAATTAGATGAAAAAGAAATTAAATCGGACCAACGAATACTCGTTTTAGATGGCATTCAAGACCCCGGTAACTTAGGTACAATAATTCGAACAGCGGATTGGTTCGGATTTGATCAAATAGTCTGCTCAGAAAACACAGTTGATCTATACAATCAAAAAGTCATTCAGGCTTCGATGGGAAGTATTTTCCGTGTCAATGTTGTTTATCGAAATCTACCAGACTTTCTCAGAGACTTAAATTGTCCCATTCACGGCGCGTTGCTTCAAGGAGAAGATTTGAATTCATTAAACCCTCTTGAAATAAATGTTTTGGTATTAGGAAGTGAAGGAAAGGGAATTTCAAATGAAATTTTGCCATTGGTAACTAATCCAATTTCAATTAAGGGTTTTGGAAATGCTGAGTCACTAAATGTTGGAATCGCTACAGGCATCTTTTTACATTTTTGGTCTAGATAATTTCTGTTAAACTTGATTTAATTCAAATAAAGGCAGTAATTTTGCAAATTGCCTTTCAAAAATGACTGAACTCGAATTATACCAAGCGAAAAAGCTTTACCCATTTCAAGAGACAACTGTAAAACAAGTTTTAGACGAGATTCGAAAAAGCGGGACAGACTTTAATTTACTTTATCAACTTCCAACAGGAGGAGGAAAAACGGTAATTTTCTCTGAAATCGCTCGTCAGTACATACAAGAATGGAATAAGAAGGTATTGATCCTCACCCATCGCATTGAATTATCCGTTCAAACTTCTCAGCAGCTAAGCGCGATTGGAGTTAATAGCAAAGTAATTAGTTCGGAGGTGAAAAATTCCGACGATCAGCATGACTACCAATGCTTTATAGCTATGGTCGAGACACTGAATAATCGCTTACTTGATAACGAAAACTTTATCGAAAATGTTGGTCTTGTAATCGTCGATGAGGCTCACTACAATAGCTTTAGAAAGATTTTTCAATTTTACGAGAATTGCAACATTTTAGGAGTTACAGCGACACCTTTAAGCAGTAATAAAGCATTACCACTAAAAGACCATTATAACAAACTGATTGTTGGAGAATCAATATCTAATCTAATTGAAAATAACTATTTGGCTAATGCGGAAACCTTTTCATACGACGTTAATCTTCATGGATTAAAGATTGGATCTAATGGTGATTTTACAATAAGCAGTTCGGATGTGTTATACAGTAATTACTTCATGCAAGAAAAACTCATTTTTGCGTATGAAGAAGTTGCAATTGGCACCAAAACATTGATTTTTAACGCAGGAATTGAAACTTCACGACGAGTTCAAGAGATTTTCAAAAAACTAAAATATAACATCCGACACCTTGATTCCACGTTCAGTGACAAAGACAGAAAGGATGTTTTAAAATGGTTTAAAGAAACTCCTGACGCGATCTTAACATCTGTAGGAATTTTAACAACTGGTTTTGATGAACCAACAGTTGAGACAATTATTATCAATCGAGCGACGCGATCTCTAACCCTGTACCATCAAATGATCGGTCGTGGCTCACGTCGATTGTCAAATAAATCTGATTTCAAAATCATAGACCTTGGTAATAATGTAAGGCGTTTTGGACTTTGGCAAGATTACATCAATTGGCAAGATGCATTTCGTTTTCCAGATCGTTTTCTCGAATCTCGAATCTCAGAAATGGAAGATATGGAATTCGAAGTAGAATTTGAGTTCCCAAAAGGTTTTGATAAGGTAGTCAACACAGAAATACTTGATAATTTCAGCATCAAGGAAACCTATTTCAATTGCATTGAACAAGGATTGAAAGGTAAAAAATGTATTGATCTATCACTTGAAAATCACTTTGAATCCATTGAATCTTCCGCAAAAAATTTAGACCATGCCTTGGCGCTTCAAAATGTTTTACAGGATCATATTGAACATCGCATAAAACAATATGCAAAATGCATTTCCAAATGCACGGACAATTATCTAAAATATTTACTCGAAACATATAATCGTCAGCTTGCCCAAAAAATTAGGTTGAATATTGAAGAATGAGTTTAATTTAATAACTTAGAAGTAAATTTTAACCAGTGATGAAATACCTTCTTGCCTTTCTGATCTTAAATTCTTCATTATTTCTTTATGCTCAGGAAAAGAAAATTAAAGCTTACTTGGATACCAAAGAATTCTATGCTCCCGAAGTAGGAAATTATCTAGAAATTTACTTGCAATTTGTTGGGCCCTCTGTAAAATATGTTTCGACTAAAGATGGTTTGCAAGCCCGTGTTAGTCTCTTTTTCGAAGTTTTGAAAAATGATTCGGTTATTAAATCTGACGCCTACATATTAGAATCTCCTCTTATAAAAGATAGTGTTATTGACGATTTTTACGAAGTAAAGCGCTTTGTTATTGAACCTGGAGATTATGACCTTCGAATCGAATTGACCGATTTAAACAATCCAAAATCGAAAACTGGAGGAAAACAGAAAATAAAAATTGACGATTTTAAGGTTTTACCATCTATTTCAGATATTGAAGTAGCCGAATACGCATATGAGTCGGATCTAGAAAATAACTTCGTAAAATCTGGATTCCACATCATCCCATTGATTTCAAATTTCTACCCTACCGATTTGACAAAAATCCCTGCCTACTTTGAAGTTTACAACTCAGATAAAATCGGTGATTCCATCGTTGGAATTATTCAGAAAATCATCAATGACGATACCGATGAAGAATTAGAAGACTTTGCGACTTTTACAAGAATCAAACCAGCTCCTGTCCTTCCGTTTTTCAAAAAAATGGACATATCAAAATTACCTACAGGAAACTATCGAATGGAAGTAATTCTAACTGATCGCAAGTTGAACACCATCGCTAAAAACTCATACTCTTTCCAACGCAGCAATGATTTAGAAATTGAATTTAATCCGGAGAACATCGTTTTGGATCCCGCATTTCAAAACACAATTACAGAAGATAGTGTATTCTATTACCTCGAAAGCTTGATTCCGATTGCCAAACCTGCAGAAATAAAAAACATCATTTCTACTTATAAAACAAAAGATAAACAAAAATCAAGAAAGCATATTCAAGCATTCTGGGTCCAAACATCAGGAAAAGATAGCTACAATGCTTGGATCAAGTATAAAATACAAGTACAACAAGCAGAACGCATGTATCACACCAATTACCAACAAGGATTTGAAACAGACCGCGGTCGTGTTTATCTCAAATACGGAGCTCCCAATAACATCATCACAAAAGAAACTTCTCCGTCCGAATATCCCTATGAGATATGGACCTATAACAAAATCGGAAAGTTTAGCAATCGTCGTTTCGTATTTTATAATCCCGATTTAGTAAACAATGCTTATCGTTTATTGCATTCGGACATGCTCGGTGAATTGAAAAATCCGGCTTGGCAACAAATATTAAATAAACGAAACACGGTAAATGGCGACGTCGATAATCCAAACAAATTCAACGAAGACCATTGGGGAGGAAATAGCAACGATTATTTTCGTCAATACTAATCATGCGAGAGAGGCTAGCTGTTGTTATCTTAAATTACAATGGTAAAAAGCATTTGGAAACTTTTCTTCCAAGTGTGATTCAGTTTTCAAATCCACATCAAATTATTGTTGCGGATAATTGCAGCTCAGATGATTCAATCTCATTTCTTACAACGAATTTCCCAACAGTAGAAATTATTCAAAATCAAGAAAATGGAGGATTCGCTAAAGGTTATAATGATGCATTAAAATTGCTAGAAGGACGGTTTGACTATTATCTTTTGCTCAATTCAGATGTTGAGGTTACCGAAAACTGGATTACCCCTTTGCTAGAAACATTGAACGACGAAAACATTGCAGGTTGTCAACCCAAAATTCTTTCATACAATGACAAAACCAAATTTGAGCACGCAGGTGCAGCAGGTGGATTTATCGATGCCGATTATTTTCCATTTTGTAGAGGACGAATTTTTGAAGAAACAGAAACCGATTCGGAACAATATGACTTTCCACTAGAGATAACTTGGACAAGCGGAGCTGCAATGCTCATTCGTTCAGAGTTATTTCATGCTATTGGAGGTTTTGACGAGCATTTCTTCGCACACATGGAAGAAATTGACTTATGCTTGAGATTGGCAAAGAAAGGTTATAAATTCTTATGTAATCCAGCGAGTTCAGTATACCATTTAGGTGGTGGAACGCTACCATACAATTCAGCAAGTAAAGTCTATTTGAATTTTCGAAACAATTTATTCATGCTCGTAAAAAATCATCCAGGTTGGTTATTCCCTAAACTATTCAAGCGAATGGCACTCGATGGAATTGCTGCGTTTAAATTTCTCGCTGAAGGCAAGATATCATTCTTCTGGAAAGTTTTTCTGTCTCACATGCAATTATACATTCATTTACCCAGACTTTTAAAACAGCGTAAAGCTTTAAAAATTGATAAACAAGATTTTAAGTTTTATCATGGAAGTATTTTATGGAGTTTCTTCATTCAAAGAAACAAACGTTTTTCAAAGTTAAATTCAAGGAAATTTGAATTATAAACCACGTCGTATATGAAAAAGCTATTCTTTGTTTTTACCACATTGGTAATCTCCTCTTCTTTTGGTCAAAACGAAACCAATTATTGTAGCTATGTCAATCCATTTATTGGAACTGGAGGTCACGGACATACGTATCCTGGAGCCTCTGCCCCGTTTGGAATGATTCAGATTTCGCCCGATACGCGAAGAGACGATTGGGATGGTTGTTCAGGTTATCATTATTCAGATTCAATCATTTATGGGTTCAGTCAAACACATTTAAGTGGAACAGGTGTGCCCGATTATTGTGACCTTTTAATCGTTCCTCAATCTGGAAAGGCGAAAATTGTTTCAAAACTCGAAAATAAAGCTAAAGGTTATGGATCGCGATATTCTCATTCTGACGAAAAAGCCAGTCCAGGTTATTATGAAGTTTTTCTGAAAGATGAAATTGTAAAAGTTCGTTTGACAGCTGGAAAAAGAAGTGGTTTGCACGAATATACGTTTTTGAACAGAAAAGGGAATCGTTATATACTTTTAGATGCAGACCCGAGGGATAAAGTCATTTCAGCCAACTTCAATGTGCTATCAAAAAATCAAATTTCTGGTCATCGAATTTCCAGTGGATGGGCCAAGGAACAGCATTTTTATTTCTTTTTGGAAACTTCGATTCCATTTGTGAAAAGTAAAAAGATTTTTACCAAAGGAAGACATAAGTTATTACTCAAATTCCCCGAAAACACCGAAAAAGTATTGGTGAAAATTGCCATTTCTGCTGTGGATGAAGAAGGTGCGAAAAATAACCTTACAGAACTAAGTTTATTGGATCAATACAAAGAAAAGCCAAATGATTTTTTTAACAAATTCAAAGAATTAAATGAGCAAGTTTGGGAAGAAGAACTGAGTGAAATCCGAATCGAACATAAGGATGATGACAGTAAAACAATCTTTTATTCAGCTTTGTATCATTCGTTCCTAGCTCCAAATTTATTCAGTGACTCAGATGGCAGATATCGCGGAAGAGACAACCGGATTCACCAAACTGAAGATGGTAAAAATCAATATACGGTGTTTTCGCTTTGGGACACATATCGTGGAACACATCCATTGTTTACGTTGACTCAACACAAAAGAACAAATGAATTTATTCAAACCTTTCTGAATCAATTTGATCAAGGTGGGGATTTACCTGTTTGGGAATTGGCTGGAAATGAAACCGAATGCATGATTGGCTACCACAGCGCTTCAGTTATTGCTGACGCATATATGAAAGGAATTCGTGATTATGATTCGGAAAAAGCGCTGAAGGCGATGGTTGCAACCGCTCAATTCGATGAACTTGGCAAGAAACAGTTTAGAAATCAAGGATTTATTAGCTCAAATGATGAACCTGAATCGGTTTCTAAAACATTAGAGTATGCTTACGACGACTTCTGTATTTCACAATTAGCAAAAGCTTTAGGTAATGACAGTGTCTATCAGGCGTTTAATAAAAGTAGCTACAACTTTATTAACTTATTTGACCCATCAACAAAATTCATGAGAGCTCGTCGAGGAGCTCAGTGGTATGGTCCATTTGATCCGGCGGAAGTTAACTTTAATTATACAGAAGCAAATAGTTGGCAATATTCACTTTATGCACCACAACATATTGAGACGCTTACAAACTTACTTGGCGGAAAAGATTCTTTGGAAATATGGCTGGATCGACTTTTTACAACTGAAATGAAATTAACCGGTCGTGAACAAGCAGATATTACCGGTTTAATTGGACAATATGCTCATGGAAACGAACCTTCTCATCACATGGCTTATTTGTACAATTTCACGAATGCGCCCCACAAAACTCAATTTTACACGGACAAAATCCTGAATGAACTCTATAAAAATGCAACTGATGGCCTGTCAGGTAACGAAGATTGTGGTCAAATGAGTTCGTGGTATGTTTTGAGTTCACTTGGAATTTACCCTATCGCACCCGGAAATACGAATTATCAGATTGGAAGACCTTTGTTTGATCAAGCTTCAGTTACATTAGAAAATGGAAAACAAATCGTAATTATCGTTCAAAATAATTCAACTCAAAACAAATATGTCCAATCCGTAAAATGGAATAATAATCCTATAGAAAATTTCCAAATTGATCATAACGAATTGATTAAAGGTGGTGTTTTAGTTTTCGAAATGGGATCGAATCCAGTTATTAAAGTGAAATCAGAAAATCAATATTACTCGGAAACAATTTCAAGAGATTTTGTATCTGTTCCATTTGTAGCGACAGAAACACGTGTTTTTGACGATAAATTAAAAGTTGCTTTGGGATACAATGAAGTATATCCTGGGGATCAGCACTTTATCTTTTACAGCATTGACTCAACTAGTTGGGAAACATACGAAAAACCATTTGTAATTGATAAAACATGCAGAGTTTACCTCAAACTTCAACATCGCAGTAAAGACCGGCGCGTTTATCACAGTCCTGTTGTATCTTGTGATTTCATTAACAAAGATCCAACGATTCATTTGATCCTTTTAAATTCAACTTATTCGAATCAATACGCAGCAGCTGGAGAAAATGCTCTAATTGATGGAGTCAGAGGTGGCAACGATTTTCGAACGGGAGATTGGCAAGGGTATAACGGTCAAGATGTTAATGCTGAGGTGTCCTTTGATAGTTCTAAAATTATTAAAACAATTGGTGTATCGTGCATTAGAGATCAAAAATCATGGATATTCCTTCCATCAAAAATCGAAATCGAAATTTCTGTAGATGGAATAAATTTCCAAAAAATCGAAGAAATCCAATGTGCAAAACCATCAGAAAGTGATGAAAATCCAAAACGTTTTGAATATTCAAAAATCTTAACTAATCCGATGAAATTATCGAAAATTCGTTATCGAATTGTTAACCCAGGCGTTTGTCCCGAATGGCATTTAGGAAATGGAAATAAGACTTGGATGTTTCTAGATGAATTGATTTTTAAATAATTTACAATAATTAAACAAGTATTTGCCTTTGATAAAACCGTTCGTTCATTGGCTGAAAAAAATATGTTAAACTTTGGAATTTCTTATCCACTTATTCGAATTGGTGGATATAAGTAAATGAATTGTCTGTAATTCAGCTTTATGATTTATTTGCACACAGTTCCATCTGTGAAATGAACCCGGATAATTTGAACTTTGATTTTATTAGATCCTTTAACCCAATTAGTAGCGCCATCTTTTAACGTTTCGCCTGGCTCCAAATCATCAATTAAATTTCCAGCTTGCCAACGGTATTCATTCGTTCCTTTGAGCTCATTGAAACCGTCAAAATATTTAACTTTGTAATCAAAAGCATCTATGTTTTTTTTGGAATTATTCTTAAATTTTACATAGAATCCAACGTTTTTTCCCATTATCTCCTGCGTGTAGGAGGACAAAATTTCCAAACCACATTTTCCATCCCTTTGATTGATTAAACTCGTTGAATGGAATAAAACAATTAACATAAAAACAAACTTACTTTTACCCATAATGAATTTTAAAAAAATAAAATTATTACATTTGATTTTAAATTCAAAACATGTCCTGTAAAAATGGTCTGATTTTTGAACCAAAAATTTGAACTTTAAAAATAATAACATGAAAGCACTTAAATTAATTCTTGCCTCAGTACTCATCTCTTTTGGAGTAAATGCTCAAAAGGCGAATGTCAAAAAAGTTGAAAAAAAGGAAATAGCTCCAGAACAGAAAGCAAAAATGCAAACTGAAAAAATGAAATCTGAGTTGAATTTATCAAATGAACAATATGATAAAGCCTATCAAATCAATTTAGGAATCGTTCAAAAAAATCAAGCTTTGCAAGAGCAAAAGATGACAACAGAAGAACGCAAGAATGCAGTTAGAATGAATCATGAAGCACGTATGTCAATGCTTAAAAGTGTTTTGACTGCGGAACAATACGCTAAGATGCAAGAAAAGCTGAGAGAAGGAAAACCAGCAGAAGAGAAGGAATAATTTTTAGTTACCATTAAATAGAAAGCGACTTCGGTCGCTTTTTTTTGTTTGATAAATTTCCTTTCGAGCAATTAATCTAAATTTGCAAATCATAAAATTGAATCGCCCCATGCTAAAAATTGACATGCACACCCATATTATTCC
>JACCDP011391051.1_pt1 | contig 13646 bp, 24 predicted proteins | sample 7445841 | NCBI WGS metagenome assembly JACCDP01 (sample SAMN15323441, study PRJNA562643) | freshwater metagenome | isolation source: river surface water | place: USA:Blue River Watershed | collected 2017-08-17
ATCGACACAACATGGGGTAATGTTCTGCGCCGCATGAACCCAGAGCAATACGGGAACATGACGAACAAGCAGCTTGCTCCTTTGAAGACTGATCCGCGTTATGTTGATGTGCAGCAGCAGGCAGCACAGTTCCACCTGCAGAACGACATTGCACCAACACTTGAGAAACGCGGTGTTCCTCTGACACCCGGTACAGCCTACCTGTCTTGGTTTCAGGGTCCAGCAGGTGCGGCAAAGCTGTACAATGCACCGCAGGGTGCAAAGATTTCTGAGATGTTCCCTGAAACAATCAGTGCCAATGCCAACATGAAATTCAACGGCAAACCATATGCCGAATGGACTCGTGAAGACGCGATTGGATGGGCAAACTCTAAAATGGGCGGCACTGGGCAAACACCTGCCATGCCGACACAGCAACAGCCTGCAACCCAGATGGCAGACATCAAGGGATACCTTGCTCCTGCGTCTGCAGAAAACCTTGCTCCGGCTGGTACATGGTCACGCTTTGGGCAGGATTTGCTAGGTGGGGCAACAGGTGGGTTGCTCGGCACACCGTGGTCAACACCTGCTGCCAATGCACCACAGCCGACACAGGTTGCCTCTGCGGCGCCTGTGAACATTCCTGCAGTGCAGCCGCAGTTCCCGTCTGCTACACCGGGCATGGCTGACAAGGTCACATTGCCTGAATCAGTTGGTCAGCCGACGATGCCGCAGATGCCGGGGTTGAATGTTGGCACTGGTTATCAGGCTCCTCCTGCATCCGCGATGCAGCCTGCTGCAGCAAGTCAGTCGCTGTTCAATCCTCCTGCTGCTTCGACACCTGCAGCAATCGCAGGAAACATCGGAAACATTGCGTCCATTGGTGCAAGCCTCATGGCGGCAGGTGCACCTCGTCAAACATGGCAACCCGGCGCTCCTGCACCCGTGCAACGCGGTCAGTGGCGTGATATTATCTTCAGCGGTCTTTTGGGGTGATCAACATGGCAAGTCTTGAAGAGCAGCTTGGCGCACTTTACCTGCAATCGTTGACTGGTGGTCAGGGTGAGACGGCTGGCTATGGTCAGATGCCTCCGCAGCCGATGCAGCCTGTTGTGCCGACACCTGCTATGCAGCCGATGACGATGGCGCCGATTACGCAGATTCATCCGGCAATCCAGAATGCTTTCCAGACAGCATTGATGAATCAGGCGATGCTTGGGTCGGCTGCTACTCCGTTCAACCCGGCTGAAGTGCAGCCTGCTGGTGTGCAGCTGCCAGAAACATACAACAGACTGAAGTTTGAAGGTTCGGGTGGAAAGACGATCCCGACACCGATTAACTTTGGCGGTCTGCTTGGTCGATAAGGACTAGAAACATGGCACTTCTTGAAGACATTGGCGGCGGCATCAGTAACTTCTTTGGCGGTCTGCTTGGTGGCGGCAGTCAGCCTGCTGCAGAAGGAACGCAGCCCGGTGTTCAGCCGCAGCAGCAAGACTTGATGTCAATGCTGTCTGCTGATGAGCAGAGGCGCCTTGCCTTCAGTATGCTTGGTCAAATTGGTTCGACATTGCTTGCTGCAGGTCAGAAGCAGATGCCGCAGCAGCGTGCACAGTATCTTGCGCAGTTGGGTGCTATTCCCGGCAACATTCAGCGCGAGATGACGGCTGGCATCCAGAACAAACTTCTGCAGTCGCAACTTGCCGAACGTATGCAGAACCAGCAGACGCTTGGTCAGATTACCAGTCTGATGAAAGACCCTGCTGCATTCAAGCAGACTTACGGGTTTGACCTGCCTCCCGGTATGAGTGCAGCACAGGTGCAGAACATCGTGCAGCAGCGTGCTGTGTCACAGTATGTGAACCCGCTGGCTCGTCAGATTCAAGAAGCACAGTATGCTGATGTGCTTGCCAATCGTGAGAAGGCAATCATGCAGCTTGAAACGCAGAAGATGCAGTTGCAGTCGATTGGCGGTGACACAGCGCAGGTTGATGCGCAGATCGCTGCATTGCGCCGCATCTACGGTACACCTGCTGCTGGTCCTGCTCCTGTTGTTGCACCCGCACCTGCTGCACCGTCACCTATGCTTGTGACACCTGCTCCGGCTGCTGCTGCTCCTGTGGTTGCTCCCGGTGGCGTTGTTGCACCGACACCTGCACCAGCCGCTGCTGCACCGACAGCAGAAGAACCGACTGCTGCGGCTGTTACACCTCCTGCAGCTGAAGCACCTGCTGCGCCTGCTTCGCTGTTTACACCGCCTGCACCTCCTAAAACAGCCAATGAGCAGGCTGGTGCTGCTATATTCAGGCAGTTCACACAAATTCCGCAGGCTGAAGTTCGTCAGCGTCTTGGTGCAGCTGTTGCTGCTAATAAATACGCAGAAGAATACTCAAAGCTTCTGAAGGAAGAACGTGAGCAGCTGGGTGAAGAAGGCAAACGCAAGTTTGACCAAGAAGCAAAGCTGCGTGATTCTTTTGTTGCTGGGACAAAGGATTTCAACAATCTGCAGGTTGCATACAAGACGATGGAAGAACTGGCGCAGAACAAGGCTGGTACAAGTGACCTTGCTCTCGTTATGTCTCTCTACAAAATCTATGATCCCGGTTCGGTTGTGTCTGTCACTGAATCAGGTCAGATCATCGGCACTGACTCTGCTATCGGGAAGTTCAGTGCGTTTGCAAACAACATTATGACTGGTCAGAAGCTGCGTCCTGAAATCCGTGATCAGGTTCTTGAAGCTGCACGTTCGCGCTTCAATGAAAACTATGCTGACTATGAACGCAGACTTGAGCAGAACATCCAACTGGCAAAGCGAAACAAACTTGATCCAGAGAATGTTGCTATTGACCAGCGTGATCCTGCTTTGAAAGCGCAGATGGATATGATGCGTCAGCGTGATCAGGTTACACGCGAGGCAACTACAGAAGAAATTGGTGGGTTGAGTCTTGCTGCACTTCAGCAGATGAACACTAGGGTTATGAATGCAAAGCAACTTGATGCTTATAGGAAGCGGCTTGAGGAACTTAGCAAACCGCCTGCACCAGCACCTGCCGCAAATGCTCCATCTGCAGCAATTCCATTTGGGACAACTTCTTCAGTCAGTGAGGCGCAAGGCGCAATGACAACATATCCTTCGCGTGGTGAAGCTATATATCAACAGAGACGTAATCTTGCACCGTATCTGCTTAATCCGTTCGGTCAATAAGGTGAAACATGGCAGAGAAAACACTTGAAGAGAAGCTGCTTGGTCTGAACCTTCCAGCAGCCCCTACGCAGGGACGGGATCAGCAGGCAATCATGGCTGGCCTTCGTAAGCAGGTTGGATTGCCTGACCAGAGCAGCTTTGTGCGTGATGTTCTGCTGCGTCAGGGTCTTGGTCAGGGTGTGCTGCTTGGTGCAGGCGATGAGGCAGAAGCCTTTGCACGCTCCAAACTGTTCGGCACTGACTACGATCAGGAACTTGCCAAGGTTCGCGGTGAACTGGCTGTTGCCAAGGCTGAACGTCCTATTGCTACAACAGCGGCTGAAGTGGCTGGCTCGTTTGCACCTGCACTTGGTATCACGGCGCTGACTGGTGGCGCTGCTTTGCCTGCCTATGCTGCTGCATCGCTGCCTGCACGCATCGGTCTCATGGCTCGTCAGGGTGCACTTGGTGGAGTGATCCAAGGTGGTGCAGAAGGCTTTCTGAAGGGCGAAGGCAGTGCTGCCGATCGTCTGGATAAGGCTGCAGAAGGCGCATTGATGGGTGCGGCTATTGGTGCACCACTTGGCGCCGCGATGCCTGTTGCTGGCGCCGCATATCGCGCTGTCAGCCGTACACCAGAGCAGATGGCTGCTGCGCGTGTGCAGAGTGTGATGAAGGAAGCAGGCACAACACCTGAAGACCTGCTGCGTCAGTATCAGCAGCAGCAGGCGCGTGGTGTGAAGCCTGAAGTGCTGGCTGAAGTGATGCCACCAACCAGCCCGGTTGTGCGTGAAACCGAGCGACTGGCAACTGCACCCGGCAGCCGTGCAATGGCTGAAGGATTGGAACAGCGTGCACTGCAGCAAGGTCAGCGTGTCGAAGAAGGTTTCCGCACTGCAATCGGTCAGCAGAAGAACCTGTTTGATGTGTTCGATGATCTTGCAAAGGTTCGCCAGCAGCAGGCTGCACCTTTGTATAAGGCTGTCGATCCTATGAATGCTCGCACTGAAGCAATGGATGAATTGCTGAAGCGAGTGCCTAAGTCTGTCTTTGGTGAAATTGAACAGGCGGCAGGCATTGGTCAACAGGCTCCAAAGGCTATCGTTGAAATTGGCGATGGCGGTGCAAACGTGGTGCGCAACTATACGTTTGCCGAGGTTGACGCCATCCAGCGTGCTTTGGATGACGCAGCGTCTGCAGCTTATCGCGGTGGCAAGGGCAACCTTGGTAACAAGCTGGCTGGTTTGCGTGATGACATTGTGGACGCTGCTGAAGGTGCTTCACAGGAATACCGTGCTGCTCGTCAGATTTGGGCAGGAACAAAGTCTGCTGAACGTGCAATGGAGCAGGGTCGCAATCTGCTGAAGCAGCGTGCTGAACTGACAACCCGTGCTATCGACAAGATGTCTCAGGCTGACAAGGAAGCCTATCTGGTTGGTGTCTTTGATGCCGTCAACGATGTGATCCTTGGCAAGATTCCCGGCAGAGATGTCACACAGGCATTCAAGAGCGGCAAGGCGCAGAACCAGATTGAAGCGGCTATCAAGGCTGTGACCAATGATCCTGCGCAGGCGAAGGCTATCACCGAAAGCCTGATGGACAACATCGCCCGTGAATCACGGATGATGCTGACAAGGGCTGGCACAAAGGGAAGCCGCACACAGCCGCTGCAGGCTGAGACAGCAAGCTTCTTGGAGCAGATCAGCCCGATGGCAGGGGTTGCAGGTGAACTTGCCACAGGTGGGCCTTCTATGGGCCTGCTGGCGCGTGCTGCACGCGGCATCGGTGAACGCATCTCCACCGGGATGACGCAGGCAAAGCAGGCGCAGACCAATGAACTGCTGGGCAAGCTGTTCTTGTCCACCAATGAGGCAGACATTGCCGAAGCACTGCGGCGCCTGCAGCAGGCGCAACCTGCACCATCGTATCCCGGTGTGATCCAGCGTGGCCTGCTTGGCGGTGCTTTGGCTGGAACAGGTATTCAGTAACAAACACTGTAACACTCTGTTAACTATGTTAAGCAGACCTGTGGATAACTTTCTGCAGGTCTGTTTTTTTGTGGTTGCATTTAATTTTGTTACCGCTTAATGTTTTTTGCATGGACAGGTGATTTGCACTTGTCCGGCAACGGAGGGTTCCTCGATGACGCCGACTTTTGAAATCTGGTTTGAAACCGAAGCTGGTGTTCAGGTGAAGGCTTTCACTTGGACGCGGGATGCAGCATCCGGCATCGAACGCGCAAAGCGCGATGCAAAGCTCTTCAACGTTAAGGCAACGCGGTTCTGGGCGGTTGCACTCTGAGGGAGAACGACGATGAACATTATCGACACACTCACTGCACGCATCGAAGAATATCGCAGCACCAATAAGAACCCATGCAAAAGCTACAAAACGCAGGCTGCTGCTGAGAAGGCTACTGCTGCTATGGCGCAGAAGGCTGCGAACTACTTTGATCGTTTCAACCGCGATGATGCGCCTGCCGCTCGGTATGTGGTGTTCTTTAATGAAGCTTGGGGTCGCTGGGTCGGCGCGATTGACATGACCGAGCTTCTGCGCCGCGAGAACAGCACAGGCGGCTACCTCGGCATCTGCACTGGTTTTTACACATACTGAGAGGGAAACCAACGATGTACAAGGTTTACTTCTCCAACCCACACCACAGCGACATGATCATGGTGCTGGAGACATCTGAGGAGGCGATCAAGTTCGCCACCAACCTTGGGGCCTTGTACATAGAAGAAGATCAAGAAAACCCCGGCCACTTTGACGCGGTCGATAAGCATGGGCGCGTCATCTGCATTGAACCTTACAAGGCATAAGGGAGAACCAACATGAACACGGCAGAGCTGATCACCAACATACTTGTGTTAACTGCTGCTTCACTGATGTTCGGCATCATCTTGGCAATCAGCTTCTTAGCGGTTGTGATGCAATGAACAAGATCGTCAATCCAATTCAGATGCAGCAGAACGACGATAAGACCTATACACTCTATTACTTTGATAAAGTGGCAGGTCACGTTGCACCAATTACAGCGAAAAAATCAGCGCACAAATATCGCGCCGTGTCGGTGCATGGTCATCTTCAATATTGCTACACACTAGGGGAAGCACGGAAATGGCTGATCGGGATGTATCATTAGACTTCGTCGATAACTATATGCGCATCCGTCAGAAGCTTTGGAACTCAGGGAGCAAACCAAAGCCAGTGGTAATCCTCAAAAAGCCTGAACCAGAGCTACCAGAAGAAAAACCACAGGTTGCGATTCCATCGAAAGTCGATGTGTTCGGTGTTCCAGATCATCCGCTGCTGCGCGGCATCAAACGATCACGGGTAGCAGCCATCGTTGCGCCCATACTGTTTCGAGACAATGTGCCTTGGAAAATGGTGCTGAACAACAGCCGGGAAAAGACATGGCACTGGATCAGATATGAGTGCTACTACGCACTCTTTGTGAATGGCTACGGATACTCGGAAATCGCGAGGCTCTGTGACCGTGACCATACGTCAGTGATGTATGGAGTGAAAAAGTGGAGAAGGGAACGAGGTGATGACTATCAACAATACATTATCCGAACGCGAGAAGACACACGGGTTCTACCGCAACCAAGCAGCGTGTACGCAGCAGCTGAAGAATGTGATGCACGAGATGCCGGGGTGGAAACAGCTTGAATACTTTCAGGCACAGTCACTGGATGCAATCGCTGACAAAATCGGTCGCATCCTTGCAGGCAATGCAGACTTCAAAGATCACTGGGTTGACATCCAAGGATACGCTGCACTGGTGTATCGTGAGCTTGAGATGATTGATCTTGAAGCTGCTGTGAGTTCAACCGTAATCGGGGGAATGAACCATGACGAACAACAAGCTGGCTGAAGTTGTCAACAGGATCGAACGGCTAGAAGATGAACGTGCTGTCCTTGCTGCAGATATCAAGGACATCTACACTGAAGCTAAGAGCAGCGGTTATGATCCGAAGATCATCAAGAAGCTGATTGCTCTGCGCAAGAAAGACGCTGCGACCATCGCTGAAGAAGAAGCCTTGCTGGACACCTATAAGTCTGCGCTCGGTATGCTTGAAGGTACTCCGCTTGGAGACTATGCGAAGTCGCAGAAACCACAGGAGTAATAATGAGACAGGCAATCATCGCATCAATCTTTGTCGCCGCTGCAGCACCAGCCTTTGCCTATGAGGACGAAAGCAACGCTGCCTACTGGATGAAGGAATGGGAACGGTGGAACGGATCAGTCAGAGTGGCTGCGACTTCCAACCTCAGTGCCGACAAGGAAAAGGTGAAGAAGATTGTCGAGCGGCAGGCTCGGCAGGAGTTGGGTGCAAAGTGGGTCAATGTTGCGGTTCGCATCGCCAACACTGAAAGTCGCTTCAACACTCGCGCTGTCGGTCCTGCCGTCAGAATGCGGCATGGTACAGAGAGTGCACGAGGCGTCATGCAAGTCATGCCGTCATCTGCTCGCGCTCTTGGTTTTCCAGATATTGCGCGTCTTACTCGCGATACTGAGTATTCGGTTGCAGCAGGGATTGCGCATATGAAGTCGTGCATCAACAGCGGTGTGCGAACAGACGCAGAGATGAGTGCGTGTCATGTGGCAGGTGTGCAAGGATGGAAAGTTAAACTGCATCGTCGTGCTGAGCAGTACAAGCGTCAGTATGTGGCGATGGTGATGAGGTAATAACTCGTGAAGGGAGAATCACGATGATCAGCAAAGACAAGCAATACCGCACCCGTGATGGCCGTGATGTTCGCATCTATGCGACTGATGGCTTGGGAGATCAAGCCGTTCATGGCGCTGTAAAGTCTGATGGCGAATGGAATGTATACGCTTGGTACGGCGATGGCATCTATGCCCGTTCTGACCGTAATGGGCGGCACGACCTCATTGAAGTTCGCCCCCGCATCAAGCGCACCGTGTGGCTGAATGTGTATGAAGCAGACAACACTGAGTGTGTTGGTTCTGCATACATGACGGCGCGTGATGCTTACAAAGCTGCCGCAGTAACCCGCATCGCCTGCGTGAAGGTTGATCTGGACTTTGAAGAGGGAGAAGGGCTGTGAGCGATAAATCAGAACTTGAAAAGATTTTTCGTGATGCAGTCATTTACGGGAAAAGCTTCATTCGTGACGGGAAGCACGTTCCGGTGGATGAGGTTTATATAAAGCAGGAGGAAGCTGTGAGCGATGATCTTGTGAAGCGGCTGCGCTACTTAGCGAAAGACACTGAGGCTTACGAAGCCACAGCTATGTCTGAAGCCGCCGACCGCATTGAGGCGCTGGAAGCGGCGCTGCAATTAGGCATTGAAATGCGTGAGAAGCAAAAAGCATATTTTAAACGCCGCTTTCAAGACGTTCTGTTGGATTGCAAAAAAGCAGAACAGGATTTTGATAAAGCCGTTCGCGTTGCGCTTGCAGGGGAGAAGAAAGATGGATGAGGATTGTCTGAAAGCCATAGCCCGCTACGATTGCGTCATTGATGTATTAAGTGAACGCATCAAAAAGCTGGAGGCTGCGCTGGACTTGTATCGTCAGGCCATCCAGTTTGATGCAACAATGGAAGGCCCAAAGTACAAGGGAGCCAATGGCTCTGCACTCATCCGTGCATGGAAATATGACTGTGCTACGTTTGGGGGAAAAAAATGACTGACCTTGTGAAGCGGCTGCGCAACGTCAGCGAAGAAAGTATGTATGCCGAGCCTTTCACCACAAAGACGCTTGCTGATGCTGCCGCCGACCGGATTGAGGCGCTGGAAGCGGCGCTGCGGGAGATTGCGTGCACCAATGATCCAGATGACCCTTGCACTTGCCAGTGCCAAGCAGAATGCAGTTACGGCATTGCCCGCATCGCGCTTGCAGGGGAGAAGAAAGAGTGAGCGGCTGGCTCATCGCACTTACCGGGCTGATCTATGCTTACGTTGCAGGTGAGCAGGCGTGGCATGGCAACTATGGGTTGGCGATTGCATACGCTGGCTATGCCTTCGCGAACATCGGTCTGTATATGCTGGCAAGTTGAGGGAGGGAGAAATGGTTGAATGTATTTTGCTTGGCGACAGCATTGCAGTTGGTCTGCGACCGCATCTGCCGTGCATCTTGCAGGCGCAGGTTGGACGCAATAGCCATCACCAATCGGTCATCATTCGACCGATTGCTGCACGCAAAGTCATCGTCAGCCTTGGCAGCAACGATGTCGGTGATGGCATTATGATGAAGAACCTGCTGCGGCACCTGCGCATCGTTCGACGCAACATCGACGCAGACAAGGTGATCTGGGTGCTTCCGTATCATAACCAGCCGCACGATGCCATCAGGCGGGTAGCAGCGGAAAACGGTGATGGGCTGCTGGACCTGATTAACTTCCGCACAAATGATGGCGTGCATCCGCGCAACTATAAGGAGGTTGCAAGTGAGCTACGATAAAGAGACAGCCGATATGCGGCAGGAAGCATCTGCGCTGATGATCCGTTGCGCAGAGTTGGCACGCGAAAACGATGTGCTGACGGAGCAGGTGGAGCGGCTGATGTTTCGCATTGAAAACCTGCGTGGCACATTGGCTGCTATCAAAAACATCGACAGCGATGACGTTGATCTTGCTTCTTGGTGGGCACTGGAAGCTATGCAAGAGGATGATGCCTTCGTAAAGGAAACCCGTGATGAACGATAAGAACTGTGTGAATTGCCGATTTACTGTCGGCAAAGACGGTGGGTCACTGAGTTGCCAGCGCAATCCGACACCAGTGCGTGTTGCACGATCATATTGGTGCGGCGAGTGGCAGGAGATGGCTGCTGCACCACAGCCTAAAGCACGCAACCCGCGTGAACTGAAGAAAGACTACAGTGGTCTTTTTGTGGACAAGCAAGGCAGTGATTGATTTGTTGAGCAGCCGGGAGCAACCATGCTGCATGGAGGCTGACCAATGAGAGACATAAAGATCAAAGGCAATGCTGACTTAGCAGAACTGCTGGAAGCAGCACGCGAGTATAAAGGTATGTCAAAGCGGCAGCTGGCTGCAGAGGCTGAACTGTCCTCTGCAACTTACTGCGTGTCGATCAAGAATGAGTCGATCGGCACCGTGACAAACCTGTTCAAGTATCTGGATGCGTTGGGACTGCAGATGAAGATTGGACCAAAGGCATGAAGATTCTTGGCATTGATCCCGGTGCAAAAGGTGCACTCGCGTTCTTCGATATGGACGCTGGTATCCTTGATGTCATCGACACTCCAGCAGTGCAGGTTAAACGTGGGCAAAAGCTAAAGCTGGAAATCAGCCCACAGATGACAGCTTCTGTCATAGCAGCACGTAAACCTACGGTTGCCGTGATGGAGCGAACAGGTGCGATGCCTGGTCAAGGGGTGTCATCCATGTACCAGTTTGGACGCAGCTGCGGGATGCTGGAAGGTATCCTTGCTGCACTGCAAATCCCGGTCACCTATGTCAGCCCTGTGACATGGCAGAAGGATGTGAACGCAAGAGCAGGCAAGGACGGCAACAGAGCAAGAGCTGCTGAATTGTATCCAGCGTATGCGGCTGAGTTTGCGCGTAAGAAAGACGATGGGAGAGCCGATGCCGCGCTGATGGCGTGGTGGATGGCAACACGATAGACGAGTTAACCGAGGGAAACACTATGCAGAACGATTACTTCGACGTTGAGGCACTGTCTGCCTCTGGTGCAAAGCTGATGCTGAAATCGCCAGCGCATTACAGGTATTGGAAGGATCACCCAAAAGACCCGACACCTGCGATGACGTTCGGCACCATTGTTCACGCTCTGGTTCTGGAACCGCACCGCGACATCGAAAAGCTGTATGCGGTGAAGACGATGAACTGGACGACAAAGGAAGGCAAGGAAGAGAAGGCATATCTTGAAAGCCTGAACCTGCCCATCATCAGCAAAGCAGATGAAGACCGGGCACTGGCTGTGCGTGATGCGGTGTGGAAGAGCAGCTTTGTGCGCGACTTGATGAAAGGCGCCGTGATCGAATCCAACCAGCAGTGGCAAGGTTACAGCAATCTGTGCCCATGCAAGGCAGGCATCGACGCTTATACCGACAACCACATCATCGATTTGAAGACCTGCCTTGATGCCAGCCCGGAAGGATTTGCTGCACAGATCAGGCGGTTCAACTATGACCTGCAGGCAGCGCATTACCTTGAAGCAATGGTGCATGAAGATATTCACAGCTTTGTCTTTGTGGCAGTTGAGACACAGCCACCATACGCTGTGGCTGCATATACGCTGGACCACGACACGTTGATGCGCGGTTTCAAACGTATGGATCGTATCGCACAGGTTTACAAAAACTGTCTGGAAACAGGTCAGTGGCCTTCATATGAATTGGAGGCGAAAGGTATTCAGGTATTGTCGCTGCCAACCTTTGAAAAAGGGTTGGATGCCGACATTGAAGCGGAAGACTTCTAAACCTTCCTCACGCTGTCTGAGGGGCAGCAAACGTCTGAAAACGGAGAAAACGAATGGAAACGAACACGCGTATGGTCGTGCCTCATGCACGCTTTGCTTATGTCCATCTCCTGCAGCCGCGTGCAGCAGCGGAAGGAGCGGAACCGAAGTACAGCGTAACGCTCATCATTCCGAAGAAGGATGAACAGGCAATCACTAAGATCAAAGCTGCCATGAAAGCAGCCATCACCAAGAAGTGGGATAGCAAGCCACCTAAAGGACTTCGCAACCCGCTGCGTGACGGTGACGAGATCGACGGTGAAACAGGCGAACGTATGAAGGGAGAAGAGTTTAAGGACTGCTGGTATATCAGCGCATCCAACAAGAAGCCTGTCAGGGCTGTTGCTGGTCGTGCCAAGATCCCGGCAACCGAGGAGCATCTTGCTTCAGGCAACTATGGTGCTGCTGAGTTGAACTTCTATGCCTATGACGCAGCAGGCAATCGCGGTGTCGCGGCTGGCCTTAATGGCGTCTGGATCACGAAACGCGGTGAGCCGCTTGGTGGTGCAGGCGTGGAATGGGGTGAGATTGAAGCAGACGATTTCGCTGCTGCTGATCTGCCCGGTGCCAAGGCTGCTGCCGAGATGTCAGACGGCGATATGTTCTAAGGCAAACTAAAAACCCCGGCTGCAGGGGAGAACTACAGCCGGGGTTCAGGTCCGAGGGGAACCATTCGCACTGCCAGAGGCTGACTTATGCGCGAACAGAACAATTATACAGGAAGCCGCAGTCTTCCGAAAGAAGCCGATCCATACGCGGCGCTGCACGATTACCTTGGCTCCGTGATGCTCTACGCAGGCATCGCACAGGACTACACCCACAGCCGGGATATTGCAGGTCTATCCCATGCCACACGCAGCCTGCTGGCCTATGCAAAGGCTGCCAAGGGCGAATTGCAGGCAATCGTGGAGCAGGCAATCGAGGACGCAGGCAAGGCTGCTGATGCCACACAGAAGCAGGTGTCAAAACCTGTCACCCAGACAGACGAATGGTGGAACGAATGAACACGCTGGATGACCTGTTCGACGATGGACCGGATGACGGTCTAGCGGCTGATGACCTGACCAAGAAGGTGCAGGTGCTGACTGCCAAAAAGGGTGCAGACAAAGTTTGGTCAACCGAGGAGGACGGTTCGACTAAAGACCTAGAAACAGGGGCGCCGTGGGAGGACGGGCTGATCCGTGATGCCAAGGGATACACGGTGCTGAATCATTACAACGTGTGCCACGTTCTCAGAGACCATCCTGAGTGGCGCAATGTCATCGCGTTCAACGAGTTTAACGGACGCAAGATGGTGATGCAGCCGATACCGGGCAGCCGGGAGCCACGTAAATACTTCAAGCCAAGGGAGCTGCAGGATAAGGACATCCTCATCGCTACCGCATGGCTGAACCGTCACGCGCTGCTGCGGGTGAACAAGGGCATGGTGGCAGACGCCATCGACGAGGTGGTCCATGAAGCAGCCATCAACCCGGTGAAGAACTATCTGCTGACCTGCGCAGCCGAGTGGGACGGGAAGCACCGGATCGACACATGGCTGGAGACATATATGAACAGCCAGCCGGAGACAGATGCCCAGAAGCAATACACACGCGAAGTCGGGCTGCGGTGGCTCGTCAGTGCCGTGGCAAGGGTGTTCCAGCCCGGTTGCAAGGCTGACGGTGCACTGATCCTAGAAGGCATCCAAGGCGCAGGCAAAAGCACTGCTGCCAAGATACTCGCAGGCGCAGAGTTCTTCGGTGACAACCTGCCGCCCATGACCAGCAAGGAAGCATCGGCATACGTCCGTGGTCGCTGGATCATTGAAATGGCCGAGCTGGCAAACGTCACCAAGGCAGAGGTCGAGGTGGTCAAGGCATTCATCAGCCGCACTGAGGAGCGGTTTCGTCCACCATACGGTCGCAATGAAGTCTGCTATCCAAGGCAGTGCGTGTTCATCGGCAGCACCAACCGCACAGACTATCTGCGCGACGATACAGGCAACCGCAGGTTCTGGCCTGTCCCAGTCGGCAAG
>JACCDP010430880.1_pt1 | contig 13645 bp, 16 predicted proteins | sample 7445841 | NCBI WGS metagenome assembly JACCDP01 (sample SAMN15323441, study PRJNA562643) | freshwater metagenome | isolation source: river surface water | place: USA:Blue River Watershed | collected 2017-08-17
AGGGCCAACCTTGCGAATCCAAGTGTCCAACAATGCGTTGATTCCACCGTTCATGCGCGTATTGCCCATTTTCCCGACGATACCGAGGACCGGCATTCCGGCACGATTAAGCCGGCCGCCATCCATAATGGCGAAGGAGTCTGTCACTAGTTCCATATGACACCGAACGGCCGAGCGGCTGCAATGGTCCTTATCATCACCGGCAACGTCGGGAAGTTCGGCACAGGCCAACATACCTGGGCTGGTAATTATAAGGCAGGTGCATGGACCGCAACTCCTTGGTCAGGTGCAGGGCTCTCGGTTCACACCGGAGAAGATCCATTCCATATCACGCTGGATCCCAATGCACATGGAAAAGAAATCAAGACCAAGTCTTATTATTACGGTGAAGAAGTCGGGTATTGGAACCATGGTGATACGGCCTTGATTGTCAATACACCGAAGTATGGGCGCAAAGTCTTCACCGGTAAGACCCACATGCCGACACCCAGTAAGTTTCGCTGGGTGGTCAACGTCAACGTGTTAAATAATGCGAAACATCACTACGATATGGTGCGCAACGTCGATCCGAACATCGAATGTCTCATCACGCAGGACATCGAAATGACGTCCGACGTCAATCACAACGATATCGCGTTTGCTTGCAACTCTTGGATGGAGTTCACCTACCCGGAGATGACCATCACGGTCTCCAATCCATGGGTGCAGATCTGGAAAGGTGGTATCAGGCCGTTGTACGACACCAGAAACGATCTGGATACGTTCGCCGGAGTAGCGGCGAAACTCTCTGATATGACCGGCGATAAGCGGATGCGTGACTACTTCGCGATGGTGTATGCCAACCGTGTCGATGTGTACGCCCAACGCATGCTCGATGCATCCAGCACATTCTACGGCTATTCAGCCGACGTCATGCTCAAATCAGAAAAAGGCTGGATGGTCATGGTCCGTACCTATCCGCGGCATCCGTTCTGGGAAGAGACCAATGAGTCGAAGCCCATGTGGACTCGCAGTGGCCGATACGAGAACTATCGCATCGAACCTGAAGCCATTGAATACGGCGAAAACTTTATCTCTCACCGTGAAGGTCCTGAAGCAACCCCGTACCTGCCGAATGCCATCTTCACGACGAACCCCTATGTCCGTCCAGATGATTACGGCATTCCGATCACCGCGCAACACCACGACGACAAGACGGTCCGGAATATTAAGTTGTCATGGCATGAAATTACGCGTCATGCGAATCCGTTGTGGGAAAAGGGATATCAGTTCTACTGCGTCACGCCGAAAACGCGCCACCGTGTGCATAGTCAATGGTCGGTGAATGACTGGGTTCAAATTTACGAATCGAACTTCGGCGATCCGTATCGGATGGATAAGCGGACCCCTGGTGTCGGTGAACACCAGATCCATATCAATCCACAGGCAGCCAAGGATCGGGGTATCAACGATGGTGACTATGTCTATGTAGACGGGAACCCGGTTGACCGACCCTATCGAGGGTGGAAACCGAGCGATCCCTACTACAAAGTAGCTCGCTTAATGATTCGGGCAAAGTACAACCCGTCCTATCCGTACCATGTCACGATGGCGAAGCATGCGCCATATGTGGCAACGGCTAAGTCGGTGAAAGGTCATGAAACCAGGCCTGATGGTCGTGCGATCGCAATCGATACCGGCTATCAGTCTAACTTCAGGTATGGAGCCCAGCAATCCTTTACGCGTAATTGGCTCATGCCCATGCACCAAACTGACTCCTTGCCTGGTAAGCACGCCATCGCTTGGAAGTTCAAGTGGGGCTATCAGGTCGATCACCATGCCATCAATACGGTACCAAAGGAATGTCTAATTCGTATTACCAAAGCGGAAGACGGCGGAATTGGCGCTCGTGGTCCATGGGAGCCAGTCCGTACCGGATTCACGCCAGGTCAGGAAAATGAATTTATGATCAAGTGGCTGAAGGGTGAGCACATTAAGATCAAGGTCTAAATGCAATTTCTTAGGGTTCCTGCGACATACTTCTGAGATGCGCGGGATCAACGATTCTATGAATTGCGCATGTAAGCATTACGGAGGGGATTATGCCTGAAGTATACAATTGGCAGCTGGGACGGAAGATGTTGTATCCCTATGAGGAGCGACATCCGAAGTGGCAGTTTGCTTTCGTGTTCAACATTAATCGGTGCTTGGCTTGTCAGACCTGCAGCATGGCTGATAAATCGACCTGGCTCTTCTCGAAGGGACAGGAATACATGTGGTGGAACAATGTGGAGACTAAGCCCTACGGCGGTTATCCACAGTTCTACGACGTCAAAATCACACAGCTGATCGAGCAGGTGAATCCAGGTGGCCAGGTCTGGAACGTACGTGTCGGTCGGAAACATCATGCCCCGTATGGTGTCTTTGAAGGGATGACCATATTTGACGCCGGTGCCAAAGTCGGGCAGGCAGCCATCGGATATATTCCCACAGACCAGGAGTGGAGATTCGTCAATATCTACGAAGACACCGCAACATCGATGCGGGCCCTTGTAGAAGGGATCGATAAGACCGGATTTTCCCGTGACGAGCCATGGAGGATGACCGGCAGCAGTCTTCCGGAACACGAAACCTTCTTCTTCTATCTTCAGAGGATTTGCAACCACTGCACTTATCCAGGCTGCTTGGCGGCGTGCCCACGAAAAGCCATCTATAAGCGGCCTGAAGACGGCATTGTCTTGATCGATCAAAATAGATGTCGTGGGTACAAGAAGTGTGTGGAGCAATGTCCGTATAAGAAGCCCATGTATCGAGGTACGACTCGTGTCAGTGAGAAATGTATCGCCTGTTACCCTCGAATCGAAGGGAAAGATCCTCTGACGGGCGGCGAGCCGATGGAAACACGCTGTATGGCTGCCTGTGTCGGAAAGATTCGCATGCAAAGCCTCATGCGTATTGGTGAAGATGGCCTCTGGGCAGAAGATCGTTGGCATCCGCTCTACTATGCCATCCGTGTGGAGCAAGTGGCATTGCCGCTCTATCCTCAATGGGGGACTGAGCCAAACGGCTACTACATCCCACCACGGCACTCACCAAGAGGATATGCCCGCCAGATGTTCGGGCCAGGCGTCGATAATGCGATTGAGAAGTACCTGGTGCCGAGCCGTGAGTTATTGGCGGTGCTCCAACTCTGGAGAGCAAGTCAACAGATCGTGTTTCGCTATGACGTTATTCCTGGCCCGAAAGTGTTTGAAACCCAGATTCACGGGAAGCGGTTCGAGATGTACAACGATACGGTCTTGGGCTTCAACAAATCAGGGAAGGAAGTCGCACGCGTTCAAGTTGAAGAGCCGATCTACATCAGGCCTGCAGAACGTGTCACCTGGTTATAAGCTCTAGCGGCTAGGGCTCTGTTTTAACAAGAGGCGGATCTCCGAAAGGGGATCCGCCTCTTGCTTTTATCGAACGAACGGGGTCCTATCACCCTGATCATTCCAGGCTGAGTATTCATTTTCTTGATAGGACGGTTCTTGAAGAAATTCTCCAAGAGATATTGTCATAACCTTCTATCATCCTGATTGATCTGCAGCATACGTACATCCATCGCAGACTAGTAGAGCCAGGCTATCCGTGAATACCGGTCTTTCGGCTCAGCTCATGCTGCATCTTCTGCGCACTTGACGAGTTCTCTTCCCTCCAGTACAGTTTTTATAGTGAAGACTAAACACAGTAGCTGAGGGAGCACTCGCAGCGTGATATCCCATCCGCAGCAATCAGCACCATTTGCTGCCCAAGCCATTCCATTCGATGAGTTTCTCGCTTCTGGCAAACTCCCCGACGGCTATCTTCCTAGCGAGTATGTGGAACAACAGTTTGTCGAGAGACTTGTCCACTACATTCTGAGTGTTCCGGCTGGGAGTTACAGCATGGCCCAGCTCAGCCAACTCCTTGAACAGCTAGATCCACGGGGGCAAGTCTTCTTTTTTAAGCGATTAAAAGAGACGAGCCCGGATTGCCTTAAGGATTTTGCGCCTCTGTATTATGGATTCATGAACGAATTCGAGTCTCTCCTCTTTACGTAGCCAGAAAAATACTCCTTGTCCGTTCACCAATCTCATGTATAATTGCTACTCATCATTAGGAAAAGGAGCATCATGAATCCATCGTTACAAAGAGGGGTCACCAGTTTTTATAATCTAATTTACGAAGCCCAAACATTCGCCACCGCTATGGCCAGGATCGATACAGCCGAACAGGAACATTATGCGGGCCGTATTGAAGGGCTCAATTGGGTCTTGGATCGATGTCAGGAATTGGAAGACATGGATGCCAATCTCACCCCGTCCTCTCTTCAGAGAATACTGGGCGAAGTGAAATCGGATCTGGAGCACGAACTCTCTGTTCAGCGGAGAGAAAAAGGCCGTCGTGCGGATGGACGTGAAGAAGCACTTAATTTTGTGGCAGACTACCTCTCCAGCCTGATCACCGCAACAGAGATCGAATCCGCCAAGACGACCGTCTAAAAGCCAGGACCTAGTCTTCAGCGTTTCTGATGTCGGGATTATAGGAGAGGATATCCAGTTATCCTCTTAACGACCTGTAAACAAGAATTGAGCTGGGTCGGGTTGTTGGGCACATTCAACAGCCTAAATTGTCTTACCCCTTGACGCATAAATCAACATACCCATAGAATCTCTCATGCGCCTGCCGCCGAGAAGAACGCCGGGAATGCTTGCGGGTCAACGAGTCGCTCGAAGTCAGGAGCGACCACCTGCAGATCATGCTCAACGCCAGTTCGACTCTCTGAAAGCTTCTCTCCTATACTGTCCACGCTGTCAGGTCGCAACACCAACACGGGAACGACTCCTCCTGGTGTTACCCAGCGGAAATCTGTACGAGTACCGCTGTGTCCACTGCGGGACATCCACAGGGTCCAAAACAGAAAACCCTCTCAAACCCATCCAGATTATTGGACCGTAAACACGGCACTCCGTGGTCATCCTCAGCCATTAGAAGGGGTGAGTCTGTAAAACCCCCGGAGGCAGTTCGGCACTGCATTGACACAATGAGTTCAGAGTAAACACCTGAATGCGAAGTAACTTACTGGGCGGGAAGGATTTGATCCATTGGAATGCCCTCTTCGATGAGCATCACCGGGATTTGATCGCGGATTGGATACAGAATCTTATGATCCTTGCGAATCAGGCCACCTTCGATCTGCCCCACTAAAAGTCGATTGGCTTTGTTCCTCACATGACCTTTGCCGAGAGCAGCATTGACCTGCTGAATGAGATTTGAATCAGCAAGCTCTACACCCTGTTTCGTTTCAGGGCAGCACAAGATGGCAAGAAGATCCGGGTCAAGGCTCATCAATGATCACGCTCCAAGCGAAACACCCGCTGAGAATAATTCATCGGAGGGCAGAGTGCAAGGGGGATGACAAGCAACTCCTCCTCGGAAGCGAATTCTGTTAGACTCAGAGAGTAAATAATTGTCAGGTCCCTACACCATGATCACGTCATTCTGGAAAACCTGCGTTGCGGGTCTTGTTGTATTGGTTCCGGCTTGGGCGACCTTCTTAATCCTTTCCACGTTATTTACAACCCTCGACGACCTAGTCGGTCGGTACATGTACTATACCGTTCCTGGGCTTGGGCTGTTGCTGTTAGTGCTCCTCATCATTCTCGCGGGGATCTGTCTCGAGCATGTCGTCGGTCAGGGAATCCTGGAGAAAATAGAACGGAGGCTTGAGCAAATCCCTCTGGTGCAAAGCATCTACCTTACTCTAAAAGGCATGACCGATATTCTCAACTTTCGGTCTCGCTTTGGCCGAAGTAAAGTGGTGGCCTTCCCATTTCCTCGTGATGGCTGTTGGGCGTTAGGATTCATCATGGGAGTCGCCCCACCATCTATCCAGGTTGTGCCCTCCCAGAACTTATTTATGGTCTTTGTCCCAACCGCGATTCATCCTTTTACAGGCTTTCTAGCGTTGATCCCAGAACAGGTGCTGAGCCCCGTTAATCTTCCGGTTGAAGAAGCGATGAAGATGGAATTTTCGGCTGGGTTTTATCGCCCAAAGACCGGATGGCTCAGACCACCGGAACAACAACCAGGATGAGGACTCATGCCTGACACGATCCACATCCGGCAGGCTGGTCAAGACGATACAAGTACAATCACGGCGTTTAATAGGGCTATGGCATTCGAAACCGAGCAACGCCAGCTTGACGCAACTACCTTGCGAGATGGCGTTCGTTCCATATTATCAAAACCAGAATACGGTTTTTACATCCTTGCGGAACGTTCACACCTCGGTGAAGTCCAATCTATCGGCCAACTCATGATCACCTATGAATGGAGTGATTGGCGGAACGGAGTATTTTGGTGGATCCAAAGCGTGTATGTGGTTCCAGAGGAGCGTGGTCGGGGCGTCTATTATGCCATGCATCAGTATATTCTCACACAGGCCCGAGCGGATCAGCGTGTCTGCGGCATCCGTTTGTATGTCGCCCGAGACAACCAACGCGCGCGCACGGCATACCAACGAGTTGGTTTATTCCATTCTCCCTATGAACTCTATGAACAAGACTTTGTTCTTGGACATCAAACATTCAAGCGAGAAACGAGGCATCACCATGACAGTTAAACGCTATATGGCTCTCCTCATACTCATCGTGGGCCTCTTCCAAGGCTGTGCATTCAGTCGAGGGACTTTGGGTGACGACATTAAATCTGAGTCGGTCTCTCTTATTCAAAAAGGGGTAACCACTAAGGCAGAGGTCCTCAATCTCCTGGGCGCACCGGATCGGCTTCTGCAGCTCAATGGTCGGGACGTTTTTCAGTATTATCGATACGATGCCAAAGCAGGCAGTCTCTTACTGATTCTTCTCAATTTCACGCGTCTGTCCATTAAAAGCGATGACGTGTTTGTCATACTGAACCGAGATGGCCTCGTAGAAGATATCATCGCATCGAAACGCACAGACAGTTTGCGGTTCAGGTTTTGGCCGTTCGGAGAGTAACGTGACCAACATCTGGACAAAGGCCGCAAATATCCTCATTGTGGCCGTGGTCTGCCTGAGCTTCATTGGCTGTAATGTGGTTCGTGTGACCCTTAATACCTCCCTAACACCAGAGGACGTGGCGTTCATTGTTCCAGGGCAAACGACTTTGGCGGACATTGTCAATAAACTAGGAGCACCAGATACCCTCACCAATTCTGAGGCAGGAGTGGTCGCGACATATCGTTTCCTCGACTTGAAATACTCCCGTGTCAACTTCGGTTGGCTGGCAAAACCCTGGACGCCGATCGACCCTGATTTAATTTTTTCTCGCACTGGCTTCGGTGTTGATGCCTTCGAAGTCCACTGTAATCCTCAGTGGGTAGTCCTGCACCAGGGGTTTCAACGTCATCTCATTAGACCTCCCTTTTACCCTTATCCCTTCCAGCAATCCCAACGTATGGGTCCACTCGAATTGCCTACGGCCAATGGCCTAGCTATAATGGCGAATCATGAATTCGGACATATCCGACCATCAGTCCAGTAACGGTGGTTCCGCTTCCTACATCCCAGCCGACAAGGATACCGATTTTCTCCAGCGAGACGAGTTGCGTCCCATTCGCATCGGGCTCGAACTCCTGAAGCCGGAGCTGATACAGCGCGAAGAAGGCATACAGTCAACCATCGTCGTCTTCGGCAGCGCAAGGCTTCACGAGCCGTCCATCGCCAGACAAACTCTCGCCTTAGCAGAAAAGGAGGCTGCCGAAGCCCCTGACGATCTTGGTCTGCAACAGAGGGTGGCGATTGCCCGTCGGCAGCTGGCTCTCGCCAAATATTATGACGTGGCACGCGAATTCAGCCGTCTTGTTTCATCGAGCTGCCAAATCAATGGACATTGCGACTACGTGATTGTGACGGGGGGTGGACCTGGGATTATGGAGGCTGCGAATCGAGGAGCGGCCGACGTCCAGGCCAAATCAATCGGGCTGAACATCACCTTACCGCATGAACAATACCCTAATCCATATATCCCCCCAAGCCTCAGTTTTCAGTTTCGATATTTCGCAATCAGGAAAATGCACTTCCTCATTCGCGCGAAAGCACTCGTGGCATTTCCCGGCGGCTTTGGCACACTGGATGAACTGTTTGAAACGTTGACATTACTGCAGACGGGAAAGACAGAGAGTGTGGTGGTTGTGATGGTCGGGCGTCATTTTTGGGAACAGCTCATCAATTGGCAGTCGCTCGTCGACAACGGCCTGATCTCCGCGGCAGATCTTGGATTATTTCACTATGCCGAGACCGCCCAGGAAGCCTGGGACCTGATCGTTCACCACTATGGAGTCAGAACCACATGAACCTTTCCTTTTACGGTGCGGCACGTTCCGTTACAGGGAGTCGACATCTTCTGGAAGTGCCGGGATTCCGGCTCCTTCTCGATTGTGGGATGTTTCAGGGACGTCGGGATGAAGCCGTCCGGAAGAATCGAGACCTGGGGTTTCCCCCGAAGTCGATTGGGGCGGTATTGCTGTCACATGCCCACATCGACCACTCGGGTGCCTTGCCGGTACTGCCGAAACAGGGCTTCTCTGGAAAAGTTCATCTGACCAGGGCCTCAGCGGACCTCGCAGGAATCATGCTGGAGGATTCCGCGCGGGTGCAGGAATACGACTGCCGTTACGTCAATAAGCAAGAAAGTAGACGAGGACGAACCTGTATTCGTCCATTTTACGACAGCGATGATGTCCGGAAGATTCTGAAACGCTTTGAAGGCGAGCGGTATGGAGATCACATCAAGATCGCGCCACGTCTTACGGCCTCGTTTCATGATGCCGGACATATCTTAGGATCGGCTGCGGTCCGCGTGAAGTACAGCGCGCGCGGCAACACGACGACCGTGCTGTTTAGTGGCGATCTTGGTCGTGCGCACATGCCGATCCTTCGTGATCCTGAACCTCCGCCTCCTTGCGATGTCCTCATTCTGGAATCCACCTACGGCGACCGGCTGCATGAGCAGCTCGGTGAAGAGATGAAAAAGAAAGCACAAGATCTCATCCAGCATGCTCGCACACACAAGAGCAAGATTATCGTCCCAGCGTTCGCCGTGGGACGCACGCAGGAATTAGTCATGCGTATCAAAGAGCTCGTCGGAGAGGGTCGTGTGGACCCGGTTCCGATCTATATTGATTCACCACTCGCCGGGAAGGCGACAGAGGTGTTCAAGCGCCACCCAGAATGTTACGACGAGGAGACCTTCAAGACTTTTTCTAATGCCGGAGATGTCTTTGCCTCTCGCTACATTCACTTTGTGTCCTCCCCCGAAGAGAGTAAACGGCTCAATGCGATGCGCGGGCCGTGTGTCATCATTTCATCCTCGGGCATGTGTGAAGGGGGCCGCATTCTGCACCACCTCAAGCATGCCATTCAGGACGAGGCCAACGTGATCGTGATCGTCGGCTTTCAAGCCGAACATACGCTGGGGCGGAAGCTGGTCGAAGGTTGGGATGTCGTTCCGATCTTCGGAGTGCCCACCCAAAGACGCGCGCAAGTCGTCAAGTTCAACGGGCTGTCGGCTCATGCCGACCGCAACGATCTGTTGGCCTACGTGCGAGCCATCGATCCCCTACCGAGCACAATTTTCATCGTCCATGGTGAAGAGAAACAGGCCCTCTCGTTGGGAACTGCCATCCAGACCGAGCATCCGGGAATCGATGTGCGGATTCCCCATCACGGCAGCACACATGACGTGTAGACCCATGCCTTGTAAGACGGGGACCGGGCAACGAGAGGCTGGACTACTGGCGCTTGCGTGCATGGTCATCTGGCTGTCCGGTTGTGCTTCGACCGCGGCGGCTGAACCGGAACAGGGTCGGAAACGGGTCAGGGATTTAGGCGTTGTGATCGGGCAGTATCCGCCCGGTCCACTGAACGCCATCACCGACGTGGCAGGGGTTAAAGTCGGCCACAGGACGCTCATGCTTGGTGAGGGAGCGTTGAAGCCCGGCCAAGGGCCCGTTCGTACCGGCGTCACCGTCATCGTGCCACGCGACGACGTATGGCACAAGAAAGTTCCGGCCGGAGCCTTTGTCTTGAACGGCACAGGCGAAATGACCGGTCTCGCTTGGGTGGCCGAATCCGGCTTTCTTGAATACCCTATTGCACTCACGAATACGCTGAACGTCCCTCGCGTGGCAAACGGCGTCATGAGCTGGATGATCCAGCAGTATCCGGACATCGGTATCACAGACGACACCCTCACCCCGGTCGTGGCCGAGTGTGACGACAGCCGCTTGAACGACAGCCAAGGCCGCCATGTGTCCGAGCTGGATGTCATCACCGCGCTCGATGGTGCAAACAGCGGCCCCGTACAAGAGGGCACTGCGGGCGCAGGGACCGGCATGGTGTCCTATGGATTCAAGGGGGGCATTGGGACGTCATCGAGAAAGTTGCCAGAGAAAGAAGGCGGCTATACGGTCGGAGTCCTCGTCAATGCGAACCATGGCCGAAGGCCGGAGCTGGTAATAGGCGGCGTGCCGGTGGGCAAGTTGTACGAACCACCAACGCAAGTTTCGGAAGTGCTATCCCCAGGCCAGAGCGAGGGGTCGATCATCGTCATCATCGCCACCGACGCACCGCTTGATGGTCGCCAGCTGACCAGACTTGCCAAGCGGGCAGCACTGGGACTAGCCCGCACCGGGTCTACCGCTCGCCATGGCAGCGGCGACTTCATGCTTGCCTTTTCGACCGCCAACATCATCCCGCACTATCCCAAAGAGCCGACCTTTCCCATGACGCACCTGGCCGACACCCATCTCAATCCACTGTTCACAGCCACCGTCGAAACAGTCGAGGAGGCGATCCTGAACGCGCTGACGACCGCGACGACGGTGATTGGACGAGACGGCCATCGAGGAGAGGCAATAGACCTCAGCCGTTTGAAAGCGCTGGTCACTGACCTAGGTCTGAACTAACCGATAGACTGTCGCAACAAGCCGAATCTCGCTGTCCCATTCCCGATAAACACATAAATCCTTCCCTTCCCGTGCCGGTACGACCTCCAGTGAGTAGCCTACCCTTGCTATTTCCTGGCTGGTCTCGCTATCCTTCCGAGTCATTCCTGAACAGGGGAGGCGAGGTCAATGGGTGACTACCAAATCGGCGGTGGGTTGCAACTGCTGACGGCGGTGCAAAAGACTGAAGCCTTTGCCGAATTCCTGAAAACCAGAATGGTCCATGCGCTCGAAACCGAAGACCCCACGGAACTCCACTATCTCCTCGCCCAGGTAGACGATTATCACTCCTACCTCTGGCGCTACTATAAGAAACTCGCGCAGGTCCGAGCCCAACGGATGGATCCCGGTGTGTGATCCAGTGCCGGCCCAGCATATCGTTCGATGACTGAACAACGAGGTTTCGACGTGCGTTTTGCCGTAGCCCTGTCAAAAGAACTTGAGACGGAGACTGCGGCACAGGAAGTCGTGGAGGAGATTCGGACACAGTTGGGTGGAACACCCATCGATCTGGCCTGTGCATTTTTCTCCTCACACCATGCTGCGCTGGCCAAACACGTGACCGATGTGCTCACGGTTGCGTTGGAACCTCACTGTCTAATCGGCTGCAGTGGAGAAGGTATCATCTCTGGGGTAGAAGAATTAGAAGCCGCACCGGCCATCACCGTATGGGCCGCGACGCTTCCTGGCGTCGATCTCTACCCAGTGCGATCCTCCTTTTCTCCCACGCAAGACCAGTTCCACCTCGCTGGATGGCCGGAGCCGGGGGCAGGCGATGCGACCTTTCTTGTGCTGGCCGATCCATTTACCACGCCAGTACAGGAGATTCTTGGACTGTTGGAAGAGCGATATCCCCGAGCACAAGCGCTCGGTGGATTGGCTGGGGGTGGGCAGGAAGCTGGGATGAATCGATTGATTCTCGACGGGGATGTGTTCGATGGCGGGTTGGTCGGGGTTCGTCTATCAGGGGCGGTGGAGATTCGACCCGTCATCTCGCAAGGTTGCCGCCTGATCGGTGAGCGGTTTGTCGTGACCAAAGCCGAGCGCAATCTCATTCATGAATTAGGCGGAGTCCCCGCGCTGGAACAGCTGCAGACGGTGTTCGAGGCCTTGTCGGAAGAAGACCGTCAGCGGGCCCTTCATCTCGGCATTGTCATCGATGAACATCGGAATCGGTTTGAGCGGGGAGATTTTCTCATTCGGAATTTGCTCGGTGCCGATCGCACCTCGGGTGCCGTCGCGGTCGGAGAAGTCGTTCAAGAAGGTCAGACGGTCCAGTTTCATCTCCGAGACGCCGAGTCAGCCAGCGAAGATTTGAGTTCCCTCCTCGCCGCAGATCGATCCAGTCGTCAATCCCCCCCGCTTGGTGCCCTGATGTTCAGTTGCTGTGGTCGCGGTCAGGGACTCTTTGGACGGCCGAACCACGATGCTACGACAGTCGCAGCAGAACTGGGTTCGATCCCCGTGGCGGGATTCTTTGCGCAAGGGGAAATCGGCCCAATTGGCCATCGAAACTTCCTACATGGCTACACCGCGAGCATGGCCATTTTTGCTGAACGCCCGGCATCATCGAACCGCAATTGACCAAGCGTGCGCTCCCGTGCCATAGAAGAATCGGAAGGAGATACCCATGACCTATCTGCATCTGGCAACAACCTCTGCCCTTATATCGTTCACACTGATCCTAGGAGGAGAAGGTACTATGGCAGCAACTGAGAGCAATTCAGCCGGTCAAGAAATCACCACCTCATCGGGGCTTAAATATGTCGATCAGGTCCTCGGCGCCGGGGAGGTGGCCGTCGCTGGGAAAACGACCACCGTGCACTACACCGGCTGGTTGGAGAACGGCAAGAAGTTTGATAGCTCAGTCGACCGCGGACAACCATTCGCATTTCCTCTTGGAGGTGGACGCGTCATTAAAGGCTGGGACGAAGGGGTGCAAGGGATGAAGGTGGGTGGAAAGCGAAAGCTGACGATCCCATCCGATCTGGGCTACGGCTCACGTGGTGCCGGTGGAGTCATTCCACCCAACGCAACACTAATTTTCGATGTTGAATTGCTCGGGGTCAAGTAGCGAGACCGTGCAACAGACTCCTCTCATCGCCCAACATCGTGCCGCCGGAGCCAAGCTCGTCGATTTTGCGGGATGGGAAATGCCCATCCAGTACAGCGGGGTGGTAGACGAGTATCAGACCGTCCGCACCAAGGCCGGACTCTTCGATGTCAGTCATATGGGGCGACTGATCGTCAGCGGCACCGGGGCGGAATCGTTCCTCCAACGTATGACGACGAATGATCTCGCCGGACTGAAGCCCATGCAGGCGCACTATTCGATGGTCTGCAACTCGCAGGGCGGGATCCTGGACGATATCTTTGTCTATCGGCTTGCGCAACCGGGTGAATTTCTGCTGTGTGTCAACGCATCCAATCGAGCCAAGATTCTCGCCTGGCTCATCGAGTACGGGCGGGGGCTTCCTGATTGTCGCATCGAAGATCGATCGAGGGAGATTGCCCAAATCGCGTTGCAGGGGCCTGCGACACGCTCGATCGTGGAGTCACTAGGATTGGCCGCACTGGCGCCGCTCAAACTGCGACAGTCCACGATGGTTCGAGTCAGTGGTGTGGAATGTCTTGTTGCACGCACCGGCTATACCG
>JACCDP011560512.1_pt1 | contig 13645 bp, 10 predicted proteins | sample 7445841 | NCBI WGS metagenome assembly JACCDP01 (sample SAMN15323441, study PRJNA562643) | freshwater metagenome | isolation source: river surface water | place: USA:Blue River Watershed | collected 2017-08-17
CGCCCACACCCAAGTGGTGGTGTACGACCGCCAAACCATGAACTATTGCGGCCGACTGTGGTGGATGCTCAAGTGGTGCGGCCATGATGCCGTGGCGGTGCTCGATGGTGGTTTGCAAGCTTGGGTGACCGCTGGTGGTGCTGTGGCTTCGGGGCCTGCAGTGGCTGTGAAGGCTGCATCATTTGTGCTGCGCGAATCTTTGATGGAACTGAAATTCACGGCCGATGTGGCAGCGGCCCTGGGCAAGCCCGTGCAAACCATTGTGGATGCGCGCGCACCCGCCCGCTACAAGGGCGAAACAGAACCCTTTGACCCGGTGGCTGGCCACATTCCCGGCGCTTTGAACCGCCCGTTCACCAGCAACTTCACGCCCGAGGGTTTCATGAAAAGCCCCGCTGTTTTGAAAGCCGAATTTGAAGCACTCTTGAATGGCCGCGACGTCAACAGCGTGGTGCACCACTGCGGCAGCGGCATCAGCGCTGTTCCCAATGTGTTGGCCATGGAAGTGGCCGGTTTGGGTCGTCCTGCTTTGTATGCCGGCAGTTGGAGTGATTGGTGCAACACGCCGGGCTTGCCTTGTGCTAAGGCATAAACGCAGACCTCTCCGGTGGTATCAAAACCCTACAAACCGAACAAACTTGGCTTGGTCTTCTCTGACGGATTTGACATGGTTGGCCACGAAGTCTTCATCGGGGTAGCCCATGGCAATGCAGATCATGATGTTTTGATCGTCAGGAATGCCGGCGTGTTCACGCACCACCTTGGACTGCATGATGCCTTGGCCGTTGATGACGCAACCCAAACCGCGCTCCCAGGCCGCCAACACAATCGCATGTGAAAACGCGCCCAGATCGAACTGGCTGATGGCCGCGGGCTCCAAGTATTTGTCATAGGTCAACACCAACGACACGGGCGCATCAAACTGGCGGAAACCGCGCATCACCCAATCGGTGCGGCGGGCTTTGTCGTCGCGCTCAATGCCCATGGCTTCAAACAACTGGATGGCAATGTCCACTTGACGACGACGATGGATGCCCTCGTACTCTTCTTTCATCGGAAAGTCGCGTTTGGGTGGCACACCATTCATCATGTTGTCGGAATTGCCTTGGCGAATCTTGTCCAGCACCTCACCAGCAACCACATGCACATACCAAGGCTGGGTGTTCATGCTGGACGGCGCCCACTTGGCCACTTCGATGATCTCTTCAATCACTTCGCGGGGTACCGGTTTTGGCAAGTACCCGCGAACGCTTTTGCGGGCTTTGATGAGTTCTGAAAATTCCATCCAATGACTCCTGATGACGATGACAGCGTGTTTATAAAAAAGATCGGTAGGTTTTAACCGAAATACTCAAGGCGACTTCGCAGGCTCTTTCACTGCGCCGGCGATGAACAACAAACCCGTGACACTCGCACACAATGACAATGTCAAGATGGAGGCAATACCCAGTTGTTCTGCCATGGCACCACCGATGGCGGGTGCAACAGCGCCTCCCACAATTTCAGCCGCACCGACCGCCAATCCTGTGGCCGTGGTCACCAAATGAGCCGGTGTGGTGAGATGCGTCATGGGGCCTATGGTGATGGCAATCACACCTGCATTCATGAAAGCGATCAGCAAGACGCAGACAAACAAAGACACGTCGGCTTGCGTGAGCTCCGGCAGTAGCCACAAGCATAGAACGGAAACCAAGGCGCCTGACAACATCAGCGGTTTGCGGCCCAAGCGGTCTGACAAGGCGGGCCACAACACCGTCCCCACCAAACTGCCCACCCCTAAACCCGCCATCATTTGACTCATGGTGGAAAGACTGAAATGCAAATGGTCGGTCATGTAATTGGGCAAGAACACAGCCAACGGCATGGTGCTGGTGAACAAACACACCATCACCAAGGCGTTGATCCAGACTGACTTCACAGATGCAAGCTCTTTGAGGCTGGGTTTGGCTTTTTCTGCCAGGGTAACGACTGGTTTGGGTGCATGGCGCATCACTTTGAAAATCAAATAGCCCAACACCAAACCAGGAAGTGCCGCCACCACAAAGACCCAACGCCAACTTGGCAAGACATCCAACAATGCAATGGCAATCACGGGGCCGAGTCCCAAACCGACAAAAGGTGCCGCCATTTGCTGAATACCAATATTCAATCCCATGCGACTGGGTTTGGAGGCCTCAATCGTGGCCACGATACTGGGTGGCACATAGGCGCCTTCGGCCAAGCCCATCAAACTTCGCACCAACAACATGCTGTACAAACCCGTGGCCAAACCTGTGGTGCCTACCAGCACAGAAAAAACAAAAACGGCCGGCACCATGACCTGCATGCGGCCGTGACGATCTGAAAGCGGCCCCGAAAGCACCGAGGCAATGCCCCACGCCAGCGCCAAGATGCCGGAAATCAAACCGAGGTCTTGGTAATTCAAATTCAACTCTTTTTGAATGACGGGAAACAAGGGGTTGAGGATGAAGCGGTCCAAGCCCACCAAGCCAAACCCCATGGTCATCAAGGCGACTACTTTGAATTCGTAGGCACGGTCCCATGCTGAGGTGTGACTTGTGTTTTGCTGATGCATGCGAAGGTTTCCTTGTTGTTGACTGATGGAGAGGCGTCAGGGATGCGATGGGTTCATCTCACCCAATGACCTCCACAGATGCATTCGTTTCGTTGATCCAGACAATGTCTGAACCGTGTGCCGTCCAGGCTTCGAACAAAGCGCCATAGACCGCTTCAATCTGGTTGCGTTTGACTTTCAGCGTGGGCGTGACAAAACCGGAAGCGACAGTCCACGGTGTGGCGTCCAGCACCAGGCACGCCAAGCGTTCATGCGGGTCGAGTTGTTGATTCAACGCGCGTAATTCGCGCTGAAAGTGAGCTTGCAATGGGGCTTGCTTTTGGGGGTCAAGCGACTGCGCGGTGAAATCCGGTGTGAGTGCCAAGATGGCCAGTGGTTGTGCCAGATTCGCCCCCACAACACAGCAAGCTTCCACACCGGGCATCACCGCCAACAACGCTTCGATGGCGGCTGGTGCGACATATTTGCCCTTGCTCGTTTTGAACAAATCTTTCACCCGGCCCGTGATCTTGAGATTGCCCTGGGCGTCTAGTGACCCTTTGTCACCTGTACGCAACCAACCATCTGTTGTAAAGGCTTGGGCGGTCAATTCGGGCTCCAGAAAGTAACCCAACATGAGGCCCTCGGAGCGCACCTGCACTTCGTCGCTTTCAGGGTCGAGTCTGCATTGCACGCCACTCAGCACTTGCCCAACGCTGCCGGGCAACGGCAGGTTCACATCGGTGGAGTGGGTGCATCCGTTTTCGGTCATGCCATACAACTCGATGAGGTTCAAACCCAATGCGCCATACCAACGCAGCAGCTCCGGCGGCATGGGCGCCGCGCCGCCAGCCGCCACCCGGCATTGATCCAGGCCCAATGCCTTCAGAATTTTTTTCTGAACCAAGCGATTGAGCAGCGGAATTTTGAGCAAGATCGCCAATTTGTTCGGCGGAATCTTGGCCTGCACACCTTCCCGAAATTTGAGCCACAACCTGGGAACGGAAAAGAAAAATGTGGGACGTGCACGTTGCATGTCTTGCGCAAATGTCTCTGGCGACGCCGCGAAAAACACATGCATGCCTGTGGCCAACAACATGTGCTCGACCAAGCCTCGTTCTGCGATGTGCGACAACGGCAAATACGACAGCATCCTGTCGTTCTCATTCAACGGAATTCGCTTGAGCCCCTGCGCGATGATGGTTTGAAAGGTGCCAAAACTGTGCATCACACCCTTTGGATTGCCGGTGGTGCCCGAGGTGTACATCACTGTGCACAAGTCTTCTGCGGGCCGCACAACTTGGCCTTGAAGTGGAAATTGCAAACGCACAATGTTGGCCCAGTCGATCCCAGGCCACTGCGGCCCCAAGGGCAAGTTGATGCAGGGCCATTGAGCAGAAACAACCGCCCGCATCGCTGCTTGGTCATCGAGCTTGCCCACAAACATCAAGCATGCACCGCTGTGTTCCAAAATTTGCCGTGCCGTCTTGACGCCCAAGGTGGGGTACAAAGGCACAGAAACATGGCCAGCCATCCAAATGGCCCAATCGGCCATGATCCAATGCGCCGTGTTTTTGCCCCAAATGGCGATGCGACTACCTGGTGGGTGCCCCAGCGATAGCAGATAACTGGCCATGCAGCGCACTTCATGCGCGACTTCGGCCCACGTGAAATCTTTGACAACGCCCTCGCCAACAGGTTGTGTGAAACACACGCGATGGGGCGCAGTCGCTTCCCAGTGGTAGAGCCTTTGCAGTGCCAGCATGTTTGAAGTGGTGTTCATCGGAAGTTCTTCCAGTTATTTCAAAACCAACAGGTTGTTGAGTCGGGTTAAGGGGCGAGGCAGCCGCAAATTCATCACCGATTGCCCACCTGTTCGCGTGAGCAATGCAGTGAGGCTTGTTGTGGCATCGGCTGGCATGGCTTGCATCGCGTCCTGTGCGTTTTGCAACAACCACAGACCATGAACGGCGCTGGCACGTTGCACTTGTCCACCTCGCCATGCATAGCTCACCATGCCCAATGTGGGATGCACCACGGGGCTGTCGTTGACATGCACCTGTTGCCCAGCTTGCATTGCAGGGTGGTCCTCAAGCCATTGCTGGTAACAGGCCCTGTCAGCGCCAAGCTGTGGCCCCCAGTCCTTGAAGATCAAAGTCAGCAGCGGCTCAATCGTCTCGGGTATGGCGTCATTGGGCAACCAATCGGCGCTGTAGGGTGGATATTCACCATCGGGTGTGTTGGGCAATTGCATGCGTTCGACCCACCGTGCAACGTTTGGTGCACGCTTCTTCATCAATGCGGTGGGGTAAGGGTCGCGGCCAAGGTGGGCGTACATGGGTGCAATCAGTCCCAAGTCGGCCATGCTGACGCGCCAACCCATCACATAGGGGTAACACTGGAAATGAACATCGAGTATGTCGAGCAACTCTTCATAAGCCGTTTCAATCAAAGGCGCTGTGTGCGCATTGATTCCCAACGAAGGCAAGCTATCGCTGAAAAAATCCATGACGCGTCTGCCTGCGGCACGCCGTGCCGCGCGGTCTGCACCGCCATACAGTCCCCGTCCAAATTCGGTTTGCAAGAACAATTCCTGCTCATCACGGTAACTCCAGCGGTAATGCATGGCGGCCTGCAACATGCCTTCAAGGCCAAATCCGTCGATCAGTCTGGCCACCATCAATTGCACGGGTGTGCAAGGGGTGATGGCGGTTGGTGAAGTTGAACCATCCAAGGCGTCCAAGTAGGTGACGATGTCTGTCGAGACTTGGCAGCATTGACCACCGGACGTCTCCAGCACAGGAAACGTCACCAGTCCTACAGCTTGTCGAACGCGGGCTTTGTAGTCTGGATGCGAGGGACACTTTTCCACAAACCCAAGCCCTTTCTTGATCAGGCAGGACCGGGCCTTGCCTGTGTAGAGCGAATGCGGTGTGCCCCAAAGAATGTACGGACGCTGCATGGCCATGTTGGTGCTCATGGTCATGCACTTGTTGCAGGCAAGCGTCCCATCCAAGGATGGAACCGCCCCTGCGGGTCGTAGTGGGCTCGGGCTTGATCGAGTCGCGCCATGTTGGCGTCAGATACAAATTTGGCGGGCCGACGCGCCAAATTTTCATCTGCGAGTTGAATGCCCCGGCTCCAAGGCTCCAGGGCCTTCATGTGGTTGGTGGCCCAATGCACATGTTTGGACTCATCCACACCTTGGCCCAAGCCGCAATACAGCGCCAAGTAGGTGCGGTTCTCAACGGAAAAAGCCATGTCAGGACGCTGCGCAGGGCCATTCCAGTTCAGCCACAGGACGTGGCTGGGGTGAGGTGGTTGGGTATCGGCAATCTGGCGTATGGCGGGCAACAGCGGCTCAATGGGATCGCTCATCCACATGTTGTCCGCGCTCCAGCGCGTGTTGGAAAGAAACAAGGTTTTCTCGCCAGTTTTCATCATGAATTCCAGTGACATGGGCACCAATGGCAGGTGCAAACTAGACAAATGCCGCACCGGGCTGTGGGTCATGAAATCGACCAACGCACGTGCTTCAGACCAGCTGTCAGCCATCACCGGTGCAATCACTTCCATGCCGTGTGCGTTGATCAGCAAAGCTTTGGGGTTCATGACGATCTGAAATTCCACCTGGGGTGACACCTGTGGTCCCACAGCGTCTGCCCAGCGCATGACTTGCTCTAAATGCTGAATGCGAAACACCTGTGTTTTCAAGCCAATGAATTTGGCACGCTTGTGAAGTTGCAAATGAAAGCGAACGACGACACCGAAAAAGCCGGGACCCGCACCTCTGGCCGACCAATACAACTCTGGGTGTTCAGTGGCACTGGCATGCACCAAGGTGCCATCGGCCAACACCACATCGATGCCAATCACGTTTTGACACCCCATGCCCAGATTGCGGCTGTTCCAACCAAAGCCGCCTTGCAACAAGAAGCCACCCATGCCCACCGTATAGGCGTGCGCAGTGGGGAAGAACAATTGGTGTTTAACGACCGCAGCGTTCAATTCGCCAGCCAACACGCCAGGGCCAATCACAGCGGTCTTCTTAAGGGGGTCGATGTCAATGCCTTTGAGCCTGGACAAGTCCAACATCAGTCCGCCATCACGGATGTGGTTTTGCGCCCAGCTGTGCCCGCCTGAACACATGCCAATGCGCATGCCGTCTTTGGCGGCTTGCCGCACAGCGGCCATCACTTCATAGACGTCATTGGCTTGCACCACAAGGTCTGGTCTGCGCCCTGGGTCGCGCGTGGTGAAACTGGTGTTCAACACTGCGTCTTCAAAACCGGCTTCGCCGCGTCGGATCACACGGCCTGCAGTTGGATGGTTGTGCATGAGCATTCCTTGTGTGACATCAAGCCTTGGCAGGACCAAACGTTTTGTAGAGATGCGGCAAGAGTTCAGCCAGATGAGCCATTTCTTGAGCGCAATGCACCAACAACTCAGCGCCCTGTGTAGCGCTCAAGGGGTTGAAGTGCGCGGCCACCCGACCCAGCCATCGCCCCACGTTGTTGTTCATGCCACGCGCGCACACGTTGTGGCCCCCCAACCAAAACCGAGAGCGCATCTCACAACCACCTTCCACGGGACGCAGGTGGTGAACCAACCAACCGGTTTCCATGGGTGTGCCCGCCATGCCGCCACGCGCGCAGATGGCCACCTCCCCTTGCTGCTTCAAGCGGGCTTCGTCCAAACCCATGCTGGCAGGTGAGACAAAACGAATGGTCAGGTTCAACAATTCACGGCCCACATACTCGACCACGTGAGATGTGCGTCCGATGTAATGGTTCAAGTCGCTTCGACCATCGGCCCATGCTGCATGGATATGGGCACGCGGGTGCCAGAGTTTGTAGCGTTGCGCTTCACTGCCGTGCCATGCAAACCACCAATCCCACATGGCTGGCGTCACATCCGGCATGGGTGTCCACACGAACACCTGCACCGAACCGTCCGGCGCCAAGCCATACCCGGTTTCTACGGGCCAATAACCGGGTTCAAGCAAATCTGCGGCATGCGCCACCAAAGGGAACAGCTCGCAAGCTTGACCGCCGATCAGCAAGGCCTCTTTGACATGCTCTGCCAATGGCGCCATGTCGTCTCGGTAAAAAGCAGCGTAAGGACTGTCGAGCATTTCATCTGCCTGGTAGCCCAAATGCAATCCGTTTGGCATCTTCATGTGTCTTGCGTCCTGTTCAGGGGTTGTTGAAATTAATTATGCTGCTTGGCATAATTAATCAACAAGCTAGGGCATTCCCTAGGAAGCATCCGTTAGAGTTCGCTTTACATGAAAACCAGCCAACCCAAGCGCAAACCAGGACGCCCCGCACGCACCAACATGGATGCGAGTGCGGCTATTCGCTCAGCCGCACTGAATGTGTTTGCTCAAAAGGGCTTTGATCGAGCCAGCATCGTTGAGATTGCGAATGCAGCGCATGTGGCCAAGCCCCTGATTCACTACCACTTCGCCACCAAAGAAGTTTTGTGGCAAGCGGCCGTGAGCCAAGCGCAGCAATCCTTGATGGCTGAATTGATGGCCGTTCAAGGCTTGATGTCGCGTTTGAACCCGATGCAATCCATTGAGTTGCTGTCGACCAAACTCATTGAATTTGCAGCCCACCATCCCCAACTGGTGCGCATCGTGGTGGACGAAACTGGCAAAGGCGGGTCGCGTGCCGAATGGTTGTTCGAGCAGTTTTTGTTGCCCAGTTACGCCCTGTGCCAAGGTCTGATTGACAAGGTCAGCAAAGACTTGAAATTGGGCGCAGGCAAGCCCAAGGCGGAGCACTTGGTCCCCACGGTTTTGGGCGTCATGAACTTTCCGTTTTTAGAGTCGGACGTGATCCAACGCGCCTATGGCAAAGATGTTTTTTCGCCCACCTACATCAAGCGACAGAGCGAGGTTTTGCACAAGGTGTTGCTGTCATTTTTTGTGGCACTGCCAAGGCCACGTTGAGCCCAGACGCTGGCCAGCGCATGCGGCCAGGGACTGGTCAATGCACGTGCATCAACTCGGTGGCGGCCGTCACCAAGGCAATCCCTGCAAACAACCACAGCACTTGCATGGCGGTTGCGGGCGCGGTCAAGCGCTTTTGCAATTGCGGAATCAGGTCGGCCAAGGCCACATACACATAGCTGCTGCTGGCCACCACCAGCATGAAAGGCAACCAGGCTTCGTGGCCTTCAATCAAGAAATGGCCCAGCAGGCCACCCAGCACGGTGACACCACCAGCCATGCACAGCTTGAGCAATGCCCCGCGCCCTTGGCCAAAGCCGCGTTGCAACACGGCCAGGTCCCCCATGTGGTGCGGGATTTCATGCGCCAGCACCGCCACAGATGCGGCAGCACCCAAGCGGATGTCGGTCATGAACGCAGCAGCGACCAAGATGCCATCGCCAAACGCGTGCACGCTGTCACCGGCCAACACCGCCCAACTGCCTGCAAAACCTTTGTCGACTTCTGGTGTGTCGTGCCCTTGTGGCCCATGCGTGTGCGCGTGCTGGCCATGACTGTGGTCATGCGCGTGCGCATGGTGGTCTGAGTGGGCATGTCCGTGTTCATGGCCGTGGTGCCACAACTCGGCCTTGTCCAACAAAAAGAAAAATACCAAGCCCAACAACAAGGTGGTGAACAACACATTGGGCGCGATGTCGGATTCAAACGCCTCGGGCATCAGGTGCATGAAGGCGGTGGCCAACAAAGCGCCCGCGGCCAAACTGAGCAAATGCTGGGTGAAACGGCCCAAGACCGCGCGGGCCAACAGCGCCGCCAACAAAACGCTGCCCACGCCTGCACACAGGGTACCGGCCACAGTGGCCCACATCACGATGTTCATGCCACGCCTTGTTGCTTGAACCAGTTCAGCATTCTTGTCCAGCCATCTTTGGCCGCAGCTTCTCGGTAACTGGGTCGGTAGTCAGCGTGAAACGCATGGGGCGCATCGGGATAAACCTCAAAGACACTGGCTTTCGCGGCTGTGCTGCCTTGCGCCAAAGCCGTTTTCATGGCGTCAATGTTGTCTTGTGGGATACCGCTGTCAGCACCACCGTACAAACCCAGCACGGGGGCTTTCAATTGCGTCACCACCGCCACAGGATGCTGTGGGTTCAATGGCGAAACCGGACCGACCAAACGGCCATACCAAGCGACCGCAGCTTTCACTTTGGATTGGTGGGCGGCATACAACCAGGTGATGCGGCCACCCCAACAAAATCCGGTGATGGCCAATTTTTCGGTGTGGCCGCCGTTTTGTGCGGCCCAAGCCACACAGGCGTCCAGATCGTTCATCACTTGCGCATCGGGCACTTTGGACACGACCTCAGCGATGAGTTTGCCGATCTCGCCGTAGCTGCCCGGGTCGCCTTGGCGCACCATCAACTCGGGCGCGATGGCCAAGTACCCCTGATGGGCCAAGCGCCGTGTGATGTCGGCAATGTGTTCATGCACGCCGAAGATTTCAGACACCACCAAGACCACCGGCAAATTGGACTTGCCCGCTGGTGCACTGCGGTAGGCCGGCATCTTGAAGCCCGCCACATCGATCATCACTTCGCCGTGAACCAGTCCATCACCCGAGGTTTTGACGGCGGTTTGGGCCACCACGGGCAGCGCGGCGGCGGCATAACCCACCCCCAAAGCGGTTTGCAGCCAGGTGCGGCGGTTCGGCTGGGCCCATTGCAGGGCGGGTGCCAACAAGGCTTGGCCGTCGGTCAGTGAAGAGGGGGTCATGGGGTGCAGATGGTGCTCTTGAAGGCTGGTGATTATGCGCCGCGACCTGCACCCATCCTTCGCCCCAGGGCCGAGTCCAAAGCCATGCAAGCGCTCAAAATTCGGCAAAAAACCACAGAAATGAATACAAAACAAACAAATTCGACCAATTAATAGCAATTAATTACTTGTTTTGCGATTTAATCGGTCGCACATAACGCCAAAGGATTCATGTCAGATGAAGTGCGCTTCAAAATCAACACCCTGGCCGTTGTCCACTTGGTTGGTGTGGGTGTTGGTCGCCATGCTCTGCGGTCAGACCGCGTTGCAAGCCAAGACCAAGCCCCCGGTGAAACATGCGTCCATCGACCAGTGCATTGCAAGCGCGGCCCAATTTCACCGGGTGGACCCACAGCTGCTGAAAGCCATTTTGATGGTGGAGAGCCGGCTCAACCCCAGCGCCATCAACCACAACACCAACGGCACCCGCGACATCGGTGTCGCGCAAGTGAACACCGTGCATTTGCCCGCTTTGGAAAAACACGGGATTGGTGAACATGAATTGAAAAACGGTTGCGTCAACACCTATGTGGGTGCGTGGTTGCTGAGCAAACAAATCGCGCGGCACGGCATGAATTGGTTTGGCATCGCTGCCTACCACTCCACCACACCCGCCAAAAATGCGCGGTACCAAATGTTGATTTACAAAGAGTTGATGCGCATCCGCCAGCCAAACAGTTTCAGCATCACGGAACTCAGCGCACTGCCCTGAGGGGCAGTGAACAACAGCGCATCAGTGGGCTTGGTCCCAATTGAGGCCCACGCCCACCTCGGCCAGCAAGGGCACTTTCAAATCAGCCACCCCCGCCATCAAACGGGGCACTTCGGTTTTCAGCCATGCCACCTCTGACTCGGGCACCTCGAACACCAACTCGTCATGCACTTGCATGATCATGCGCGTGCCTTTGTGTTGTGCGTCCAGCACCTGCTGCACTTTCACCATGCTGAGCTTGATCAGGTCGGCCGCCGTGCCTTGCATGGGCGCATTGATCGCTGCGCGTTCGGCCCCACCGCGACGCGGACCGTTGGGTGAATTGATTTCGGGCAGGTACAAACGACGACCAAACACGGTTTCCACATAGCCTTGGGCTTTGGCCTGCGCACGGGTGTCGTCCATGTAGCGTTTCACACCTGCAAAACGTTGGAAATAACGCTCGATGTAATTTTTGGCCGCCGTGTTGTCGATGCCCAGCGCCTTGGCCAAACCAAAAGCGCTCATGCCATAAATCAGGCCGAAATTGATGACCTTGGCATAGCGGCGTTGTTCGCTGCTGACCGTGTCTGGCGTGAGCCCAAACACCTCAGCCGCCGTGGCTTTGTGCACATCCAGGCCATCGTGAAACGCTTTCAACAGCGCAGGGTCGTCGCTGATGTGCGCCATGATGCGCAATTCAATTTGGCTGTAATCCGCGCTGGCAATCACATGACCCGGCGCGGCGACAAACGCTTCGCGCACCTTGCGCCCTTCAGGCGTGCGGATGGGGATGTTTTGCAAATTGGGGTCGTTGCTGGACAAGCGCCCAGTGACTGCCACGGCTTGCGCATAGTGGGTGTGCACGCGGCCCGTGCGCGGGTTGGCGAGTTGCGCCAACTTGTCGGTGTAAGTGCCTTTGAGTTTGCTCAAAGAGCGGTGCTCCAAAATCTTGGCGGGCAGCGGGTAGTCTTCAGCGAGTTTTTCCAACACTTCTTCATCGGTGCTGCGCGCGCCGGTGGCGGTTTTCTTGATGACGGGCAAACCCAGTTTGTCAAAAAAGATTTCACCCAACTGCTTGGGTGAGGCCAAGTTGAACGGCTGACCGGCGATGGCGTAAGCGTCTTGCTCGAGCTGCATGATGCGGTGTCCCAAGGCGTGGCTTTGCGCAGCCAAAGTGGGGGCGTCAATCAGCACACCGTTGCGCTCGATGCGGTACAGCGCTTCGCTGCTTTGCATTTCCAGTTGATACACAAAATTCAGTTTGGTATCTGCCTGCAACAAGGGCCAAAGCTTGCGGTGGATGGCCAGCGTGTAGTCGGCGTCTTCACAGGCATAGGTGGCAGCAGTGGGCACATCCACTTGCGCAAATGAAATTTGATGCGCGCCCTTGCCGCACAGCTCTTCATACGACATACCTTTGCGGCCCAAATGCCGCAGGGCCAAACTCTCTAAGCCATGGGGCTTGTGCACTTCCAACACATAACTTTGCAACATGGTGTCGTGCATGAAGCCTTGCACCTCAATGCCATGGTTGGCCAACACATGGCGGTCGTATTTCACATGCTGACCCAATTTGGGTTTGCTGGCGTCTTCCAGCCAAGGCTTCAAACGTGCAAGGACTTCGTTCAAGGGCAATTGCGTGGGTGCATCGGCGGCGTTGTGCGCCAGCGGAATGTAAGCGGCTTCACCCGGCGCGATGCACACGCTGATGCCCACCACTTGGGCTTGCATTTCCACCAGTGACGTGGTTTCGGTGTCCAAGGCCACCAAATCGGCGGCTTGAATTTTGGCCAGCCAAGTGTCAAACAGGGCCCAGTCCAACACGGTGTCGTAATGCTGCGGGTGCACCTCTTCTGACAAGGGCGCATCAGCCAACTGACCCACCTCACTCAAGCCACCGCTGTGGGCGCTGCCAGCTGGTTTGTCATTGGCCGACATGGAAGACACCAAGCCTTTGAAGCCGTGGGCTTGGTAAAAATCTTTCAGGCCTGCTTCATCAGGCGCCTGCATCAACACGCCTTCCAGCGAAGGCCAGCCTGGGATGTGGCTGTTCAAATCGCAATCGGTTTTCATGGTCACGAGCTGTCGCCCTGTGGGCAACCAGTCCACCGCTTGGCGCAGGTTCTCGCCGGCCACGCCCTTGATGTCAGCAGCACGCACCATCAAGGCATCCAACGAGCCGTACTCCAGCAACCACTTGGCCGCAGTTTTAGGACCCACCTTGGCCACACCCGGCACGTTGTCCACGGTGTCGCCCACCAGGGTTTGAAAATCAATCATCAAATGGGGTGGCACGCCAAACTCTTCGGTGACACCGGCCACATCGCGCTTTTTGCCGTTCATGGTGTCGATGATGGTGATGCGCTCATTCACCAATTGACTCAGGTCTTTGTCACCACTGGACACCACCACGTTCATGCCCAATGTGGCTGCACGGTGCGCCAAGGTGGCAATCACATCGTCGGCTTCCACACCTGGCACATCAAGCAAAGGCCAACCCAACATGCGCACCAAGCGGTGAATCGGTTCGATTTGGCTGCGCAAATCGTCGGGCATGGGCGAGCGTGTGGCTTTGTACTGCGGGTAAATCTCGTCACGAAATGTGGGTCCCTTGGCATCAAACACACAC
>JACCDP010172683.1_pt1 | contig 13642 bp, 14 predicted proteins | sample 7445841 | NCBI WGS metagenome assembly JACCDP01 (sample SAMN15323441, study PRJNA562643) | freshwater metagenome | isolation source: river surface water | place: USA:Blue River Watershed | collected 2017-08-17
GCACACCTGAGAGCGAGTTTCGCACTAAGCGTTGTAATCAGTGGGTTAGCTCTAAGAATGCTTGGTTGCCTGCTGGCACTTGGGATTTACTTAAAGAGGATGTTGTTGTTGATGATTTGGCTGACGTTATTTTGGGTGTTGATGGTTCGTTTAATGGTGATACGACTGCGATTGTTGCTGTTACTGTCCCTAAGTCTAAGGAGGATAAGCCGCATGTTTGGTTGGTTCGCGCTTGGGAAAAACAGCCGACTGATGCTGATGATTGGCGTGTTGATACTTTGGAGGTTGAGCAGGCGATCATTGATTTTTGCCAGAAGCATCCTAATACTAGGGAGGTTGCGTTTGACCCTTTTAGGTGGCAGCGAACTATGCAGGCTTTGATGGATTTGGGTTTGCCGGTGGTTGAGTATCCTTCTACTTCGGCTAGGCGTCTTGTTGGTGCTTGCCAAAAAGTTTATGACAGTGTGACTGAAGCCACTTTGACTCATGATGGGGATGCTTTGTTGGCTAGGCATTTGGATAACTGTAAGTTGAAGGTTGATAATTTGGGTGGTCGTATTGTGAAGGAGTCTAGGGCTTCTAATCGGCGTATTGATGCTGCGGTTGCGTTTGTTATCGCTTATGACCGTGCTACAAGTAAACTAAATAATGATGTTGTTCCTGAGTTTTTTGTGTTCTAAGGGTTTGATTTGATTTCTACGATTTTGCAGGCTGTTGGGGTTGCTGTTGTTGCTTTTGGGGTTGGCTTGATTTATGTTCCTGCTGGTTTGGTTGTGGCAGGTGTTGGGGTTTTGTTGTTTGGTTTGGCTTTAGAGAGAAGCGGTAAATAATGTTAGGCAATTTGTTTGATGGTGAGTCTAGGGCTATAAGTTTTCAAAGCATTTGGGGTGCAGGTGATTTGACGAGTTATGAAACTCAGTCAGCTGCGTTTGTTGACTATAACTCTAGTTTGCAGGTGAACGCTGTTTGGGCTTGCGTGTCATTGATCAGTGACACGATTTCTAGTTTGCCTGTTGATACTTATATTAGGCGTGATGGTATTGCTTACCCTTATCGGCCTAAACCTAGTTGGGTTACTAAACCTGATGTGATGATTCCTAGTATCGCGTTTTGGCAGCAATGCATGATTAGCCTGTTGATTGATGGTAACGCGTTTGTTCGCCTGTTTAGGGATAGCCAGAATGAGATTATTAACATGATGGTTTTGAACCCTAAAGCTGTGACTATTCAGCGTAATAGTGTTGGGCAGAAGTTGTTTAGTTATACCGGTGAGCATGGTAAAACTTTGTCTACTGATGATGTGTTGCATGTTGTTGGTAGCGTGTTGATGCCTGGTGAGTTGCGTGGTAAGTCCCCTGTTGATACTTTGAAAGAGAACATTGGTTTGGCGATTAGTTTGGAGGGGTTTGCTGCTAGGTTCTTTGGTCAGGGAACTCAAACTACGGGTGTTATTGAGTATCCAGGTGCGTTGACTTTGGAGCAGGCAGAGAATTTGTCTAAGAGTTTTGATAATGCTCATAAGGGTTTCCGTAAGGCACATAAGACTGGTGTGCTATCTGGTGGAGCTAAGTTTGTTGCTACTCAGGTTGCTAATGATCAGGCGCAAATGTTAGATTCTAGGCGTTTAGCGGTTGAGGATATTGCTAGGGCGTATCGTGTGCCTCTAAACATGATTGGTTTGAATGAGCGTGGCGGGCAGAGTTATAACAGTAATGAGCAGAACGCTATTTCGTTTGTTGTTCATACGCTTAGACCCTGGCTCGCTAAATTAGAGGATGCGTTCAGCACTCTACTAAAAGACACTGCCTATATTGCTTTTAGCACTGATGAGTTGTTGCGTGGTGATTATGCTACGCGTATTGAGGGTTACGCTAAGTTGTTGCAGAACGGTGTTTTGAGTGTCAATGAGGTTAGGCGTAAAGAGAACATGCGGCCTATTGAGAATGGCGATAAGGTGCGTGTCCCTCTAACGAATGTTGATATTAATGCGGCTAATTTGGTTGAGGATGAAACTAAGGTTGATATGGCGCAGAAGTTGATTGCGCTTGGTTTTGTTCCTGAGGATGTTTTGAAGTCGCTTGGTTTAGCTCCTATTGCTCATACAGGTTTGCCTAGTGTGCAGTTGCAGAACCCTACGACTGTTCCTGATGGTAGTTATGAAACAGGTGAATGATGCCTTATTTTATTAAGCAAACAAGTGAGGGTTGGGACACTGTTAAGGATGACGGTGAAGTTTTAGGGAAACATAAGACTAAGGCGCAGGCTATTGCGCAGATGGTTGCTGTTTCTTTGAGTGAGGGTATTGCTCCTGGTGGCGAGTTGAAGCGCGCTGTTGAGGCAGGTAGTTATGATCCGCCGGAGGGTGTTGCTGTTGCAGCTAAAAGGGCTTTGAAGTGGATTAGTGAAGGGTTGGCTGGTGACGGTTTTACTTCTGTCGGTAGGTTTAGAGCTGAACAACTAGCATCTGGCAGAGCAATTTCTGCTGACACGGTGAATAGGATGATTAGTTATTTTGCTCGTCATGAAGTTGATAAGCAGGCTACTGGTTTTAATTCTGGTGAGGATGGTTTCCCTAGTCCGGGCAAAGTGGCTTGGGACAGTTGGGGCGGTGATTCTGGTCAGTCGTGGGTGAATGGTTTGAATGAGTCGCAAAATCGTAGTGATGGTGTTTTGGTAGATAAAATTGATGTTAGACAAATGGAAGGTGTTGTTTTGACTGAGTTGCAGGATAAGGCTTACAGTTTGAAGGGTGACGCTTTGGAAACTATTGCGAAACTTGCTGAAACTGTTTATGAGTTGTGTGAACTAGTTGACGAGTTAGCTGTAACTAACCCTGATGTTCCTGTTGAAGGTGAAGTTGTGCCTGAAGTTGAGTTGGAGGTTGATTCGGCTCGTTATGTTGATCCGTCTAAGGTTGTTGAGTTGCATGAACGGGGTGAGCGTGTAACTAAAGGCTTAGAGTCTAGGCAGATTATTCAGGATTTGGAGTTGCGTGAGGAGGGTGACGGTATGACTTTGCGTGGCTATGCAGCAGTATTTAATTCGCCTAGTGAACCGTTACCGTTTATTGAAACTATTCAGCCTGGTGCTTTTAGGGACAGCCTAAACAGTCGCAACGACATCAAACTGCTATGGAATCACGATACTGGTATTGTTTTGGGTTCTACTAGGGCTGGCACTTTAAAGCTTGTTGAGGATGAGCGTGGTTTGCGTGTTGAAGCGCAACTGCCTGATACTCAAGCCGGTAGGGATGCAGCGTATTTGGTGAAGCGTGGCGATGTGAACGCTTTTAGTTTCGGTTTCCGTGTGCCTGTTGGTGGGGATGCTTGGCCTACTGCTGGTGAGCGTGTCCTAAAGCGTATAAACATTCACGAAACAAGTCTTGTAGCGTTTCCAGCGTATTCGGGGACTTCTGGCACTGCTAGTGTTAGAACTGTGAATGATTTGGCAGATAAGATCGCTAAGCTCGCTGAGTTGCGTGGTGTTAGTGCCGATGAGTTGACTGAAGCGTTGCTTGCTTTGGAGGCTGGCGATGAGTTGACTGAGCGTCAGGGTGAGTTGTTGACTGAAACTTTGTCTAAAGTTTTGGCTAAGGATGAGCAGGTTACCAATGTTGCTGGCTTGCTTGATCTAAAGAAGTCTAAACTTGACCTGTTGATGAAACGGGTATAAACTGACTTCACTGGTTTCCTTTGGCCAGAATAAAAAAATGAGCTAATTCTTTTCCCCTGCCAAAAGCAGGGGTTTTTGTTTTGTGTATCTGCATGGTGTATAGAATTATTTTGTAGGTGCGTTTATCCCCTGCGTGAGTTGCGTGTTTATCCCTTCTCAAAAAATCCCTTATTTATTTATAGTCTTGAAAGGACTAAACCTATGAGCGAATTTCTCGCAAAGCAGGTTGATGCTAAGAACAAGGCGTGGCATGAAGCTAAGGCTCTCATTGATTCAGTTGAGGCTCGCGGTGGCGAGTGGACTGGTGAGGATGAGGCTAAGTATGCTGCTCTAACTGCTGACATCAACAAGCGTAATGAACTAATTGAGCTTGAGAAGCGTGAGGCAGCTACTGCCGAAGCTATTCAGGCTGCTGCTGTCAACTTCAAAGACGCTTCCGTAAGCGACGATGAGGGCGACATTCTCCGTAAGATTGCTAGAGGTGAACAGCGTGGCTACGAATTCCGTATCACTGGTTCATCAACTGGCGCACCTGTCCCGACCTCGTTCTACAACGAGATTGTTAAGGTTGCTCGTCTAGTAAACCCTCTACTTGACTACGCAACTGTATTGAACACCGCCTCTGGTGAGAACCTACAAATCCCATCTCAGGCTGGTTTCTCTACTGCAACTATCGTTGGTCAGGGTGTTTCTATCGGCACTAGCGAACCTACATTCAACGCATTCAAGACTCTTGGTGCATACAAGTTCTCTGCTCTCGCACAGCTATCGCGTGAACTGATCCTTGATGCAGGCGTTGACATTATTGGCTTCCTTGCTGAACAGTTTGGAAACGCTTTTGCTTACGGTATCGGTGACAAGATTGTTAACGGAACTGGAACTGTTGAGCCTACTGGATTCCTAACTGAAGCCGGCACTGGTGTTACTGGTGCTACTGGAACTGTTGGTGCGTTTACTGCGGACAATGTTATTGACCTTGTTTACAGCCTTGACGGTTCACTTCGTAAGCTACCTTCATTTGCGTTGCTAGCAAACAGCACTTCTATTGCTGCGCTTCGTAAACTGAAGGACACTTACGGTCAATACCTATTCCAGATCAGTGACCGTGCTGACCGTGCAGACCTAGTTTTGGGTGTTCCTGTTATTGAAACCCCTGCTATGCCTTCACCTGGAACTGGTGTTCGTTCTCTAGCTGTTGGTGACCTAAAGTCGCTATACATCCGCAACGCTGGTGGTTTGCAGGTTGACAGAAGCGATGACTACGCTTTCGGCAACGATCTTTCATCGTGGAGAAGCACCTGGAGATTGGACTCACGACTCATCCAGACAAGCAACATAAAGGTATTCCGTGGAGGAACTGCCTAATAGCTGACTGCTAAGATTTCACCCCCATTCTGGCTGCGTAGGGCTGGTTTGGGGGTGTTTTCTTATAGGCTAGGGTCATGACTAAATCTGCTATTTCATGGTATTCAAATTCGTTGAATCAACCTACCGGCTACGGAACACAAAGTAAGCAAGTTATTTCTCGGCTTGTTCGGGCTGGCCATAAGGTTGCTATGTTGTCTAATTATGGTTGTGAAGGGGTGAATCAGCAGATTGAAACTGGGTTCGGCAAGATACCGCATTATGCGCGTGGAATGAATCAGTATTCAACTGATGTGTTACCGCTAAATCATGCTCACTGGAGCGCAGAGAATCCAGGTTTACCTAATTTTTTGATTACCCTTTACGATGTTTGGGTTTTGGATAATCCTGCTTTAGATAGTATTCCTATTGCTTCGTGGGTTCCTGTTGATCATCAGCCTGCTCCGCCTAAAGTGTTGGATTGGTTAAAGAAGCCTAATGTGTTGCCTGTTGCTATGTCGCAGTTTGGTAGGCAGATGATTGAGAATGCGGGTTTGGAGTGTGAGTATGTTCCTCATGCTGTTGAAACAAGTATTTTTAGGCCGTCAACAAAGATGAGTGATGGTGGGGATAGTGTTGAGTTTGTTGGTGGTAAAGATAAGTTTGTTGTTGGCATGAATTTCGCTAATAAGGCTGGCGGGTTTATTCATCGTAAGGCTGTTGCCGAGAACTTTTTGGCGTTTGCTTTGTTTGCTTCTAAACATGATGATGTGTTGCTTTATATTCATAGTGAACCGTTTGGGAAGCAGTCGGGTTTTCAGTTGCCTAACATTTTGCAGGCTTGCGGTGTAGCTCCAGATAAAGTCAAGTTTGTTGATCCTATTGCATACAGTTATGGTATTGAGCAGAAGGATTTGGCGACTATCTATTCTGCTTGGGATGTTGGTTTGTTTTGTAACTATGGTGAAGGGTTTGGTATTCCACAGGTTGAGGCGCAGGCTTGTGGTGTGCCGATTATTACTTCTAACTTTGCTGCTAGTGCGGAGCTTGCTTCGCCTGATAGTTTCCTTGTGAATGGGCAACCGTTTTGGGATGCCGGTCAGCATGCTTGGTTTAATGTGCCTCATGTTCAGGGTATTGCGGATGCGTTGGAGCAGGCTTATCAGCGTGGCAAGAAGGCGTTTCCTGATACTTTGGCGTTTGCTAAACAGTATGATGCCGATAAGGTTTTTGATGAGTTGTGGAAACCGTTGATCGCTAAATTGAGTGCTAAATAATGAAACTTATTGTGCCTGTTTTGAACAGGTTTGATTTGTTGACTCGCATGGTGAACAGTGTTGATGTTGAGGCTACTGTTTATGTGATAAATAATTCTGGTGTTAGACAAGATTTTGTTTACGATAATGCGTTAGTGAAAATGCATTGGGTTGATTTGCCTAGTAATCTTGGTGTTGCTTCGTCTTGGAATTTGGGTATCAAAATGTTGCCTTTTGAGTCGCGTTGGTTTATCACTTCTGCTGATACTTGTTTTGCGCCTGGTGATTTGAGTCTGCTGGATTCTGCTAGAGATGATGCGGTTTCGTTGTGTAGCGTGTTTCCTTATTGGCAAACTTTTGCTGTTGGGCAGAGGGTTGTTGAGCAGGTGGGTTTGTTTGATGAGGGGTTGCATCCTATTTATTTTGAGGATAACGATTATGAGCGTAGGGTCGCTAACGCTGGCTTGCCGATAGTGAAGTTGGATTTAGCGTTGACTCACGATAATAGTTCTACGATCAACAGCAACATTAGGTTTGGGGCTAGGAATAATGTCACTTTTGTTGATAATCAAAAGTATTTTGCAGCTAAGGTTGAGGCAGATAATTTTGGGCAGGGTGTTTGGAGTTTGTTGAGGAGGCGTAATAATTCGTGGGATTAGTGGTTATTACTGGTGTTGCAGGTTTTTTGGGTAGTCATCTTGCTGACTATTATTTGGATGCTGGCTGGCAGGTTCGGGGTGTAGATAATCTTATTGGCGGTAGTCGTGAGAATGTGCCTAAAGGTGTAGAGTTTTTTGAATACGATTTGCTGAATTTAGATTCTATAAAACCTGTTTTTGAGGGTGCTGATTTGGTTATTCATGCGGCTTGCACCGCGTATGAGGGTTTGAGTGTTTTTAGTCCTAGCTTGGTGGTTGCTAATACGATGCAGATTAGTGTGAACGCTATGACTGCGGCTATTCAAAATAGAGTGCCTAAGTTTGTTTACATGTCCTCTATGGCTCGTTATGGCGATAATGGGGGTGTGCAGTTTGATGAGAGTTTGACTTGTAAACCGCAAGACCCTTATGGGATTAGTAAGAAGGCTGCTGAGGATGTTTTGCGTAATCTTGCTGAGGTGCATGGTGTTGAGTTGGTTATTCTTGTGCCTCATAACATTGTTGGGGCTAGACAAAAGTTTGATGATCCGTTTAGGAATGTGGCTAGCATTATGACTAACCGTATGTTGCAGGGTAAGCAACCTATTATTTATGGTGATGGTAGTCAGCAAAGGTGTTTTAGTTTTATTCAGGATGTTGTGAAACCTATTGTTGTTGCAGCAGAGTTACCGGAAGCGGTGGGTGAGGTTATCAACATCGGCCCCGATGAGTCGCCTATAACTATTTTGCAGTTGGCGCAGGAGTTAGCTGACATTATTGGTTTTAATCTTGACCCGATTTTTATGCCTGGTAGACCGCAGGAAGTTCATGTTGCTTTGTGTTCTAGCGATAAGGCTAGACGGTTGTTGGGGTATGAAACTACTGTTGGTTTGCGTGAGGGTTTGACTGAGTTGGTTGAGTGGATTAGGCCGCGTGTGAAAGAGTTTGAGTATCATTTGCCGATTGAGATTATGTCGCATAAGACACCTAAGACTTGGTTGAATAGGCTTATCTAGGCTGGCGGTAAACTAGTAGTTGACTGAAAGAGGTTTATTTTGGCTATAACTAATGGTTATTGCACTTTAGCTGATGTGAAGGCTGCGTTGCGGGTCACTGATACGCTTGATGACTTGTTGCTTGAGAATGCTATAAATAGTGCTTCACGCATGATTGACCAGTATTGTAACCGTAATTTTTATTCTGGTGTTGCTGGTGAGGTTAGGTTGTATAAAGCTAACGATGGTTTTACGGTGAACATTGATGATGCTCAAACTATTACGCTTGTTGAAACTGCTGCGACTGATCCGCTTGTGTTTGATACAACTTGGGATAGTGATGATTGGCAGGCTTTACCTGCTAACAGGTGGGCTAATGGTGCTTACTACCCGATAACTGGTATTACTGCTACCGATAATTATTTGTTCCCTGTTTGGGCTGACATGGCTTTGGTGCGTGTAACAGGAACTTTTGGTTGGCCTAGCGTTCCTGAACCTATCAAGTTTGCGAGTATCATCCAGGCTTCAAGACTTTTTAAGCGTTTGGAGTCGCCTTTGGGTGTTGCAGGTATCAGCGACATAGGTATTATGCGTGTTGGAGCTAACATTGACGGTGATGTTGCGCAGTTGTGTAATCCTTACCGTTTGTTGCGGACTGGTGCATAGTGGCTATAAGTGATTTGAGGCAGGGGCTTGTAGATAATCTGCAAACTATCCCTAATCTGCGTGTCTACGCTACTTTGCCTGATGTTGTGAACCCTCCTGCCGCTTTGATTACTTTAGATAAGATCACCTATAACCGGCAGATGCAGTCGGGTATGAGTGAATACGATTTTAAGGTTTCTGTCGTGTTGGGGCGTGTTAGTGAGCGTGTTGCGCAACAGAATTTAGATTTGCTGGTTGCCCCTTCAGGTGACTCAGTGAAGGCTGCTATTGAAAGCGATAAGACTTTAGGTGGGAACGCGTTTGATGTGTTTGTGCCTGAACTGTCGGCTTACGGAGCAGTGAACATCAACGGTATAGACTATTTGAGTGCCGAGTTTTCGGTTCAAGTTTTCGCAAGATAAGGAAAATTTATGGCGATTTTTGTTGCAACAGATTTCAATGTGAGCATCAACGGTTCAACTGCTTTGGCTTCGTATCTAACGCAGGTTGAGTTGAAGGCTACTGCTACGGATGTTACGACTACTGCTTTTGGTTCAACTTGGGTTACTAGAGTTGCAGGGCTAAAAGAGGGTTCTCTAACATTGACTTTCAATCAGGATTACGCTGCTTCTACGGTTGATGCTACTTTGTGGCCTCTGCTTGGTTCTCAGGCTACGGTTGTTATCAAACCTACCTCTAGCGCAGTTGGAACTTCTAACCCTGCCTACACTGCGGTTTGTGTTGTCACTGATCTAACACCAGTATCAGGTCAGGTCGGGGACTTAGCTACCTTCTCAGTCACTTGGCCTACCACCGGACAGCTTAGTAGGGCTACCGCCTAATGAATCAAATTACCCTACGCATTCATTTGACTGATGGCACAGTGTTAGAACTTGACACTAAAGCTAGCGACATAATCAAATGGGAAACCTATTTTGATTTGAGCATAGACAAACTTGAGAAGTTTACTCATCTGCTTTATCTTGCATGGTTGACTGCTACACGCAACGGTAAGACTTCTAGCGAGTTTGAGGTTTGGTGTGACCTTGTGAAAAGTGTTGAGGTGGATGACCCAAAAGGATAAAGCCTTTAGGGGTTGACTCTCATCATTGGTTGATAGCGAACCTGGCTGTTGCTACTGGTATTGCTCCTAGCGTGTTGCTTCAGGAAACTGATCGTATGTTAAACACGATGTTATTTGCAATCAAATATCAGCGAGGAGAATAAGATGCCTGATGAAGTGATTTTTAATGTTCGCGAGGTTATGCGTGAACTAAATAATCTTGACCCTCAATTGACTAAGGATTTGCGTAAAGAAGCTAAAGGTGTTGCCTCTGGCATGCAAAAAGCGATTAAACGCAAAATCAACACTATTCAGCCTTTGTCGGGTATGCGGCCTGAGAATAACCCTACTGGAAGGCTTGCTTGGGGTGCAGGTAAAAAAGCCGATACTGTTGTTATCCGTTTTCGTGCTTCTAGGTCACGCACTAGAGCTGTAACACCTTTAGTGTCTTTATGGATCACTTCACCTATGACTGCTGTTGCTGATACTGCTGGTAAAGGTAATTTTCGTAGGTCGCAGAGTATCACTAGGGAATATAACTATAAGGGTGCGAAGCGTAGGCATAGGGTTAATCCTCGTCAGGGTGAACAGTTTGTTTCAGCGTTGAAATCTAGGGATGCCAATAATTTTGTTTATGGTCAGGTTGAGGCTGAAATTCCTATGGCTGAACGCGAGATAAAATTGATTTTTGAGAAGTATGCTCGCAAGGTGAACCGGAGGATTGGCTGATGGCTGTCATAGTAAAACTTTTATCTAAGTTTGATGACTCTGGTATTAAGAAGGCTAAGTCTAGTTTTGGTGGGTTAAAGACTGCTTTGGGGGCTGTTGGTATTGGTTTTGGTTTGAAGGCTATTACTGATGGTTTGATGGATGCGGCTAAAGCTGCCTCAGCAGATCAAAAGAGCATTCAGTTGTTGAATAATCAGTTGAGGCGTAACGCTAATGCGACTGAAGCGCAGGTCAAAGCTAACGATCAGTTTATTGACCGTTTAGCAATTCAAACAGGCATTGTTGATGATGAGTTGCGACCTGCTATGGGTCAACTTGTTCGTGCTACTGGTGATGTGTCTAAGGCGCAAAAACTTTTAGGGTTGGCGTTGGATGCTAGTGCAGCAACAGGTAGGCCACTAAACACTGTCACTAGGGCTTTATCTAACGCGTTTGTAGGGAATAGAACACAACTAACACGCTTGTTCCCTGCGTTGAAAGAGTCTAAAGATTTGTTTGGTGATTTGGAGAAGCAGGTTGGTGGCACTGCTGCGGCTCAAGCCTCACCGTTTGGGAAACTAAATAATGCTTTGGAAACTTTGCAGGAAAAACTTGGTTCTATAATTTTGCCTTATGTGGAACAGTTTGTTACTGAGTTTATTAAGCCTGGTGGTGTTGGTGATCAAATAGGTAAGTTCCTTGATGATGTGTCTAACCCTAATACTGAGGTTGGTAAAACTTTTGTTCAGGTGAAAGAGGCTATTGCTGGTGCGGTTGGTGCGGTGCGCGAGTTTTTTGCGTTCTTTGGTGATGGTGATGCCGTCAAGGGTTTCGGCAATGTTGCTAAGAGTTTAGTAACTATGCTCCCTGCTTTGCTTGCGCTCAAAGGTATTCTGGTGCTTGCTTCTGCCGGTAAGAGTATCGCTAACTTGGCTAAGGCTATTGGTTTGATGACTGGTGCTAAGGCCGCTGGTGATGGTGGGGTTATTGCTGGCGGTAAGGCAGGTGTTGGTCGTTTAGCTTTAGCGGGTGTTGCTAGCGTTGCTATTACTAGCCAGATGGCTACTTTGGCGGCAACTAACATGGCTCAAGGCACTATTGATGCTGGTTTGAAGGCTAAGGGTTTGACAGCTAATTTGGCTACTGGCAGTTTTAGTGGTGGACAAGCTATGGTTATTCCTTATCAGGCTGGCACTAAGGATTTGCGTGAAGCGTTGTTTGGTATTAAGCGTAGTCCTCAGGTTGTTGTGAATGTGCAGAGTGCTGATCCTAAAGCGGTTGTTGATGCGGTGTCTAAGTATGTGAAGCAGAATGGGGCTGTTCCTGGTGCTTGGTCGTTATCTGGTAGGCCTTAGTTATGGCGTTGCCTACTTATACTGTTGAACTTAGTTTCGGTTCTAGCGGTTATGTTGATGTTACTCAGTATGTTCAAAACATTAGTTTTAGTCGCGGTATCTCTAGGGTTTTAGAGGACTATTCGGCAGGCTCACTATCTATAACTTTTGTGAACAATAGTCGTATCTTTGACCCGCTAAACACTAGCTCACCGCTTTACTATACGACTGGTGGTTATACGATTGTGCAACCTGGTGGCAGGGTTCGTGTAAAGGCGAATACGATTACTAGGTTTATTGGCTTTATTCAGGATTGGCAGTTCAGTTACGATAACTCTGGTTTTGACGGTAAGGCTACTTTGTTGGCGTTGGATGAGATGTATCGGGTGTCTAACGCGGTGTTTACTGGTGGGCAGGCTTGGCGTGTAGAGGCTACCAGTGACCGCATGAAAACTGTTTTTCAATACAACGATTTTGGTGCTGCCGAGTATGCTGGTGTTCAGTCGGGGCAAACGATGCTTGGTTATGATGATTGGCAGGCTGGCGATAGTGTGCTTGCTTATCTGCAACAGGTAGCTAGAAGTGAGCCAGGCGATTTTTACAGTAACGCATCAGCAGTGATGGTGTTTAAGGATCGTAGCTTTACTGACTACACTTGGTCAAATAGCCTTAGATATAATTTTGCTGCTTATCCGGCTACCGCAACAAATAACACTGAAGTCGCTGATGGGACTGCTTCGGGTTATTACATTTGGGGTATTGGTGCTGCTACTACTGCGGTTGCTTCTAGGTTTGGTGGAACTGTCTATCGTGGAGCTACCGTGAACGCTCCTGACCCTGCTGATCAGGCTGTCGCTTTTAGCTACACGAATTTTAATAATGACCGTTATAACGCTGAAACTAGCATGGTGTTTAGTGCTTATCTGCGTGGGGCAGTGAACCCCTATGAAGCGTTTTTTGCGTTCCTAGATACTAACGGAAATGTTATGGATACAGGGTTTGCGACTGTCACTTCGCCTGCTTCTACTGCGTGGGTGCGTGTAGGTGGAACGCTGTCTAGTCCTAGTGGCACTGTTGGTGGTGTGCAGTTTTCGGTTAGCGTTTATGGTGGCACTACTACGGTTTTGTATGGTGAGGCGTTTCAAGTTGAACCTGGAACAGCGTGGATAAATTATTTTGATGGCGGGTATGACGAATACACTGACACCGCGACAACAAGATACAGGAACGCTTGGGCTGGAACTGCTTACGCTAGCCAGTCAGGTTTGTTGACTTCTACTGCGTCAACGGTTACTCCTGCGCCTGTCTATACTTTTGCGGATGCTAACAGTCAGGGAACTGCTTACGGTAATGGGACAGGTATTCCGTTTATGGAGTTGCAGGTGAATTATGGTAGCGAGAATTTGTATAACAAGGTTCAGGTTATAGGCGTGAATGCTAGTGCGACTGCTATTGATACGACAGGTAAATCTCGTTATGGGTTGAAGGTTTATAGTCAAACAGATAATTTGACTACTTCATTATCTAGGCCTAGTGAGATTGCTTCTAGCTTGCTGGCTGAGTTTAGGTTGCCTGAGTATAGGGCTGAACAGATTACGGTCAAGGTTGATAGTTTATCTACCGCAGATCAAGACAGAGTTTTGAGCATTGAACTGCGTGATGTTGTGAGAGTGTGTTTTCAGCCTTCGGCTACCGGCAGTGTTGTTGATAAGTTTTATCAGGTTTTAGGTATCAACGCGAATGTTGATGTTGAGCGTGATGAGATTGTGTTTACTTTGGGTTCGCTAGATAATTTGCCGATACGCTTGAACTCTACTATTTTGGGTGTTTTAGACACTGATACTTTAGGCTGATAAACTTGTGGTTTAGGAGTAGATAATGGCTGGATATAAGATTTGGAACATTGGTGATGTTCTTACTGCCGCTGATTTGAACAGCAGTTTTAGTGACTTACCGTTAAGGCATTCTGCTATCACTGCTACTTATA
>JACCDP010195774.1_pt1 | contig 13642 bp, 14 predicted proteins | sample 7445841 | NCBI WGS metagenome assembly JACCDP01 (sample SAMN15323441, study PRJNA562643) | freshwater metagenome | isolation source: river surface water | place: USA:Blue River Watershed | collected 2017-08-17
AAGAGCGGGCGAGACGACGGACTCGCTGTGATGAGATTATCCTCCAAAAGGGTAGGCGGGTCCGTGCTGATGTCCGTGTTGTAATCGATCCGTTCGTCGACGATGAACGGTGGGACGGACGTCAAAATTGGCCCAGAAGAGGCGTGACCGAAAAAATCGAAACGCGATTGTGATGTCATCACGGCGGCCAGAACGAGTCCGTCGTCGTCTGAGAACCAGGCGACAGGCGAGCTTTCTCCCGAACCGGCCATCAGTTTCTGGATGAGATAACGGTTGGCAACGAGACGGCCCGACGGAGTGAAATGGTTTGATGTTCCTTCCAATTCGGCCGGCCCTCTCGAGCTGGTTGAGGCCGGCATACTGAGTTGACGTAAAGCTGTCAGCATCTGACTGGGCACTCGAGCTGGATCTGACGTAAATCCCGGATTGCAATCGAATTCGTTGTTAGTGCTGTTGTCGTCGCTCGTCGCGTTATTCGTCGGTGGTTGCTGAACGCAGCTGGACAATTCCTGCAAGTGGAAAGCGGCACCCAAAGCCGAAACGGCTTGCACTATGTGCGGAATCTGTCAAATCAACAAGATTGTTAGATTCATTTCTAATGCAAATCACCAATTGTAGTCAAATTGAAATTACTTCGTTGTCTAGGGGGTGATGGACAACGCCGTGAAGTCTCATGTAATCGGCAAGCCCGGCGAGTTCCAGCAAATGAGGTTCAATGAGGAAAGCCGAACTGGAGAGATCGAGAGCCCATTGGGCAGCCGTTTGCGGACTAATGGCTCCGGCCACGCAGCCCAGCAACCAAGTAATCTTCTTGCCGAGTAATTGTTGAACGGCTTGGTTCATAAAGTCGGCTAATTCGTTGGGTTCCATCAGTAGGGCTACTCTGATGCCGTCCTCCTGTTCCAGCAAATGAGACAAGCTGGTAATGTAGGCCGTGGCGCTACCAGAATAGTCGGCAATGAAATGCTCGGCGGCCGTCACTTTGACGTTCAAATGACGGGCAGCTCTTTCGGCCATGCGGATGGTCCTCCAACACGTGCCCAGAATGCGAACAGACGGACTTTGGATACCCTTGGTCACTGCCATCGTTGCCTAGAAGAAAATTGAAAGAGAAAATGAATGAAAATGAGCTCTGCATGAAATGCGATACGGCGGTGCCCCGTCATACATACCCTGGCGACGGCGGCAGTGTTTGGAACGGCGGAAAAGACGTTATCCGGTTGCGTAAAGACTTGCGGATCGTCAGGAGCGTAGAGGAGTAAGGAAGCGGCTTCGCTTTCAGCCGCTCTGGGCGTGGCGACCACCAGTGGAATGTTGTGACGTCTGAGAACCCGAGCGGCCTCGGCAAGGACGTCGGCTTCCTCCAAAGCGATGACGCCCAGGATGGTCGTGACGTTACTTTTGCTTTGTCTCACCACTTGCAACGATCTGATGGCCGTCGCTTTCACACTTCCGCACGTATCCATCACTTCCACATCTGGAACGCGATGAATTTAGTTTTAACATTTTCCATCTTGTTAGACAACAGTGACAGGATAATTACCGATGGAGAAGAGGTGAGGTTTCGTTTGATTGTTGATAATTTCTGATGCCCACCGGGCGGCCGTTTCCCGTTGGCTGGCCGAAATGCTGACATTGCTGCCAACTTTGTTGTTATTTTCACAGTCCAACCCTCTCCGATGCAACAACACTGTATAGCATTACATTTTGATTAATCTAACCGTTTGTGAGCAGAGAATGATATAGCAAGCGGGTAATTACCGATGGTGACATGTTGGTCGTTGGCCAAAAGGGCGGAGGAGGCGAGAGTGCCTATTAGGCACAGGATGGAGAGGAAGAGCATGCGTCCGGCGTCGACTGTCATGGCCGGCGGATGAACCTGCAATGAATGAACAACACATGTTTCCTCTTTAGAAGAGTTTTCGACAACGACAGAAATTGATTTCAAAACGAGCGTTTCGCGCTGACTCGACAGGAACACACGAGAAGCGCGCACATCTTGTGTTTCGTCCTGTTATTGATACAAAAGGCGGATGCAACCGTTTCCGCCCGACGGTCAATGATCTCCTTCTCACATCTTTTTCGTCAACAACAAAACGGCGAGATAAACCTACATCTTACGTGATGTAACCGGCGGCGTTTTTTTTTTCTTTGGCGCCTTTCACCTTTTCCCTCAGATGTAGGACATGCCAAATTACCAGCAGAAGGGAAAGCTACCATGACCTCTGTTAAACGAATTTCTTTTTCCTTTTTTTTTCTTTTTTTGCTTCGTTACGATTTTCCAGAAGGAAACCATCTTGTCGAGAGTAGTGAGGGGGAGTGCGTGCTGATGTGTTTTCCTGGCGCGTCCACACGCACAACACATGTGTGTGTCCACCAGTTCCGTATCGGATTTCACTTCCGTTTCAACCCCCTTCACAATTCCATTTCTATTGTTGTTGCTCTATTCCGTTTGCGATCGTTGCGGAAACTGGGGACTGTGAAGAAGAAGAAGAAGAAAAACCTTTTTTTTACCGAGCGCGCATGAATCGCGTAAAGCACCTGGCACTCTCACACACACAAACACGAGGTCTCTTGCTGCACACTAAGAGGAGAGCTAGGACTAGTCAAAAAGCCCCGAAGGGAGATGGCGTGTGTTTGGGTTGGTTGGCTTCACCACCCCACAACTGAAAAGAAGACCCTAACACCGGGTCCACCTGCTTCCGGGATGTCCACTTGGCTGACTCTCTTTACCCTTCAAAAAATATATATACCAGGGGAAAAGAAGTTAGAGAGAGAGAGAACTTTTTTTTCTAGATTTTTAAAAACCCTCCAAAAAAAAGGGGGGGATTTGGAAAAACGGTTTTTTTTCCTACCACATGCCCTTCTGCTTCAAATTACATCAAAGTAAAGAAGAAGAAAAAAAAACAAGAGTCTGGATCTCATTAACTTTCTAGCTAATTGCATCAACTTTCTCTGGACCAAAGCTAAAGCCAACGTCATTAAAGATGATGAAAAAACAATAATCCCCGGATGAGGGAGTGGCCAGTGACAGTGACAGACATGAACCCACCACCAGGAGAAAAGGTGTTTGTGTATAATCACGTGTCGGGGATTTTTGTTGGAGGGGGGGGGGGGGTTGAAAAACCATAAATCGAGAGCTTAATAATATAAAAGAAGACTAAAAAAGAGGAAATGGCCAGCTGTCGGCCAGTCACGTCCATGTACGACGGAATCTTCTCTATTGAAAGGCCCACTCAGAAGAAGAGATGCGAACAAAATGTGCGCTCGACAAAAGGAATAGTCGGGCCAGCCATGGGGAAAAGCACGTCTCGAGCAAAACAAATCCAACAACAGCATTTTATTGGATTCTTTTATTGTCGTAGTCGTCGTGGTGCCTAGCAGAACGACGACCCACCCTCACTGCGACCATATTTACCTGTGCCCAACCCTTTTTGGCAACGGGTGGTTAATCTTTCTCTATTCTCTTCATTTCTCTCGACTAGTACTCGCACACAAAAACTCTCTCTGGTGTCCTCTTTTTTCTCTCTCTTCTTCTTCAATGGAAACAGAATGTCTAAAGGCTACGAGGCCGCCGCTTCAACATTCCCACACACACACAACACAACACGTTGCCAAATGTAAAATGGGTTATCTCTCTCTCTTACCTTGGGTGATGACGACGACGCAATTAATCCGCAAGAGCGTTTCCTTTTTGCAGAGAAAACTTTGAAGTTCTGTTTCTCAAAAGTTTTACAAGTTAAACTTTTCAAGTTGCACACAAACACACACACAACACAGAAGGCGAGGCACTATAGTACTACGATCAACAGAACTGTGTAGTTTCACCTCCAGCTGTCTCTGAGACGTCCGCAAGACTAAAAGGAACCTGAGGCGCGCGCGAGCCCAGCTTTTTCGTTTTTTCTCTTTTTAGCTCCTCCCACACTCTACCCTCCTCCAGGGGGGGACAAGAGAACGACAACGACGATGAAAAATAAAGAATGAAGAAAATATTTGGGAGAAAATATACGACCGGGCAATATGTCTTCGTATACCTGCTAATGGTTGACAGGTTTCCTTGTCTTTTCCTTCCGTAGTGTATAGTCAAGTCAGCTACCGGCCTACTCTTAATACTAACTATAACTAACATAGACCCAGAAAAACGGCTAAAATGGACTGGACCGCCATGCTTGGTCGGCGAACCGTTTGTGTTTTTCTCACAGATTCACGGGACCGTTGCATTTTTTTTCTTTTCGTGAGAATAATGACACTAGTAGAATAATTCGGGTAAGTTAGAAAGTTTTCGTCCGTCAACAGTAGCTGCAACGGCAATTCATTTCTCCATCACAATAATCTAACGAGCTGCTGCTTCTGTGTTAGGGAGAGAAAACACCCTCGGGGCAGAAGCAAGAAGAACTTCATTATTATTACTCTAATGAACCCCCCCCCCCTTGTGTTAGGGGCTTCTTCCACTTCTTCTTTCTCCCTACCTTTTATTTCGTTAATGATTCGTTAAGGGAGGAAACACGGTTGGGTTCGCTGTTCCACCTGGACACGAGCCATTGATTTTCATTGGGGATCAAAAGGTTTCCAAGAAGTTTTTTTTTACGTGAATCAAATGTTATATGTATTTTACCATATATATACGACACACACACGGAGTTATTTTACAACAAATGGCGTTGCCTTGGAGACGGGGCGCTTTTATGGCCGTGCGTCATAATAACAACACACGGACGACATGATTTATTCACTCGGCAATTGATCGACGGTCCAAAGTTTAACACGGACGTGTCCAAATGAATGGTCGCGAGGTCGCGACTCGGTTCTTGGTAATCCCCGCTATGCTTGGAATCTTTTGTCACAAATAAACCAAAAGAGATTTCAGCCTTTCCCATGCATTCCTCTCTCGCCGAATTTCAATGAATTCCATCACGTCTTATGTAAACTAAAACTTAAAAGAGATTTGATTTCAGCAGCTAGAAATGCTAACGTCAGTTAACGTTGCAAGATTTGCGTATTAAATCAAAGTCTATCAATCCATAGCTTACACTTTTTTTTCACTGATCATAATTCGGTATTTCGCCCACTATTTTTCTACATTTCGTTTAAACAAATATGCGCATGAGAATGAAAAATAAAGGGCGCTGGTATTTCGTTTTCAATTTCAATAATAGGTGGCACTGGTGTCTCACATATCCTTTTTGCGGGAAAAATTTGAATTTGTAATTCTCGTTTAATTATGATTTAATTATGTGAAGCGATCAAGCAAAAATGTTGTAAAGTAGAACGGAAGTTCTATTGTTGCTGCCAAAATTTTCGAAAAACCTTTTGCACCGACAAAATCATAATAAAATAATAAAGCATGGAAACTCCCGCTACCTTCGACTCTGGCTACCCAGCACAGTCTACTATCCCGAAACGGCTACCTACTTATTTGCTACCCCTTACGCAAGCTATTCAGTATTCTTTTATTGGGAAGTCGAAACCTGCTACCTTAGGCATGGTCTATTTGGGGGGTCGACACTGCCCTAGTACTTTAAAAATGCGGCCGAAATGCGATTCGTGTGCTTATCTTCTATGGGAAACCGGTTTCAATCAGTCAGACGCATTTAAAGTACTAGGGTGGCTACAGTACCCGACACCTGCTAACCCTACAAAAATTCGCGAATTTCTGCTCCGTTTAGTTTGATCGGCTTGGTCAATTCGGTTAGTCATGCGTTATGAGCTTCCATTTAATTACGCTAAGAGTTAATATAAACCATAGCAACTACGTATAGGATGAAAGCAATTTTCTGATTTCCATGTTTACATACAGTACAGCCGTCGATCCAAAAGCAGATGAGAAGATTCAGCTTTATCTGACTGATAAAATTGCAATGCAACGGATATCTTTCAATCAGTTTAGAGTGGGGTTTGAACCGGATCGCACCAATAGATTTATTCAATCTTTCTTTGCTGTGAAATATCCTCGAGTGTGAATTCTAATTAAGACAAAAAACGCCGGTTTTTCATCGTGCAATAGGATGAAAGTGAAAATTGATTTTAAGAAAATTCTAGGTCAAGGGGGTTATGGTACGGTGTGTGGAGGCGTCTTAGATACAAAACCGGTAGAGCTCTGTCAAACGAGTACCAGTGTACGACCTGATAGATCGAGGAGAAGACAATGTAATAATTAATACGCTTGATCATCCAAATATGATTAAACTTCTACACGTAGAAAGTGACAGGGATTTTAGGTATAGGCGAAGCTCTTCCTCATTTAATAACAAATAAACATGACGGACACTGATTTTGCAATGGTTTATTATTAACAAGATATTATGTACTCGAACTGTGCGAGGCTTCGCTAGACAAACTATTCTTGCCAGACGATGTGTTCGGCTACTATCTCTTGGGTGGAAAACATCTTTTCGGCGATGTAAATATGATTATTCAGGCTAACATTTGTAATGGAAGCCCCGTTAACATGATCGGTAAGTTACAGTAAGTTATTGAACCATGCATCCAAAAATCGTAACTTTTATTAATTAATGTATTGACACATTCCAACAGAAATTACATCCTCACCCTTTTGTGATCTAATAAACAGTATGTTAGAAAAAAGACCAGAAGAAAGGATTACATCCTCGGACGTTGTCAGGCAAATAACGTCGATAAAAGAAAATGTAAATGTTTAGCAAAATGATATTGCCTACTGTTCCAAAAAAAACTGATGAGTTTACTGAACAGTTTAATACTTCAGAAGTATTAAACTATTTTCGTTTCCAACAGTTCATCAACAATCATTTCCAATCCGACGTAGTACCAAAAGTTGATAATCAAACGATTTTAGGAATTGGGCGGTATGGAACCGTGTTTAAGAGACTCTGGTGTGAGAAATCGGTGGCTGTAAAACGAATCGAGTTAGCACACGTCGCAAGTAATAAGCAAGAGGAGGCGGCCTTGCTCAAGCTCCATCATCCAAATATCGTCAAACTGTTTCACTTTGCAAGCGATTCATATTTTAGGTAATATAGAGCTGAATAAGCAAAAGAATGATGAACAAGTCAGCTTAAAAGATTTGAATTTATAGATATTATGCATTGGAACTGTGCCGAGCCTCATTAGAAAAACTATTCCTGCCAGAGGGGGAACCAGAAAAATATTCGGGGCCGTTTCTTTCATTAGAAGACGCTATTTTCCAGTTAAAACTGATCCGCGATCTCAAGCCCGAAAATGTCCTTATCTGGGTAGAAAGAGAAAGTGAACAACGTAGGCTACAAGAGTCTTTATGAAATGGGCGCAATTATTCCGACCAACTGAACCCACTAGCCAAACGAAAAAGAAAACTACGGTTGAAACAGAAGAAACAAAAATATATCGACCTTCGGCAAATATTACACGAAGCACGTCGAAGTAGATCAATTTCAAATTTATTTATCTTATGGTAAATACGTTCATGAATAAGCGTATAGACTCGTTTCGTGTATTATAGGCACATGAAAATAAAATTGGATAGGAGTTCTCGATTGGGGAGTGGCGGCTCTGGATTGGTGTTTCGCGGAACGTTCAACGACCGTTCTGTGGCTGTCAAAAAAGTTGATATGATAAAACAGTATATTGCTCGGTATATTGAAGGAAACGACAACGAAGGAAATGTTCTTCTTAGTTTGGATCATCCGAACGTCATTAAACTCTTTCACATTGAAGCTGACGAAAACTTTGAGTAAGTTTAGACCTTGTTGAATTCGGATCGAATTGCTTACATGCTGTAGCTTTATTGTAATTCTAAATAATAAAGAATTTCTTGTGGGCGTTGATTAGGTACTTGGCTCTGGAACTTTGTGACGCGTCAGTTATTTCTACCATCAAATGATCCAAATAAATACAAAGGGCCAAAATTACCGGAAAAATGTGATAGTATTGTCACAGATGGCCAAAGGGCCTCGAGTACATTTATTCAAACAGTGTGACGCATCGAGATATCAAACCGGAAAACGTTCTCCTTCATGTCACTGGGGAAGAGGTGACAATGAAATGGTGTGATTCCGGATTATCTAAACTCGTGAATGAACAAGGAACATTCGAGATGAGACTAATACAAGGAACGAATAACTGGTTACCACCTGAATTGCTAAGACAGCTCAGGTTCAATGCAGGACCCTTAAAGAATGGGCGTGGTAACATCAAGAGTGACGTCTTTGCAGCAGGTCTTGTTGTCGGTTATTTCATTTTAGACGGCAAACATCCGTTTGGTTCAAGACATCTGGAAATTCAGTCAAATATAGATAAAAGGAATCCGGTCAACCTGACTGGATGGCATTGGCACTTTTTTAATTTGATTTCGTATTTCGTAGGAAATCAATGGGGAAGAATTATCGAAATAATTCACAAAATGCTGGAAGATCAACCTGAGAGCAGAATCACATCATCAGAAGTTGTTAATCTACTTCAGTCTATTTGTTAAGTTGTTAAATTATATAAAGCCAAGAAATGAACTGAAACTTATTCAAGTTTACTTACAGAACGGAATGCATTGGCTTTGGAGTGAATGGCCAACAACTAACAACTTTTCAAGAGAAGAGCGATTTTAAATCGATGGTTGAAAGCCGCGAATCGTAAACAGTTTTTTTCCATCTAGCGACAAACCCAGCAATGACATCTTTTTAAACCAATTTTTAGAAAATGCAAATATGTTTCTTTACACATTTAAATGCAGAACCTTGAATAAAATATAGTCCAAATAAAAAGTTCTGTTGCTGCCTTTATTTTGATTGCATTAGCTTTCATAATATTAAAAAAACAGATGGCGCACTATGGATGCGAAAACATTGTTTTTCCCAGAACCACGCCAGAACTTCAACTGGCAGAACGTCGGATCGCTCGAACCCTCACTGAAACTTGGAGAGACAGAGAGTAGCGTTTCGGGTGTTCGATCAATCAACATCAATAATGCAGGTAAAAAATACTAAGTAATCGCATCATAGATTTTTTCCGCAACTAAACTGTTAATGTTCTGTGCTATTTAAATAGCTGGAGGAAAAGGAAACAGTATTGCTCAGCTTGTGTGCGGAGAAAACGCCAAATTTTGAGAAAATCAAACGTCTGTTGAACGAGAATGAAAACGTCGAGTTCAACCTAAAAGACTCGAAATCCCTTATTGTCCTATCGCAAAATCGCTCGGCGTACGAACAAAAGGATTTTATCGAAATAATTCGACTGTTTATGCATCATAGGGTCGGCGTCACCAGCAGGGATAACGACGGCCGAAATGCGCTTCATTACTTGTGTCGACAGTATGTGAAAAATGATTTACCAGATATCGTCCGACTGTTAATCATAGGGCAGATCGACGTCAACTGCAAAGACAACGATGGAGAAAATGCGATTTTCCATCTTGTCCAAAATGCCGAAATTGGGATGAAAACCGTGATTGGCAAAGTCTATAAAATTCTACTTCGACACGGTATAGGCTATTGTCATGGTCGTTGCGCTGACAAATGTTTCGAAATTCTGAGCAAACTCTGCAACGCTGAAGTAATAGAAGTACTAAGATTCTGGGCGGAGGAAGAGATAACCCTTGGATGGCACTTGAAATGTGACGATTGTAAACAAATACTGTAAGTACCAATTTCTTTTACCTAGTGTTATGTTGCATTAAATTGTCACCTCCTGTTATTGTTTCACTATTTCAGGTCAATTGAAAGGGAAGAGAGAAGAGGATGGCAACATCATCAGCTGTGTAATAGTGTTTATTCAGTCTTTCACCTGATTTGTAAAGACCTGCGAAACTGGGCGAGCGTACAAAACGCAACAGTTACTCATTTCGACGTACAGGACCCAGCTAAGTGGTTAACGGAGAACCAAATCTTAAAATCTGCCATTCAAGATTCCAACTTTCGAGATCTGCTTGAGATAAGCGAGCAAGTCAAAGTGGCTGCCGAGGACTCGAACTTCAACTGCGACATGTACGCCAAGTTCATGAGAAATTTGGATCATATCGCAGTGGAAATCGGCGCAGAGGGTACACGAGACCAAATAGAGTGGTTTCATCTTCTTCGATTTGACGAACCAAACTTTCATACGGATGCCGAAAAGGACGAAGAAATAAGAACGGCAAAAATAGAATGGGAAAAGACTCTATTCGACTTGGCGCATAAAGAAGGCGATAATTTCTTTGGCAAATTCCTGAAAAAATGTGCCAAAGAGAGATATTTTACATCAGGAATCTATTCGCATCAATGTCACGGTCAACGCGAATAATTGTTGACTCACGGCTTATTTTTCTTCTAGATTGATGTGTAACTTGAAATCAAGAACTAACAAAAATAATTGTAAGAAAATACCTCGAATAAACAGCGATTCGATCAACTCGAGCGAAATGTTTCGGTACTCCGATTGATAGGGAATTAAAATGTTTAAAAATCGCTTATTCATGGTTGATGCAAATAAAATTGGTCGAACTCGAGGAACAAATTGATTGAACGAGTTAGAATAATTCGAACTAAAGGGTCGTTTAAAATAAATCGCCCTTGACGCAATATTTGTTATAAACGACCCAGCCGCTTAGTAGAATCAATGGAAACTGTTTGTCGATTTTATCTAAACAGCCTCAAAAGCACGTTGTAGGACTTTTCAGCTACTTTGTGCATAGAAGTAATTTTAAAGAACGTGCGCCAGAAACTCACTAAGCATTTTTATATATTTCATGCTTTCGCTTCTGTGCAAGTGCATGCTCTAGCGCGACAATTTATTCTTGAGCCAAAACGATCATCCGAAAACTGTACTTCCATACAACCAGAAGTCATTTTTTTTACAATTGTTTACCACTTCTGACGTAAAAAGCCGAAGATCTAGGAACGGATTCTGGTTACCTTTTTTTTTTTTATTTTACAAGATTTCATAACATCATTTCATTCCCATACAAGACACTGAAATAAGACAATTATATCGCATGCAAAATAAAGACACCATCAACATTCATGAAAGTACTAATTGACAGACAGAAAAGACGGAAAATCTCGGAATGATTCAAGTATGGATTACGATTCTAATAGATCCTATATACTAAATACGTAATACACTACAGGAAATTCAAAAGCCAGAGTATTTAAAACAGGCACCATGGTAAGCAAATTTCAACATGAAATGCCTCTACCCCAGCATTTAAGGGATTGACGAGACAATCACTCACGAGCGGCACGTGTGTAGCCAGTATTTAAGGGACATATAGATTCGCGACAAAACTAAATCTAGAACACAGTCGAGCACAGCAATCATCAACAACATCTCTCTTAAATTCTATAGCAAAACAATAGTCGAGATTCTATTTACAAACGGACAAAAAAACACACTCAGTGTGTGTGTGTTCGATTCGTCGTCAAGTCATTCGACCCAGAATCAAAGTTACACGTCCAGCCAAAGTATTTTTTGCGACTTGCACTTTTCGCTCGTAATAGTGGGGGGGAGAAGAGGCGCGTAGCCAGGAATAACTTTCGATTCCGGTACGAAATTTCACGCATTGCATAACAGGACAACAATAATACGATTTCTTCACCAAAACTACGGACGTATAGTACAACATAACTAACCAAGAATCGTTTCGCAAAACGAAGGAAAGAGACATCTTTGGCAGTTGATTCACAAGAGATTTTTTTTTTAGAGAAATAAGACAAAATCAATGCAGGTTACTGCTGCTATATACTTGGTGGTGGCTACCGTAGGTTATAGTCGGCGGAATAGATCCGCTAACGGTGGCAGCGGCTGCGGCGGCTGCAGCGGCCGCAGCGGCCAAAGAAGCAGCACCTGGTGGCCTGCCACGTCTAACTCCGGTAGAAGCGGGGAGAATTGGTTGGTTCATCTGCCCAGCAGCACCACGTTCTCGCCTGTGCACCTTCAGATGTTTGCTGAGGTGATCCGAACGAGAAAATCGTTTGGTACACACCGGACAACCATAAGGCTTGACGCCGGAATGGGAACGTTTGTGACGAGCCAGTTCGTCAGATCGAGAAAAACGCCATCCGCAACCTATCATTTAATATCAACAATTAGTTTCAAAATTTCAAAAAGAAAATTAGTGATTAGTCAACTCACCAGACCAGGTGCAAGCAAAAGGCTTTTCGCCCGTGTGTCTTCTCAGATGGGCTTTGAGGTGGGACGATTTGGCGTAAATCTTTTTGCAGTTAGGATAAGTACAAGGAAAGATCTTGTCCTCCTCTTTGATGGTCGATGTCGCTTTCGTCGGTGTGCTATTCTTGGTTGGAGCTGTAGTAGCGTTGTTGTTGATCTTGACCGGATGATTGAGAGAACGCGGTTGAATAAGTAGAGACCGACCGCCACTGGATCTTCCCGGTTTGCTGGTCTCCATCGGAATCATCATGGGCTGCTGATGAATCGGAAGCAAAGGTGGCGGATCCAACGTGATCAATGGATAGTACCGTTTTGGCTCACAACTGTCCAGCTGGAACGGCATCAAAAGCGGATCTTGATCCTGAATTACAGCCGAAAAGTTCATCTGCGGCGGATTCGTCTGTATTTCCCAGTCCAGTTCGGCAAATTCCTCGTGAAAAGGCTCTTGGACTCCATCTAGCGATGTCCATCCTTGCTGTTCGCTTACTGCGGCTGTCGTCGTCGACGGATTGGGATCGAGAAGTAGATCGTCGAGTAAAGGCAGAGTAGGCGAATTGAGAAGATAATTGAGATAGTTGTCATCGTCCGTCGTGGCGTCGCTGTGATCCAAATCTAATGTTGCCGGCTGGTTACTATCGTCGGAATGTCCACTCGATCCGTCTATTGGCGAAATATGTGGATCAGTCAAACAGTCCAAACGAGAAAATGAACTTTGTAGACAATGACTAACCTGATGGACTTGAAGTGAAACTGGGGCATCCGGGATTATAGTACAAATCAGAAAGCCATTCTTCGGACGAGGCTGGAGCAAATCGGTCCCAGGTACTAGTGTTCCAGCATGCCGATGATGACGAAGACGACAAGGTCGCGTCATTCAGACACGTGAGCATCGGATCGTCCTGGTACATGAGCTGATCGCAATCGATGCTGATCAGCGGCGGAGGCAGCTGCGTCATCACTTCAATCATTTCAAACCTAAAAGAAAACGAGACGGTCAAGTCATGGCGAAAGATCGTATGTTTGAATCACAACAGCATGAATCATTGAGCCAACTCACCTCACACACAGAAAACAACTGTCAGTTAAAACACACAAAACGACGACACGAAATATGCTGTCTGTTCAATGAGCGATAAAAGACTAGTGGCGAGCGGAAGTTTTAGCCGAGGATGGACCCGACTGATCTGACCTTATCGCAAGAGGATGCGACTCTTTCCGCTCACAGATCCATTGTTTCCAATACACAGATGACTTGTCTCGGCCACAGTTCTTTTTCTCTCCTTATACAACAAACCCCTTACAAAAAAAAAAACAAACTAGAAGAGCAGAGTACTACCAGAGCGTCAAACGGACCGGACTCGACTGCGAGCCGGACGATAGAAATCTCTTGCTAAAACACAACGAGACGGGCAAACAACCTCCTCCACTTTCAAAAAACCCCACACTTCTCTCCTCGTCATCAGTCAAAAGAGCCCGGCAACCCTTCACACTAAAATCTGTCTCATTTACAACAACACACAAAATTTAACAGAAAACTATGGACGCGGCTTAT
>JACCDP010855566.1_pt1 | contig 13641 bp, 31 predicted proteins | sample 7445841 | NCBI WGS metagenome assembly JACCDP01 (sample SAMN15323441, study PRJNA562643) | freshwater metagenome | isolation source: river surface water | place: USA:Blue River Watershed | collected 2017-08-17
GCTTGGCTACTGGCGTGAAGGTGACTGCTATCCGCGACACTCTGGACACCGACGAGCTGGCTGCCTACATCACTGGCCCTGATTACCCCGTGTGGCCTGCTGATCCCTACGCGCCGCAGCCGGTGGCAGAAGAGCCTGCAGAGGATGCAGAGGAAGAGCCTGCTGAAGAATAATGGCTGTCAAATCTAAGGTAGGTGCAGCACGTATTGAGCACCAGCCAGGCCCGCCAAAAACTACCTCTCAAGGTCAAGGAAAGCAGTCCAGGCCTGAAAGAAAAGGGCGCAAGAAATTACGCGGTCAGGGTAGGTAAGATCAGAAAGTATTTGCGGTCGAGCCATGTCTGAACCTAATTTCTGGCGTGGTGTCAAGCAGGACGTCATTGCTGGCGTTGGTGTTGCCGCAACCGTTGCTGTCTCGACTGGTATTTTCTACCTTGTCTATACAGTGCCTACCAAGCTGGACGATGTCTTGAGCAATCAATTGAAGTTCGAGAAGCAGGTGAGCAATTTGGAGGGACGTGTCATGGATCACGAGGGCAGGCTTATCAAACTCGAAATGCAAAAGTAAGCTAGTAGCAGACACCTAACCGTCATGGACCCCACCACTGTTGCTGCTGTTGCGATCCTGGTCGCTGCTGGCTCTGAAGTCATTGCCCTGCTGCCAATCCGCGAAAACTCTTGGGTGCAGCTTCTGATCAAAGTGCTGAAACTTGTCTTCCCAAAGCGCTGAACGACAAGACGACATGGCTGTGGCGTTATCAGAGCCGTGACTGGCGGCATGATTTACAGCGTGCTGCGCAGGAACACAAGTTTCACGCGACGTTGACGCCACTGCTTGATCGTGAGATTGATCGTGTCAACAAGGTCATTGATCTTGAAGATGAGCGATCAAAGCGTCGTCCTGTCGTGATTCATGAAGACGTCACACCAGAGCAGACAGGTGACAGTCGTCTTTTAGGTGGGCCAATGTCAATCTCTTCCCCTTGGAACGATGAAAACCCAGAACCGCCTGAAGCTAGTTGATCTGTTCAAATATTACAAAGCGTTACCGCATCAAACTGCGGCGATCTTTGAATTGGAAGCAGAGTTGTTAAAGGAATGCCCTGATTTGTTGAATAGAGATCAGGAGTGGTTCAAAACCTGGACGCAGGCTGGTAAGCAGGATGTTTTTGATAACAACTGGGCTGGTGTTGTTGCAGCGGCAAAGAAAGGTGGTGCGAAACTCCCTGAGCTTGTTGCGGCGCAGTGGGCGCTTGAGTCTGGCTTTGGCAAGCATGTATCAGGCGAGCACAATTACTTCGGCCTGAAGGGAACAGGCACCAGTCGTAACACGAAAGAATATGTGAACGGCAGGTGGATCACGATCCTTGATTCATTCCTGGACTTCCCTGATCTTGAGACCTGCGTGTTCTATCTGGTCGAGCGCTGGTACAAGGATTACAACGTGTACAAGGGTTGCAATAACGCTGCAACACGTGAGGACGCTGCTCGTTGGCTGGTCAAGGAGGGTTACGCGACAGACCCTGCCTATGCGGACAAATTGATCAAGCTGATGAATGAACAGGACCCTGTGAACAAGCCAAAGCCATCTGGTGGGTTTACGCCTGACAAGCCGTTTGATTACAAGATCACACCCAATATCTTGTACGGCGAGCTTGCGCTTTATGACAACAGGCGTCGTTTCACGAATCAATCGCAATGTGACACTGCTGTTGAGCTTTGCGTGTTCCTTGAGAAGGTGCGTGCAAAGTTTGGTAACAAGGCGATTGTGATCACGAGTGGGCATCGCCCCCCTGCTGTCAATGCTGCTGTTGGTGGTGCTGCCAACTCAGAGCACCTGTACAACAAGGCTGACACGGGCGCTGTGGACTTCTGGGTGAAGGACGTGGACATCTACAAAGTGCAAGAGTATTGTGATCAGACCTGGCCGTGCAGCGTTGGTTACGGGGCCAAGAAAGGCTTTGTGCACCTCGGCATGCGTCAAGGTCGTCCTCGTATCCGTTGGGATTACTGATGTCTGTCCTGTGTGACTGGCAAATTCGCAAGCTGTGTCAGAACCATGCAATGGTCACTCCGTTCATGGAGGAGCTGCTGAACCCTGCATCATTGGACGTAAGGCTTGGCTATCACTTGATGGTTGAGCGGCCTATGGACATGGATCTTGAGCTTCTTGACCTGACTGGATACAGCGCACAGGACCCGTACTGGCTGCGCCCTGGTGAGTTTGTCCTGGCGGAGACGATCGAGACGTTCAATCTGCCTGAAAGCATCTGCGGTCAGTTTGCGCTGAAGAGCAGCAGGGCACGCGCTGGCTATAGTCACATGCTGGCAGGCTGGTGCGACCCCGGTTGGCATGGGTCTAGGTTGACACTAGAACTGCAAAATGCACGCAAGATGCATTCACTACCCCTGTACCCTGGATTAAAGATTGGGCAGATAATTTTCTTTGAAATGAGTGAAGAACCAGACATCAGTTACGCCAAGGTCGGTCATTACAACAACGACAACAAAGTATCAGCTTCTAAAGTTCATCCCTGAACTGATACAGCCATTGCCAGATCTCAATTTCACGTTCGATTGAGTAAAATTGCTGCTGTCTATACCAGAGAGTCCACTCTGTTGAACTCTTAGATCCGTTGCAGCGCAAGCAAGCTGGGACAAGGTTCTCTACAATCGTTTGCCCACCGCGATGTCTTGGGATAACGTGATCAAGCGACTTTGCGTGCTCACCGCAATATGCACAATTGCCACCAAAAGCTTCAAAGATCTTTAACCTGAATTGCGCCCTTGTTTCTCTCTTTGGAATCAGACTGGGCTCGTCTATCCAAGAGTGCATGGCGCGCTCCCTGTTGCGCAAATCCTAGGCAAGATTTTGAAAAAGACGAGGAAAGAAATCGTGAGTCCAGGTCAATTTATGCGCGACGGCTATGGGGCTGAATGGGTTCGCTACGACCTGATGGGTTACTGGCGTCCCTGGTTTGTGAAATCAAATACGGTCTTTTACCTAGCGACCTGCTTTGATGTAGAGAATGTGGCAGTCGAGGCTGCACAAGCTGCTTATGAACTGGAATCCAATCGAGATCAGCGCTGAGACGCAATTCTCAGAAATCTCAACTGCGCAAGCAATTCAGGAAAGGTACGCGCACAAGGACCTAGAAGCGCTGTACAAGATGGCGCTGCTGTTGAATCAGATGGCGCATCAGCAACGCACAATGGCGAAGTGGCTCGCCAAGGAGGCGGCAAGCAACCTGACACGCCAAACAGAACTCAGCTCTTAACTCATCGCTTGCGTTACATCTGGGATCGCCTTTGCAATCAAGTGATCGCAATAGATCTCAGCCTGCCACAGGTCATTGGAGTATTGACAGTAGCCATGAGCGCAACTTCGATAGAGGACCTCTCCGCCGTCTTCCAAGACCTCGATTACCGCTCCACTGTCTTTCAAGATCCGCTGCGAAATTGACCAGTTCCGGGAATTCATAGTCGTCCTCGTCCGACTCATCATCATCATATTCTTCGTCTTCTTCATCATCTGGTGTTGCTTCGATCACTTCCATGAGACGCAGACCCCAGCATTTGAGGTCTGAGATACCTTCACGGCAGTGCATCAAATTTTCTGATGGCACCTCGCCATTGCGCATGATTTCTGCGGTGGCGGTATCAATCCAATCTTGATGCGTTTCGCACATCCAGAGAAGGATCCTGACATGGCCCTCAGTGAACTGAAAGTCAGCATTAGGAGCGGCCATGACAGGCACCCATCTGCCAGAACGGTAGCTTGGCAAGTTCTTCAACGCCGTTTCTCAAAAATTAAGGACAGGTCAACGCTGAACGTATTTGGCTGTGAGGCCGGTGTACAAGCCATGAGACTCGTGTGAAGGGTCACTGCGTCCGTCCATGTTGTAGAGCGCATCGAGTAGGTGCGCCCTGTTGTTCATGGCGCTGACGTCAGTAGCACCTTCTGTCGCAGGTTTGGTGTTCAAAAAACGCGCAAGATGACCGGGGAGATTGGTCAGGCGGAAAGCTTTGTTTTTCATCAGGAAGGATCAAGTCTTCTTTGCTGAAGGAATAATCGAGCGCCCTTTGCCGATGTCAATGCTGCTGGCCTGTGGATGCCGATTGAACAAGATACGTTCTGCATCCTTTTGATCAACAGCACGAATACAACCACGGAGGGGGCGCTGGCCAGGAATGCGTAATTCAAAGTCAAACATCCGTGCGTGGTTTGCAATGCAATAGGAAATACCGGGGCCTGTTTGCGGTGCGTCGTCAGGCGAAAGGGCGTCGATTGTCATCAGAAGATGGGGTCGTTGACGCTGTCAGGCTTGAGTGGACTGAAGGATCCCTTGTTACCCCAGAGACCACCCCAGAGGCTGAAGCCAACTTCTTCGGTGAAGGTGTCCTTGCCGGTGTAGATGCGCACGGTCTTGTTGTTGACCTCTGCAGCCTCAGCCATCGTCATCAGATAGTTGGCAGCTTGTACGGCTTCCTTGGCAGTGAAGTCAACGATGATGTTCTGCTCAGGCGATTTGTCGCTTTTGCGATTGCGATTCTCGACAATGCGGAATTTGGCGTTGAACGCAGTTGAATTACTCATTTGGGTGTTGAAGGATTGCGTAGTGAGACTTGATGATCTCGTTTGCGAGAGAAGAAACAGTGACCCTGGAGTCTGAGTTGTAACGAAGCGCAACTTCGCGCTCCATACGTTCCAGCGCTTCAGGGTCAAGGAGAACTTGCACCCGCATCTTGTTTCCTGCGGGAGTTGCCATTACTTCTGCAGGTCAGGTTTGCGTGTCAATTCATCAACGCAAGATTGCAATTGATCAATCGACATTTGAGCCAGTTTACTGCCAGGGCCGTCGAGATCCCATTTGGTTGCCTTGTCAGCGATCCAAGCGACTTGATCAATGCGATCCAGTTTTGCTTGAACCAAATCGACACAGCGATCAATGAGGTCCTTTTTGACTGTTGCCTCAGGTGCGGCAGGAGCGGGTGCTTTTGCCTCAGGCGCGGGTTTGGTGCGCTTGGCAGCGGCCTTTGGTTCTGGCGCGAAAGTAGCAAGCAGATGATTCTCAGGTTGAGTGTCAACTGTCTCAGTACTAGAATCTGCTACTTCATCACGTGTCCAAAGCTCGTAGCCCAGAGCAAAGAAAGCAGCGGCAGCAGAGCAAATTCCACGGCGATGGGAATCAGCCAGATCGCGAGCACTGATCTTCTCGAAGGGGATGGGGTTGTTTCGATTGTCAGTGATCGCATAGGGCCAGAACGGGGTGTAGTCACCTGAGCTGTGAACAAACTGGATCTTGATGTACCCAGTGTTATTGGGTGCCAGATGCACGTAGCCGCCCTGTTCAGAGTTCTGAAGTTCAGGAAGCCAGCCGTTGGCGTGTTCGTTCAGGAGCTGCGTGATCTTGGCCCAGGGGACGTAATCAGCGGCGTAGGAGCCAGACCCTTTCTGCTTGACGTCAGAGAGAGTGATGACTCCCGCCAGTTGGGGATAGACGGGAGTTCTTTCAGACATCAGGCGCGAGCGTCCTCCACCTGTTGAATGCCCTGCTCAAGGATCTGACGCATGACAGCGGCGGCCGACATGTTGTGGTCCTTGGCGATGAACTTTATGCGTTGATGCAGTGCAGGGTCAATCTGCAGCATGACGGTTTTGGTGGATTGGGCCTTGGCCTTGAGGGTGATGGGCATGAGGAATGCCTGGAGTACCTGAACACCATACCCACTCTGTCAACGGTTGGGTTGAGTCTCAAATGAATTCGTTGAGACGCATCACGAGTCACTTGCGGTAACCGGAAGACCCACTTAAGGTGGAGTGCCTTTCACGCACCTCATGGAACTCGAAGACACCTCAGGTCCAAACGACGGAATGGTCGTCAAGCTGACTTTGGACGCGTTCACAGCCGAAAAACTCCTGGTCAAAAAACCCAGATCCCTTCCCACGGCTACGTTTTGCGCCCTCTTGATTGAGCAGATGCTTGACATGCCTGCTACGCTGGCGGAGCGACCGGAGGGAAGCGAAGCCTTTCTTTCTTCTTTAAATAGTAATACTAATGTTTCTTCTCTTAAAGAAATAAATCCAAAACAATCAATTAAAGCTGTTAGCTCGAAAAAAAAGCGCGTAAGACCCGAGTACAACGATGCGTTTACAGCGTTTTGGAACGAGTACCAGCGAGCACCGATGAAGGCGAATGCGCAGAGCAAGAAGAAGGCGTTTGAGGCTTGGGGTGACGCTGTGAAGCTGGAATCGCCTGAGAGGCTGCTAGAAGCGGCTAGAAGGGCGGTCGAGGAGGTCAAACAGGCCAAGGCCCTCAACGAGTGGTGCGCACCCCTTCCTGACGCGTTCAGGTGGCTGCGTGATGAGCGTTACGCTGTCCTGCTCGAAGACCATGTCCCTGCTGGCCCTCAAACTGTGGGCGGCTACGTCATTTACGAGTGAAATGAAAATCTACGCACCTGAATTGAGCGGCACCTACGTTTGGCAAGTCGCTGACCCCAAAAGCTCCAAGACCAGCTTTGCCCCGTCAAAAAGCATGAACCCACCACCCAACTGCTGCTACGGGCATCCTTTGGGGCGCTACGACTCAGATGGTTGCTACTGGACGTTCTGCCCTAACGCAGGCGAGGACGCGATCGACAAGCGCAGCAGGGGGCGTTACGTGAAGCATCCTCAAGCTGAAGAGGAGAAGAACCTGGCCATCAAAGAAAAGGTTTGGGGTCGCCTTGAAAACTTTGGCTCTTACAAAGAGACGGAATTCTGAACATGGAACTCGCATTTGAACGCACTGGCGTCATGCTCACCTTGAGACGTGGCCTGAATAAGGGTTACTGGACAGTGGAGGACCTCGACGTTCTCCCCCCTGGCAGTCAGTTGAACCTTGACGAATACAAAAAGTACCTTGTTGAGACTGATTCGCAATTGCAAGTACCGCGTTATCGCAACCTGCTCAGAGATGAAGACTTCCTTGACACAGACATAATCTTGTGACACTCGTTACCATTCCAGGAAACAGTCGCGAGCCTGTGCCCCTGCAGCGTCTGCCACTTATACAGCGCAACCCTGTAGGACAGCCGCGTTACTACTGGAATGAAACACGCCCTGACCTGCGTTACAGCAGCATCACCAGCATCCTGTCAGCAACGCAATCAGAAGCCACACGTCAAGCCCTGAGGCGCTGGAAGGCAAAGATCATTGCTGAGGGTGGTGATCCTGATGAGACACGTGATCAGGCCGCTCGTCGAGGTGCTGCGATTCACGACTGGTTTGAGCAGTTCCTGCTGAAGCAGAACCCTGAAATCCCTGAAGCGATCGCCCCCTGGTGCGAGAACATCATCAAGGCTCCTCTGTGGGAGTACCTGGATCACGTGGTCTGCACTGAGCATCAGGTCTGTAGTCATGAAGGCATCGTGCCCTTTGCTGGCACCCTTGACGCGCTGCTCAAGATCAACGGTGAGTTCTGCCTGTTTGACCTGAAGACGAAAGCGCCCAACAAGGCCAAGCCCACACGGCAGATCAGCGATGAGGCCATGTGCCAGATGCAGGCGTACAGGATCTGCCTGGCTGAGAACTACGGGATTCAAGTGCAAAGATTTATTGCGCTGTATGCCTTCCCTGATCAGCCTGCCTTCCCTGTGGCCGCAAGCAAGGAAGAGCTTTCTCGGCATGAGACTCATTGGACTCAAAGACTTTCAGCATTTGCGCTGCAGAACCCTTGACGCCTACAGCTAGGGGTGTAGAGTATGTGGGTGCCAAGGGACAGGTCCCCATCCTCGTCCTTCATGACGGCACCCCAATCGCAAGAATTACTTCTGACTTCGGCGGCTTTGCTGTCTGGTTAGTTGACCCCCTCGTCCCCGGTTGGGCTACACATCGTCGTACTTTCGACTCTCTTGCCGATGCCAAACACTTCATTGACCTCTACCTCTTATGAAAACAAAACGCTATTACTTTGAAATCAAATCAGCCAACGTTATTGACTACGTTGAGGCATTGAGTTTCGTTGACGCAAAACGTCGCGCTGCTCATGAGTACATGGAATTCTGGAATCAAATTCGTTGGTTCGATACTTCAGATCCTGAACCCACAAACGAATCCCTGTCACCTGAAGCCCAAGAACAATGCGCTCAACTTTTTTTCTGATCCTTGCCTTCGCAATCGCTTTCCTTGTTGACACTCAATCGCTTAACAATGACAGACAACTATCAGCGCAGTGCCGAGAACTCGTTGCGCGTACTAGCCCGACTCAAGCAGCAACAGCGTGCCCTTGAAACAGAAATCAAGGATCTCCAGGCTGAACTCACGCAACACGTGCTTGCAGGCGACCTGAATCACCTCAAGACAGACGCTGACAACACCTACAAATGCGACGATATCAACTTCGTCTACAGCAAAGGTCGTGTCACGTATGACTACAGCGACTGTCAAGAAGTGCTTGATGCGCAAGAAACACTCAAGTCACTGCAATCAACAGCAGTCGCATTGAGTCGCGCTACAGAAAAAATCGGTGCACCTTTCTGGACGGTTAGGGCTTGATCTCAAAATGCAATCCACGTCAACTAACACAATGGAAGACTTTAACCCAATCGACCTCGTTGCTTACGCAATTGATCAGCAAACATCTCCTGACATCACTGAACTGCGTCGTAAACAAGCCAGGGCAGCAATGGACAAAATCTGCGACATCCTTGAACGCGCTATGCAAAACGACGACGGCTTCGCCCCTGATGGCCACACTGTCGTCAATGCTATGCGTCTCATCGCTCGCACCCCGTCTGAATTCATTTACATGTGACCTTGAAGCATCAAGTACTTCGCCCTCGTCAATGCATCATCTGCAACACTGAATTTATCCCTCAGTTCATCTCGAAAGGGCGGCTCACATCACGCGAAACATGCTCATTTGATTGTCATCGCCTGCACAACGCACGCACACGTGCGCCCTGGACAAGAGGTGACCTTGAACTGCTTCATTCGCTCGCAGAGTCACTCCCGATCAAAATGCTTTGCGGCATCTTCAACGCAAAAGCAAAACAAAATCAAAGGCCACAGCGTTCACTCGCTGCAATCAAGGCGCGTCTGTCAACCCTTGGCTATTCTTTTCAGCCACAACACAGCACCTACACAATTTCGTCATTGGCGCGACTGTTGAACTGCTCAAAAGATGCGGTTTCTTACTGGCGTAAGCTGGGCCTGAAAACCACGAAGTCAGCCAGAAACCCCAAAGCCAAGGTTTACATTCGCATTGAAGATGTACGTCAATTTGCACGCAAACGCCCTGAACTGTTTGGCGGCTTTGATCGTGACGCTTTGTTCATTATTTTTGAAAATATGGACATGGTTGAAAAAATCCTTGAGGCCTATCCCAAGCGCAATTGGGGCATCGCAGAAAGGCAACCTGTGCGTTGCATTGAAACCGGTGTTGTCTACAGCTCATACGTAGAGGCTGCTCGTGCATTCTTTGTCACACGTAGCGGCATTTACAAAGCTGTCACAACTGGCTGTTGCGCAAACAATCATCACTTCGAAAAAGTCAATCCATGAGCGGTCGTACATGCCCTGAATGCCACGCGACAAAGATCAACGTGATCGAGTCACACCTGACATTCAACAATCAAGCAAAGCGCATCAGACGTCGCTGCATTGCCTGCAAGCACAGTTGGACAACGTACGAAGTCACGCAAGAAACGCTTGACAAGTACAAGGTGCTGCAACAGAAGCTCGATTTCCTGCGCACGCATCTGTTCAGTGAAGGCAACGTGTTTGATTGTCACAACTGCACACAATGGGACAACGATCACTGTTCCCTAGACATCCCTGAAGCTGGCGGCTCCTTCGCCTCTGAATGTTCTTACTACTACAAAGCATGAAACACACCTGCTCCTCCTGTGGCGGCGATAACCTGCGAGTTATCAAAACCTACCCCAGCCCTGACTTCACACTTCGTCACATCAAGTGCACGGACTGCGGCACCAGCATCTACACGCACGAATACATCCTGCAACGCAGCGAATACTATTGGCAGAGAGTCAACGGCAAAACACGCCTCAAACTCAAAACTGAATGAACAAGTCATTCTCCTGGAACACGATCGGCATCCCTGCTCCTCAAGGCAGCAAACGACACGTTGGCAACGGGCGCCTGATTGAATCCTGCAAGGCCTTGAAACCTTGGCGTGAGCAGTGCATTGCCGATGCATTGTCTCTGTCAATCCCAACGATTCACGGCCCTGTCAGCATCTCGCTCGTGTTTCGTTTTCAGCGCCCCAAATCGCATTACAACAGCAAAGGGCAACTCAAACCCAGCGCTCCGCAGTACAAGACCAGCAAGCCTGACATCGACAAACTTGCTCGTGCAATCCTCGACAGCCTCACTCTCGCAAGGGTTATCCAGGATGATGCTCAGTGCTTTCTGCTCACAGCACAGAAGCGCTTCTGCGTCGCGCAGGAACCCCCTGGCGTCATGATCACAGTCATGGACCTTGAGCACGAGGCCCCCTGTGATGTGGTATGATTCATTTGCGATTGGGCGCCCCGGACTTGAGGCATTGGCTTCACCGGGGTGTTTTTTTATGCTGTGTCAAAAGGAGGCAGCATGATCACGATCGAATTTGACCCCAAGAACATCATCGGGAAGATCACTGAATTGCAGCGCATTCAGATCCCACGTGCAGGTGCATTAGCGCTCAATCAAGCTGTCTTTGCAACGACGCAAGAGCTGAAATCGCAAGCCAAGAACACGTTCAGCAATCCTGTCCCGTTCACCCAGAACGCGTTCCTGTACAGGAAAGCATCGCCTGAGCTGCTTGAAGCCAAGATCTTCATTCGTGATGAGGCGCCCAAAGGCAACCCACCTGCCAAATACCTGCTCCCACAGATCTACGGCGGCAAGTATTACCCCACACGTTTTCAGGGTGCCCTGTTGAACACCGTTGTGGAGCTGTCAAACGGGCGCTCATCACAGGTCGGTCAACGCGGCAAGATCATGCTCGCCAACCTGAGAAGCCCTAAGACACGTGTGAATCAATACGGGAACATGAGTCCTGGTCAGTACACGCAGATTCTTTCGGCACTGCGCGGCAACGTCAGTTCTGCTGACATCTACGGGCGCCCTGGAACAGGTGAAGCTTCCCTGAACCCCAAGAGCTTGAGCAAGTACATCTACCTCGACGAGGAGGAGATCTACGAGCCGTACTTCAGGCGTCGTTTCACCAACTCACCCAAGCCTGGTATTTACTTTGTCGATCGCCAGCGTTCAGGGCTGCGTTACTATCGCGTCATGACTGAGACGGCCCTCCCGACTTACAGCGGTAAGTTCAAGTTCCTCGACATCGCACGATCGAGTGTTGAGCGTGAATTTACAAAAAACTTTTCACGAATCGTTTTGCGTTAAAGTTCTTGCGGCAGGTCGGTTTAAGGTGCTCAGTTCTTGCGGGGGGTCGGTTTAAGAAAACCTCGAAGTTCTTGCAAGGGGTCGGTTTAAGGCGATTTTTGTACCGGAGCGACCCTGGTTTAGGTACAAATGTACTATAGTGCAAATGTACTATTATGCGGCAATGCGCATACAAGCATAATAAAAATGAGAATCATTCTCAAAAATGCATAAGTACAAATGCACTATGGTTCAAATGCACTAACAAATGAAAATGAGAATCATTCTCAAGAACACTGGGGCACACTTGCCCCTTTGCAAAAGAGAATCATTCTCAAATGCATTTGACCTTATATATGGGCCACAAAAAAGACCCTTTGCCAGGTGCGCCCATACGGTCGCAAGGGCCACGCGTGCCAGACAATGCGCCATCAAATGAAGGGGCACAGAATGCCGCACAGTGTGACAATTGCCGAGCTGGCCCTAATCTGTGAAGAATTATCAACGTGGCCCCCTTGCATCCTGCCCCTAGGTCTTATGATTCGGGCACAGCAGGGATCCCCCTAATCGCTCCCCCTGCTGTCACAAGCAAATGTCACTCTCTATTCTCTGGGGCCTTCTCCTGCCCCTTGTGCTGATCATCGCCCTGATCGATCTGGCCACCATGGGCCAAGAGCGCAGGATTCGGGTTCTCAAGCGTTGTGGCCACTCGCAGCAAGCAATCGCCAATCGTCTTGGGATCACCCGGTACCGCGTCCGTCTCGCCCTGGCCTGATGATCAGCTCCTTTTATCAAGACTGGCCTGATCTGGCCCCCTACGATCTGGACCCGATCGATCCCGAACCAGATCAGGATTGCAGCGATCAGATCTGGGAAGAATGCCTAACCGCTGCAGAACGCAACCCTTCGCTACACAACAAATGACAGGCCCCATCCTCCCCGGCGAGCATGCCCCCCTTGTGCGGGCGATCCCGTCTCGCAAGCCTTCCGACGTTCAACTATTCCCCCTGCCTTCTCAAGCCCTGCGCGACCTGGCCACTATGGCCCGCTTGCAGGGTGCACAGGATGCAGAAGAACCTGACCACGATTTCGACCTTTTCTGATCACTTAGGGGCTGCCATTGTGCGCCCCTTTTTATCCAATCGCAACCACAATTTATGGCTAAATTATCTGATCTGAAATTTCACCTGACCAAAGTCTCATCAAATGCCAAAACAGGGCCAATACCTGTTAGCACTTCATCCCGTGCGACGTGCTCGCCATCCTGCCCCTTCATGGGCAACGGTTGTTACGCTGAATCTGGCCCCCTGGCCCTGCACTGGGCAAAGGTCACAAGCGGCGACCGTGGCACAAGCCTACGGCAGTTCGTGGCCGCCATCATGGCGCTGCCATCTGATCAGCTCTGGCGCCACAACCAAAGCGGCGACCTGCCCCATACGTTCGGCCGCATTTCACGGCGTTTCATGCGCGCAATCATCGCGGCAAACAAGGGCAAGCGCGGATATACCTACACTCACCACGACCCAAACCTGGGGGAGAACCTGGCCCTTCTCAGGCAAGCGAACCGCCAAGGATTTCGCGTCAACCTGTCGACAGAATCAGAGACCGCTGCAGACCGCGCCATTGCCTCAGGCATCCCCGCTGTTCTGGCTGTCCCATCGTCAGAGACGCGCACAACGTGGGCCACGCCGAGCGGGAATCGCGTCCTAGTCTGTCCCGCTCAAAGGTCAGATAGCAAGACTTGCGCGGATTGCCAGTTGTGCCACACGAGAGGCAAGCGTGTGATTATAGCGTTCTTGGCCCATGGCACAAGCAAGCGAAAAGCAGAGCAAGCGATTATCAATCAAGCAAGCTAAATCGATCGCACACTATTAACGCCCCGGCAAATGTCGGGGTATTTTTTTGCACAAAAAAAGGGGGCAATTGCCCCCCTATTCTTTCTCAAGTTCGTGTTCAAGATCCATGCAATGACAAATCAAATCGCCGAACTTTGAATCTAACTGTTTGTCCCATTCTTCATCGGTTGTATTCTTCCTCAATGATTCCAACTCATTCTTGATAGCCTGAGCGGTCTCGATTAAAGACAACATCCGGGAGAATGTCTCTTCGATGTTATTCATAATTGAAGGTGCGATTGGCGGCCATTTGGCCACTAACAATATAGCGCAGATCCTGCCCGTAGGGGGCAGATTGTAACAATTCTTCACTGTCTTATTGATTCTCATTTGCGGGTCCTTTTTGCGAGGTCGGCTGCAGGTAATTTCGAAC
>JACCDP011484164.1_pt1 | contig 13640 bp, 15 predicted proteins | sample 7445841 | NCBI WGS metagenome assembly JACCDP01 (sample SAMN15323441, study PRJNA562643) | freshwater metagenome | isolation source: river surface water | place: USA:Blue River Watershed | collected 2017-08-17
CTTACTCGTGCGATCGGCACAGATGACCTGGTTGCAACTTCTGATGAAGTTGCCTATCACCAACGTGCATTCGACGGCATGGCCAAGATTGCTGCCGGACTTTCTCGCGAGTTCGCAACTCCTCCAACTCGAGGTCATGCTTGGTACTTCGCGGCGGCCCTTGGCCAAGCTCGCGCAGTTGAGATCGGGTTAAAACATTTCCGCAGTCTCTATGAAACTTGCAGCGGTGCAATCCTTTGGCAATTCAACGATATGTGGCCAGCTATTTCTTGGGCAGTACTTGACTGCACCGGTTTCCGAAAACTTGCGTGGCATGCAATGAAATCTGCATATCAACCGCGGGCAATTGTTGTCGGTCGAGTAGATCAAGGTGCTCAGATAACCTTGCTAAACGATCGACCTGATCCATGGAAAACTCGGGTTGAGCTATTTCTCATTAATAAAGTTGGTACGGTTGTGAATACTCACTTAATTGATGTGAACTTAGATCGTTACAGTGTTTTGCGAGCTCCTGCGGTTGAGATATTCCCAGAGATAGCCGATGGAAATTACGAAGGATTCATCTTGGCAACTTGCCCAGAAGTTACAGCATCTCGCCGAACCACTCTTGCACCTGCCAAAGAGTCACCAAAACATGATTTGGCGGCTCATGCACAAATCGAAAATGGTGTTCTAAAGGTTAATGTAACGGCAAAAACCTACATTCATGAACTTTCTATTATGCCCGAACTCCTTGCCCTTGGCACTCAAGTTGATTCGCAAATCATCTCGTTGCTTCCAGGTCAAAGTCATACATTCACCGTCACTGGTGATGCTAAAGATCTTTCCCAGATTTGTGAACGCGTAGATGATCTGCTCTGGTCCCATAATCGAATCGTGAATCCATAATGCAAGCTTCGATCGCCGATTACGGCGCCTTAAACGATGGAGTTACTAATTCGGCCAAAAGCATTCAGGCGGCCATCAATGAAGTTGCCGCAAACGGCGGTGGACGGGTACTAATTCCAGCAGGTGGATCTTATATTTCTGGTAGTTTTGAACTTTTGCCAAACGTTGAGCTCCACCTAGAGTCAGGTGCGCTCTTGATTGCTAGTGGCGATTACGCCGATTACACCCCAGAATATTTCATCGATAACCTGACCGACGGTGAAGTTAATGAAGTTGTATTACCCAAGCGAGCCTTTATTGTTGGCTTTCGTGCACATGGATGCAGTATTACCGGTTCAGGCACAATTAGTGGCAATGCAGATGCATTCATCAGCGCTCGCGGCGAATATATCCACCAGATGCGTGGGCCAATCGGTGGGCGCGACCAGTATTTAGAGCGGCCATTTACCATTTTTTTGATCGAGTCATATGGTGTAAATATCACTGGCATAACCATCACCGATCCAGCCTTCTGGGCAGTTCGATTTACCGGTTGCAACAATCTTGATATCAATGGCATCCGAATCCTGAGCGACTTGATGATTCCAAATGGTGACGGCATTGATATCGACCGCTGCCAGGATGTCCGTATTACCAATTCGCATTTTGAAACTGCCGATGATTGCATCTCACTTAAATCATGTGCCGCTACTTCTCAATACGGCCTGGTTGATAATGTAATCATTGATAACTGCTTCTTCAAATCCACCTCTGGCGCTGTAACTTTAGGAACCGAATCAGTCGGCGATATAACAAATGTGATCATCAGTAATTGCATAATTCGTGATTCACATCGTGGATTCGCTATTCGTTCTCGTGAAGGCGGCTTAATTTCTAAGGTTTTGATTACAGATTGCATCGTCCAAACTCGAGCTTTTAGCGAGATGTGGTGGGGTCATGGTGAGGCGCTTCACGTGACCGCTTTTTCCTGGGATGACCCTGATAAGGGAACCGACGGCAATATCGAAAGAACCTATGAAGGAAAAGTTCGCGATATCACTTTCCGAAACATCCGCGTTACAACTGAAGGCAGCACCCTCGTTTGGGCAGCTCATCCGGAGTTAATTAGAGATGTAACTTTTGAAAATATTGAGCAAGAGATGTTAAACCAATCTAAATGGCCCCATCGAATAGATTTAAGACCAAATGGCATCATCGATGTTATTCGCCGCAAACATAACGCTTTTGATGTTATGAACTCGACGAATGTCACTATCAGGAATAGTCGCGTCACCTGGGCGGAATCAACCCGGGAAATGTACGGGGATTTAATCGCTAGCGAGAACTCTCCTGGCTTAGTAATTGAATCGCTAATCGAACGATAATGTCTACGCAACTGCCACATAAGCGTGAAATTCAAGGTTTGCGTGCGGTGGCTGTGCTTGCAGTTATTCTTAATCACGCTTTCCCAGCGCTTCTTCCTGGTGGATTTATAGGTGTAGATATCTTTTTTCTAATTTCTGGATTCTTAATTACCCATCAGTTGTTGAGTTTGGTCAAGTCGGAGCGCGGATTGTTTGCACTCGGAATTTTCTATGCCAGACGAGTCAAACGGATCTTGCCCTCGGCCCTTCTCATTATTTGGGTAACAATTTTTCTAGCCTTTAAATATCTAGGTCCCGTGGTTGGAAATGAAACCTTACTTGATGGTCGTTGGGCAACAATATTTTTTGCTAATTTTCATTTCAACAGTATTAAGGTGGACTATTTTGCACAAGGCACACCAGCACCTTTGTTACAACATTATTGGTCTCTTGCTGTGGAAGAACAGTTCTATCTTTTCTGGCCCCTAATTTTGATTGTTCTCTTTACTCTTTCAAAGCAGTCGTTCGAGCGAAATCTAAAAGCAGCTCTTCTGTTAATCACATGCGCCTCAGCTTTGACGTTACTAGTCATAGAACCAGCCTTGCAGTATTTCGCCACAGCATCGAGAATTTGGGAACTTTCTATTGGCGCACTGCTGGCAACATTAAAGTTTTCAAAATGGCCAACATTCTTGTCTTGGCTTTGCTTAGTAACTCTAATTCTCTCATTTCTTCTGATCGATGCCAGAAATCAGGTTCCAGGCCTGGTAATTCTACCGGCACTTCTTGCCACCGCCCTATTGTTGGTAAATACAACTGGACTGATCAGGAAATTGCTCTCAAACCCCATTGCGCATTATTTAGGCGATATTTCATTTTTGCTCTATTTATGGCATTGGCCTGTTATTGAACTTCATAAACAACTATCCATGGCCCCCCTTAGCAACCAAGCCTTAGTCTCTTTGATCCTAATTACCCTGGCACTATCAATGGTTACCCACCATCTATTTGAGAATCCAATTCGTTATAGCAAATATCTATCCAAAAATTTTAAGATTGCCAATCTCTTCGGTTTTGCAACCATAGTTCTCAGCGTCACCGCTACCCAATTACTCGTGAAAGGCTGATCATGAAAAACATTAGCAAGCTAGCCCTGATTGCAATACTTTTGATTCAACCAATAGGCGCAAACGCTGCCAGTGCGAAAGCCGGCGGCCCTTGTTCCAAAATCGGAGCCACCACAACTATTGCCAAGATTAAATACACCTGCAAACTCTCAGCCAAAAAATTGATTTGGGTAAAACAAGTAGTTGCGCATGTAGACCCAGTTATCGCAGCAATTTCAGTAGCAATGAAGATCTCCAAGTTGCCCGATAACTTAACTCCGTCACTTACTTCGGCTCGAGCCGATAAGAGTGCCTGGTTGCTTGAGAGCAATCCATGTTCGGTAGATTTTGCTGAAGTTCGGGTCCCGGTTTGTACTGGCGGGGATGCCAATGGCAGTAAATTAGCAATTCTCTACGGAGACTCACACGCCTCTATGTGGATGCCAGCGGTAGATGCAATAGCCAAGAAGAATGGTTATCGCGTTGAACTATACGCAAAGTTGGCCTGCCCGCTGGTAGAAGCGCCCGTTTGGTCATATCAACTAAACCGTCCATTTACCGAATGTAATGAGTGGCAAAAAATAGTTCTGCCTAAAATCCGCGCAGCAAACCCAGATTTACTAATCGTTACTGATCAGTGGAAGCCTGCTGTGTTAGATGGTAAGAAATCAGATTTCGATACGGAGACACTTTGGGAGAACGAGTTTCCTAAAGCACTTGCCACTTTATATGCTATGACTAAGCGATTAGTGGTGATTGGCAATAATCCAAGCATGACTACTGATTCAATCAATTGCATAAGTAAGCCAGGTGTCACTATTTCCATTTGTGCATCAGTTAGGACGAAGGCAGATAACAATGCGTTTAATAAGATAGAAGCCAAAGCTGCGAAGGATCTGAAGGCCACTTATATAGACACCGTATCTTGGGCTTGCGATGCCTACATGTGCCCTGCTGTGATTGATAATAAAATTGTCTACTTTGATCAGTGGCACTTCACTTCTACCTATGTAGATTGGCTTACCCCGTCACTCGCCAAGGCCTTAAACCTAAAATATTGAACTTTGGTTAGTTTTTTCGCATTTCAGACACTTCCTCTTGTGAAAGACCAGCCTCAAATTCCTTCAAATTACTCAATGAGGTAGCATTCAACGCACCTACGGACGATTGGCGCAGCGGTAGCGCACTTCCTTGACATGGAAGGGGTCACTGGTTCGATCCCAGTATCGTCCACTTAACTGCAGTCCGTGTTAATTGATTACCTTCATCTCAATCTGATCCTTGAGCAATGATGTCGTAACAGTCAGAGAGAATATAAATATAGTTAACACCGACAAGAGAACCAAGTAACCTGGATCGTCAGCTTGTGGTGCGATCAACAGAAAAAGGAAAATCGGCATTAAGCTTGCAACCTTGAAAGAAAGAAGTAAGCGATTGATCCATGCCAAATTCCTATTCGTGTAGAGCGAATCCGAATTAATCTCCGTCACAATTTTCCAGAGGGCAATAAGAGCGAATTGTCCGCAAAGAAGCCACAAACCAACCACGAGGGTCAGAACAACTTCTAAAATTTTAGATATTCCCTGTGTTTGACGCATATGTTGAAATTGACCTGGGAACGAAAATATTTGCAGCAGAGTCAAACCAAGAAAGAGCAGGGCAAAACACGTACGCGCCGTAATGTAACGAAAATTGATCACCTTCCTAGTCTAACGATTGAAGTGAAAGATGAAAACGAAAATTAGAACTATCTATAAGAATCTTTTTCTTGATTAGCTCTGTATAAGAGTTGGTTTCCCCACGATGAAACCCATTATCAGTTGAATCATAGTCAGAGCTACAATGCCAAATAGCGCAGTATTCCAATTGTTTGAAGATTCATAAAACCAACCTAGCAATCCTGGTCCCATGGCAGATAAGACATATCCAATTGATTGCATCATGGTTGACATATTTCGCGTTTCTTCGGGAGTTGCGGTCTTGGTTCCAGCGAGCATCAATGACAACGGAAAGCAGATTGATATTCCGATATTTGAGAGAGATAACCAGAGCAAACAAATTGTGCCGCTTTGTAGCGCAAGAGCCACGAACGATGCAGCGGTTAACAGTGAAGCTCCAATCAAGAAGATACGTTTATCAGCGAACTTACCTACATAGTGCGGAACAGTTAATCCAACAAGTGAACCAATCAAGCCTGATACTGAAACGGCTATGGCTCCCCCACGCAAGGAGAACTCTTTGGTTAACAAAATCGTCGGTAGCCAAGTAGCGGTTGCGTAATAAACCATAGACTCGATTCCAAAGAAAAGAACTAAGGCCCAGGCAATTGGATTGCGAAAAGCTTGAGACTTCCAGAAATGCACCGATCTGCCCAGCTCTATTGATGAAGTTAAATCTTCTTTACGCCACCAATACACAGCAACCAAGGCCGCTAGTGCAATCCAAGGAACCATTGCCATCTGCCACGAAAGCGAATTCAATTCCGCCAAAGGGACGCTTATTGCTGTTGCTATTGCAGCAGTTACCCCCATAATTGTTGTATATACACCCGTCATAAAACCCGCGGAATTCGGTGCATTCTCTTTTACCCAGGCGGGCATTTCGTAATTCATTACCGCTATGGAGATTCCCATAATAAAAGAGAAACAATAAAGCCCAGTTAACCCAGTGAAAGTTCTGGCCGCTAGTGCGATTGCTAAAACAGTTAATGCCCACTTAATGATTCGATTACTAGAGCCCAGTCTGGATACTTGCCCCATGATTAGGCTGGTTGCAGCGAAACAGAAGATAGGTATTCCTGCCAATAATGAGATTGCACTTGTGCTCAAGTCAAAGCGAACTTTCAAAATGGGAATCAGCGGGCTAATGACCACTAGTCCAGCGCGCATATTTAATGAAGCCAAGAAGATGGGAGTGCCGGTTTTCAGCCTATTCTTCATTTCCGAGCTAACCGGTTTTTGCGAGAAATGATCATGCGCTTTTAGCAAACTTTGCGCTAGCAACAATTGTTAACGCCAGAAGAGCCGGAATGAACATTGCGCCACGCAACGAAGATAGATCTGAAACAAATCCGATAAACGGTGGGCCCACAATAAATCCGAAGTACGAAATACCTGAAACCATTGCAACTGCTTGCGCCGGCGGAATCTGCCCAGCAAAACGTTTATTAGCAAGCGATCCGGCCGCACTAAATAGAAGCGGAATAGCTACAGACAAACCAACTCCTAGCCAGAACCAGCCAAAAATTGCTCCGAGAGTCGAGTTCATTAAGAGTCCGATTGTCATTCCACTTGAGGCAATTAATCCCCCGCTCGCCAACACACTTGCTGCGCCAAACCTAGTTGCCAAATAGTCCCCCGAAAATCTTCCGAGAATCATGGTTGCCGAAAATGCCACATATGGAATTGCACTTACGAATGGGGAAGCGTCATAAGTTTCTCGCGTTAATACTCCGCCCCAATCGCCAGCTGCGCCTTCGCCAATCGTTGAACATAGACCAAATATTCCGAATAGCCAGATTACAGCTGGACGATGAATCTTTTGACCAACTTCTACTTCATGTATATCCGCAGACCCTGGTAGCCAATGGCGCCTTACAAAAAGCGCAGTGAAGGAGATTAGCGAACAGATAAAGATTGTTTGTAGCGAATAGGAGAGTTCCAATTGTGAGGCTAATCCCCCGAGTATTCCACCGCTAAAGCCACCTATTGAAAACATAGCGTGAAAGACACTCATCAAACGTTTTCCACTTTGATGTTCCAGAGTTACTGCATGCGAGTTCATGGCAACATCTTGCGTAGCAAGTGCGAAACCGGCAACAAACGAAGTTACGCCAAATGTCCACACAGTAATTAGCGAAAAACTTTGAACAAGGTACGCAGCTACCATGGCGAAGGTGCCGAAAAATGCGACTGGCGAACTTCCATATTTAGCACAGAGTCGACCGGCTAAAGGCAGGGCTGCGAAAACGCCAAAAGCGCTTGCCAACAAACAAAGACTTAAGCTCGAATTAGAAATTCTGAGTTCTTGTTTGATATCGGGAATGCGGGCAACGAAGGCGCCAACGACTAAGCCATTAGTAATGAAGGTTAGGGTTACAGCTAATCTAGCTCGCTTCTGCAACGCTGTAAGCACAAGCTCAGGCTAGCAATTCGAACGCTAAAACTGCAATAGAAGAGAGCGACTAATTGCTCAAACTTTCAATAAATTTAAGCGAGTTTTCAAAGATAATTTCAGCATCGTAGTCAATCGTGGCAACGTGAAAACTATTCAATAACTCAATTCTAGATTTATTCGGTGACCCGATCTCTCGCATAATTATCTCGGTATTACTTGCTGGCAAAGTGTGATCGTCCTTGCTGTGAAAGAGTTGCATGGGCACTTTGATTTCGGGCAATGCTGCTCTGGTCAATTTCAACATAGTTAGTAATTGGTAAATTCCGCGATAAGGTAATTTGTCATAACTGTATTCAGTAACACCGTTGCGCTTTATGTCATTGCCAACGCTCTTGCCGAATTTAATGACACGTGAGATCACAAACGCTAACTGTGGACTAATTCCCTTTACGTGAATCATCGGATTAACCAGAATTATTCCCGAGAGCTCCGAGCCATATGTTGCAGCTACATTTAAGGTTGTTCCGCCTCCCATGGATAAACCGGCCACAAATATCTGTGAGCAGTGCTTCTGCAGTTCTCGAATCTCAGTTAAAACCTTTTCTGGCCACTCCTGCCAGCTCACCTCATTTAGATCACTCGGTTTTGTCGCGTGCCCAGGCAATCTAGGCACACGGACTGAGTACCCGCGAGCATTTAGAAATTCAGCCCATGGTCGCATCGCTGCTGGTGACCCCGTGAATCCATGCACAAGAACAATGCCAATATGGCCCTTCTTCTTATCTCCGACTGCTTGAAAATCTTCTAACAAACCAACAGGCGCTCCAGAAATACTCATGTTGCAAAATCTACCCCTGTTAGCCACTGTCAGATCTAAGATTTAAGATCAAGACACTATGAATTCCTGGCAGGCACCACTTCAAGAGCTAGGTCGTTCGCTTGCCGAAACCACATTTGTTGTAATTGATCTTGAAACATCTGGCGGCTCCCCCAAGCTAGGAGCAGGCATAACTGAAATCGGCGCCGTAAAGGTTCGTGGTGGTGAGGTGCTCGGCACTTTCCATCAGTTGATAAATCCTGGAACCTCACTGCCGGCCTTCATCACCGAACTAACTGGCATTACCGATCAGATGCTGACTAACGCCCCTCGCATTCACGAGGTCTTCCCAGATTTGCTTACCTTTCTAGGTTCAGAGAATGAGACAGTTCTAGTTGCACATAACGCACCGTTTGACCTTGGTTTCCTTAAGTCAGCCGCTGCAATGCATTCATTTCGTTGGCCAAACTTCTCGGTAATCGACACCGCTCGACTCGCAAGGCAAGTTCTAGATCGAGACGAAGTACCGAATTGCAAACTCGGCACTCTTGCCATTTATTTCAACGTCTCAGTCACGCCTACTCACCGAGCAATTGACGATGCCCTAGCAACAGTTGATGTACTGCATGGACTTTTTGGTCGACTGGGTACCTTCGAAGTAACCACCCTAGATGAACTACAGAACTTCTCTGCCCGAATCGCGCCAGTGCAACGCAAGAAGAGATACTTGGCATGCTCCGTTCCAAACGCTATTGGTGTTTACATTTTCCGATCAGCTGAAGGTTCCGCTTTACACATTGGCACATCCACTAATCTGCGAAGAAAAGTTAATCGCTATTTTTCTTCCACCGAAACCCGTCGCAATATTCACGCAATACTTGAAGAGACTACTCAAATAGAGGTAATACTCTGCGGCACTATCAATGAAGCGAAAGTTAAGAGTTTAAAAGTCTCTGGCTTACCGCGACCCAACTAGTTAAAAGATTTGTCGCAGCACCTGAATCAATTGCATTAACGGCATCAAGATAACCATCCGCAATCCGCTCCTTAAGCGACTTACTGAAATCACCTTTATATGCGGCGATTGCTGCGGCGGCATTTAGCACTACCGCATCTCTTGGAGCGCCTCGTTCACCTGCAAAGATTGCTAGCGTTACCTTTGCATTAAATTGAGAATCCCCACCAGTTAAATCGGTAATCGGAGCTCTATCAATTCCGAAATCCATCGGATCTATTAGATCAGAAGTTATCTCAGCGTTTCCGATAGTTAGCACGGATGTTGTAGCTGCCAAAGTAATCTCATCTAGCCCATCATCGCCGCGAAAAACAAAGCCATCTACCCCTTTTGCGGCCAAGACTTCTGCCATCAGAAGATGTATTCGATCATTAGCAACACCGATAGCCGCCGCTTTTGGCTGCGCTGGATTTGCTAACGGACCCAAAATATTAAAAATTGTCGGAACTCCAAGTTCCTTGCGGGCCGGTGCTGCATGCCGCATAGCTGGATGGAATTTAGGAGCAAAACAGAAGCCTATTCCTACTTCGTTGAAGGTAGTTGCTACACCTGCCCCATCTAAATCAATATTTACGCCAAGAGCTTGCAAAAGATCGGCCGACCCGCTCTTGGACGATGCTGCACGGTTTCCATGTTTCACAACTTTTGCTCCAGCGGCCGCGGCAACAATTGCTGCCGTAGTTGAGATATTTATCGTGTTTGCACCATCACCACCTGTGCCTACGGTGTCTACGGCTCTTTCCGAAATTTCAATGGGTGCGCTGTGCTGATACATCACATTTACAAATGCGTTTACATCCTCTGCTATCTCGCCCTTACTTTTCAGAGCTAGTAGAAAAGCCTTGACATCTTCGAGTTCGCTAGCACCTTGCAGAATCTGATTCATTGCCCATTGGGCATCAGCTACTTGGAGATCTAACCCTTGGGTTAGGGTCTCAATTAATTGTGGCCAGGATTTAGAGTTAGACATTCGTCGTTGCGAGATTTTGATTGCGCAACAAATCAGCCGCTGTTTGAGCCAGCGTAAATGGGTCGATCGGGTGAATAACAGTTGCATCAGCCCGTGACCATGCGGCAAGCCAGGCATCTTCTTTGCGACCGGTTACCAAAAGCACGGGTGGGCAATTAAAGACTTCATCCTTTAATTGACGGGCGATACTCATGCCACCTTCGGGCACTGCTTCGCCATCTAATATGAAGAGATCTGCCTTGACCTTGCCAGTTAAATCTGGGCGATCTATAAAAGCGCGAAGCGCTGGAGCTGTGGCGAATTCAAAGACTTCGTGACTTGGCAAATCAGCAGCTACTCGGCTGCCCAGGGCGGTGATGATTCCGCTTCTAACTGCAGAATCATCTGAGTAAATTACGACTCGAATCTTCGAAGCTGCCTGATTGCTCATGGCTCGATTCTAATCAATAAATGAGCGAAAACTGCTGTGACCTGACTCATGCTAAAGAGCCAATATCTGAGCCGTAAATACGCACCTGAAATAGGCCATCAGCACCCTTTTCGGGAATAATAGCCACCATGTCGAGCGCAACTATTCAAGCCCATAAGCCAACCCGCCCAAATTTGGTCGCAGTCGGAACCATCGTTTGGCTATCTAGCGAACTGATGTTCTTTGCCGCGCTCTTTGCAATGTACTTCACCACTCGCGCAGTACAAGGTCCCTCAATCTGGTTTAGCTCAACCGAACTTCTGAACATCCCATTTGCAGCAATCAACACAACTGTATTAGTCCTTTCGTCGGTGACTTGTCAGTTCGGTGTTTTTGCAGCTGAGCGTTTTCAAGAACGCAAGACCGGCAAAATGTGGCAGATCAACAAATGGGGAATGCGGGAATGGTTCTCACTGACATTCTTGATGGGTGCCTTCTTCATTGGCGGACAGGTTTATGAATATGCCGCACTTGTCGAAGAAGGTTTGAGCTTGTCCTCTAATGCATACGGTTCGGTTTTCTACATCACCACCGGTTTCCACGGAATGCACGTGACCGGCGGATTGATCGCATTTCTTATCGTGATGATCCGTGTAGCAAAGGCTCGTCGCTTCACACATAACCAAGCAACTACAGCAATTGTGGTTTCTTACTATTGGCACTTCGTCGACGTCGTTTGGATCGCGCTCTTCTCTGCGATCTACTTAATAAAGTAGGAATCGAGTAAATGAAAAAACTATCCGTTCTTCGTCGCGCTAGATTCGCTTCTCCACTTCTTTTAATCGTGGCGCTCTTCTCGATTGGTACTACTTTCTCGATGGCAAGTGCATCTGATGAAACCGAGTTAACTGTTGATCAACGTTCGGCTCAGGTCGCTGAAGGAAAGCAGATCTTCCTAAAAGGCTGCTCTTCTTGTCACGGGTTAAATCTTGAAGGAACTTCAGTCGCGCCATCTCTAATTGGCGTAGGTGCAGCTTCGGTTGACTTCCAAGTTGGAACTGGCCGTATGCCGATGGCGGATATGAGCACTCAGGCTGCGCGCAAAGCTCCACTTTATAATGCTGCGGAAACAGCTGCACTTGCAGCTTATGTCGCATCTACCGCACCTGGCCCTGCAATTCCTATTGAAGCTTCCCTTAACTACGAACGCGAAGGAAACACAGCTGAAGGTGGCACCTTATTTAGAACTAACTGCGCCATGTGTCATAACTTTGCCGCTCAAGGTGGCGCATTAACTCAAGGAAAATATGCTCCAACTTTGATGGGCGTAGAAGCAAAATATATTTACGAAGCAATGATTACTGGTCCGCAAGCTATGCCAGTTTTCTCAGATAAAACTCTTACCCCAGCTGAAAAACTCTCCATTATAAAATGGGTAAAAGCAGCAGAGAATGAACCACAGTTAGGTGGCGCAGCGCTAGGTCGCGTTGGTCCAGTTACTGAGGGACTTTTGGTATGGACACTTGGACTCGGACTGCTAATCGGTGTAGCAGTTTGGTTAGCGACGAAGGCGAGATAAATAAATAATGTCGAATGAAATTGAGTCAATCAAGGATCCTGGACTTCCTGCCCATGTTCACCGTAAGAGTGATACCGATCCAATTGCCGAGAAACGTGCTGAACGTCAGGTCGCAATTCTCTTCTTGCTTTCTGCACTTGGAACTCTTCTATTTATTTACGCTTACTACTTCATCTCTGAAGAATGGTTCGTCTTCCTGCCCGTAATAGGAAAAACTAACGCACACCAATTAACACTTGGCGTTGGCTTAGCAATGGCTCTCTTCTTTATTGGCGCAGCTGCAATTCACTGGGCGAAAACACTCATGCCAGACGAAGAAGTTATCGCGATGCGACACACGATGCGTTCTGAGGATGAAGACCGCAATGAGTTTGTTAAGACAGTTAAAGAGCGTTCAGGTGCCGCAGGTCTTGGTCGTCGTTCATTAATTAAGCGCTCAATGGGTCTTTCGCTTGGTTTGATCGGACTATCTCCACTGGTATTGCTACGTGATTTAGGTCCGCTGCCAGGTGATGATCTAAAGAAAACTAGCTGGGAAGCTGGTTTGCGCTTAGTAACCGACCCAGGTGATCGTCCAATTCGTCCCGAAGATCTAGAGGTTGGTGCGGTAGCTCAGGTACTTCCCGAATTACGTGGTGACGAAAAGCGTCATCTAAGCGATATTGCCAAAGATGCCGTTCTCCTAATCCGGATTCGCCCAGAAGAATTCCAATTAAGCCCTGAACGTCTTTCCTGGACTTACGATGGAATTATTGCCTTTAGCAAAATCTGCTCTCACATGGGTTGCGCCGTAGCGCTCTACGAGCAATCAACTAAACATCTGCTTTGTCCTTGCCACCAATCAACTTTTGATGTGCCACGCGCAGCTAAGGTGATTTTCGGACCTGCCGCTCGTCCACTTCCACAGTTAGCAATCACTGTTGACTCTGAAGGATATTTAATTGCTCAGAAACCATTTACCGAACCAGTTGGCCCTAGTTTTTGGGAGCGCTCATCATGACCGCACGTGAACGAGTAACCGGCACCGTAGCAAATTACGTCGATGAACGAATCGGCGCCGCTAAATGGGCAAAGAAGAATTTAACCAAGGTCTTCACAGATCACTGGTCGTTCCTACTTGGCGAGATTGCGCTTTACTCATTTATCATCTTGTTGCTCTCTGGAACTTTTCTAACTTTCTGGTTTGATCCTTCACAACGCGAAGTTCTATACGAAGGCAGCTATCAACCGCTAGAAGGATTGCATATGTCTGCGGCCTATGCCTCAACTCTGCATATTTCCTTTGAAGTTCGTGGCGGACTTCTCATGCGTCAGATTCACCACTGGGCTGCACTGCTTTTCATTGCGGCCATCGGTCTTCACATGCTCCGTATCTTCTTCACGGGCGCGTTCCGTAA
>JACCDP010085046.1_pt1 | contig 13639 bp, 14 predicted proteins | sample 7445841 | NCBI WGS metagenome assembly JACCDP01 (sample SAMN15323441, study PRJNA562643) | freshwater metagenome | isolation source: river surface water | place: USA:Blue River Watershed | collected 2017-08-17
GCCCATCAGTAACGGATCAGTTCGCAGCCGAACAGCTAAGCATGCCGGTTGAAGCACTTGACCTAACAGTTCGTTCATACAACTGCCTAAAGCGTGAAGGTATCCACACTGTTGGAGAACTAATCACTCGCTCCGAAGCAGACTTGATGGACATCCGTAACTTTGGCGCTAAGTCAATTGACGAAGTCAAGGACAAGTTAGCTTCCATGGGAATTGCACTGAAGGATTCACCTCCAGGATTTGACCCAAGCCAGTACGCATCGGCATTCGACGATGATTACAACGAAGACGAAGAAGAAGCATTTGCACCAGCTGATTCATATGCAACTTTTCAGTCTGAAGCAGCACCTGCTGAAGTATCAGCCGATGATGCAGCAGCCGATGACGACCAAAGTTTCGCTGAGGACGAGCAGCTCTAACGAGCTCTCGTTTCCAGTAACGAATTGACAGGAGAGAAACATGCCACAGCCATCCAAGGGCAAGCGAATGGGCGGAAGTCCATCACACGAGCGCCTAATCTTGGCTAACCTCGCAACTGCGTTGTTCGAGCATGGTCGCATCACAACGACTGAAGCACGCGCACGTCGTCTGCGTCCAGTTGCAGAGCGCTTGATCACGATCTCAAAGAAGGGCGATCTACATGCCCGTCGTCGTGTTTTGACAGTTATCCGCAACAAGGATGTAGTGCACACACTTTTCGCTGAGATTGGTCCACGCTACGAAAACCGCGAAGGTGGTTACACCCGCATCGTCAAGATTGGTCCACGTAAGGGCGACAACGCTCCTATGGCAGTGATTGAACTTGTTGAAGCTCTAGATGCAGCTCGCGCTGCTGAAGGTGTTGCACGCCGGGCAGCAAAGGAAGCCGAAATGGCTAAGGCAGCAAAAGACGCTGCAGCAGCCAAGGAAGCAGCCGTAGCGGCAGCCGCAGTAGTAGCAGTTGATGAAATTGCAGCAGAAGATGCTCCATCTGAAACTGTGGTTGACGAAGTAGTGGACTCAGTTGAAGAAGTTGCAGCAGCCGAAGAAGTAGCAGTTATTGAAGAGGAAGCTGCCTCTGATGAAGTTTCAGTTGCTGAAGAAGACGCTGAAAAAACTGACGAAGCGTAGATAAATGGTTCTATCGAATGAGCCCCTCGTTGCTAACGCAGCGCAGGGGCTCATTCGCATTCGCGGCAAAATCGCATACGACGGTAAAGATTTCTCGGGCTGGGGAATGCAACCAGACCGACGCACAGTTCAGGGCGAACTTGAAAATGCGATTTCAACGTTTCTTCGAGTCGATCGAGTTATTGTGCAGTGCGCAGGACGAACCGATGCTGGAGTTCATGCAACCGCCCAGGTAATTCATTTCGACATTTCCGAAAAAGATGCAATGGATATGAAGGATCTGACATACAGAATTAATGCGATTCTTCCGGAAGATATTTCAATCCAAGAGCTAGAGGTAACAACTGCTGACTTTGATGCTCGGTTTGCAGCCTTGTCACGCAGGTATGAATATTTGATTTATCAGGGACAGCGCAATCCATTGTTACGGGATCGAGCACACCGCAGTTACCTACCCTTAGATGTTCCAGCTATGAATGATGCCAGCCAAGCATTGATTGGTCTGCATGACTTTTCCGCATTCTGCAAAAAGCGCGAAGGGGCGACAACTATTCGAACTTTGATGCAGTTCGACTGGACTGAAACCGCCGACGGATTAATCAAAGTTGAACTAGAAGCAGATGCATTTTGCTATTCAATGGTGCGCGGATTGATTGGCGCAGTTCTGGCAATTGGTGAAGGCAAGTTCGATAAAGCGTGGTTAGAGAATTATTTGGCTGGCAAGGAACGGGAAGCTCATGTGTTTGCTGCTCCAGCTCTAGGTTTGACTTTGGTCGATGTTAAGTATCCCGATGCAAGTGAGTATGCCAAGCGGATCGCAGAGACATTGCAGGTAAGGGATTCTGATGGGGCATCTTGATGTCCAGCATGTAACGTATTCACTTCCTGATGGTCGGATTTTGTTACTAGATGTCTCCTTTCGCGTAGGTGAAGGCGCTATTACTGCACTCATCGGCGCAAACGGTGCTGGCAAATCAACACTGATGCGAATGATTGCTGGGGATGAGCAGCCACACGAAGGCAGCATTGCTCGCACCGGCGGACTGGGTGTAATGCGTCAGTTCGTAGGACACATGACTGATGGCACGGTTCGAGACTTGCTGCTGACCGTTGCGCCACCTGCAATCGCCCAAACTGCTGCTCGAATCGATGCCACTGAACTCGCGATGATCGAAGACGACAGCGAAAAGAATCAAATGGCTTACGCTCAAGCAATTGCTGACTGGGCAGATGTTGGTGGGTATGACATCGAAGTGCTTTGGGATGTCTGCACCATGGCTGCAATTCAATTGCCATTTGATCAAGCGCAACATCGATCTGCGGGAAGCCTGTCTGGTGGCGAACAAAAGCGTTTAGTTTTGGAAGCTTTATTGCGTGGCCCAGAAGAAGTCTTGCTACTAGATGAACCGGATAACTACCTCGATGTGCCGGGCAAGAAGTGGCTTGAGGATCAACTAAATGAAACGAAAAAGACAGTTCTATTTGTAAGTCACGATCGTGAGTTGCTGGCGAACACGGCAAAGCAGATAGTGACCCTTGAGTTAGGCCATGCTGGAAACTCAGTTTGGATTCATGGTGGGGGATTCGCCAGTCACGGCCAAGCACGTAAAGATCGATTTGCTCGCTTAGAAGAACTACGACGTCGCTGGGATGAAGAGCACCAAAAGATTAAAGATTTAGTTCAGATGCTTAAAGTCAAAGCGAAATTCAATGATGGTTTGGCTTCGCGTTACCAGGCTGCTCAAACTCGATTAAAGAAATTTGAAGAGATTGGTCCACCGCAAGAAATACCAATCGAACAAAATGTGAAGATGCGCCTCAAAGGTGGTCGCACAGGCAAACGAGCAGTTGTTTGCGAAAAACTTTCCTTAACTGGATTAGTTGAGCCCTTTGATTTGGAGATTTGGTTTGGTGAACGCATTGGAGTCCTAGGTGCAAATGGTTCAGGTAAAAGTCATTTCTTGCGATTGCTGGCTGCAGGTGGCACCGATCCTGAGCTAGAACATTTACCAATTAGCGATGTGACAATTGATCCAGTTGCGCACACTGGAAACGCAAAACTTGGTGCGCGAATTAGACCAGGCTGGTTTGCCCAGACTCATCACCATCCTGAGCTAATGGGTAAAACTTTGATTGAGATTTTGCATAGAGGCGATGAACATCGAAACGGTATGCAACAAGAACAATCTGCTCGGGCCCTGGATCGCTATGGTTTAGCCGGAGCTAGTGAACAGAAGTTTGAATCACTATCGGGTGGGCAACAAGCTAGGTTCCAGATTCTTTTGTTGGAGCTATCGGGTGCAACCCTGCTATTGCTCGATGAGCCAACTGACAACTTAGATCTGGAATCTGCCGAAGCTTTGGAGCGGGCACTGGATGCCTTCGAAGGAACCGTGCTTGCGGTAACCCATGATCGTTGGTTCTCTCGAACTATGGACCGCTTTGTAGTTTTTGGCGGGGATTCAACGGTTCGGGAATCGGATGAACCCGTGTGGGATGAGAAGCGAGCCAAAAGGTAATCTGGCAACCATGATTATGGAAACCGCATTCATGGAAGTCGTTCCAGGTAAAGAGCTTGAGTTTGAAGCAGCTATGGAACAAGCAAAAGCTGTTGTATCGCAGGCTAAGGGCTTTCAAGTTATTCATGTTCACCGCGGAGTAGAAAAGCCATCAACTTACTTGATCGCAATTGGCTGGGACACAGTTGAAGATCACATGGTCGGGTTCCGGGAATCAGAATTGTTTACTCAGTGGCGCGGATTGATTGGTCCATTCTTTGCGAACCCACCAGAGGTAACGCACTGGGAATTACAAGCGTAATTACCTGCGATAGGTACTGGGAATTACAGGCGTAATTACCTAGCCAAGTGCATGGGCAATAGCCCGACAAGCGTTGTAGGCGTCAAGATGCATTTCTTCTGAGTCTGGGTTTGGCCAAGATGATTGCTTAGCAACTACAACTCCACGTGGCTGGTCAACATAAAGCATTTGTCCGTGAATACCAATACCCATAATTACGTCTGGATCAATCCCCGGTTTGTAACAGAACGATCGGTATCGACCTCCAACAAAGAAATCTTTGAAGTCGCCGGTTGCCCATTGCTCGTCACTGCCATTTTCGTAAACATCACGTAAGAATTCTGGATCGACAGTGCCCATACCACCATCGCGGATCATCATGCCAAAGCGAACTAAGTCACGGGGGACAACCGAAAGACCGCCAGCAGCGCGAGGTGAACCTTGGCGATCAACTGTGATGTGAGCTGGCGCTTCAGATCCGATCTTGCTCCAGATGTATTTGGAAAGCGCTTCGGCATACGGCATGCCACTGGCTGCTTCAATCACCCAACCAACCAAATCAGTTGTTGGCGACATGTAACGAAACTTCTGGCCGTGTTCGCCCTCTTTCTTTCGAGAGGCAATGAAGTCGTGCAAGTTTGGTGCACCAAGTGGAGCTGGATACCAACCAACGGAATGGCGATAAGCAATGATGTCTGGGCCGGGGGTGTAATCCTCTTCGAACTGGTAGCTAGCAGCCATGTCAAGCAAGTTACGAACGGTCGCGTCTCCGAATCCACTGTCAGCAATCTCGGGAACATATTTGGTAACTAAGGCATCAACATCGATTAAACCTTCTTGCACCAAGGAGCCCACCAGCATTCCCGTGAACGACTTAGTAACACTAAAGATCAAATGGGGTTCAACATCGCTAACCCCTGGAGCTAGCCATTCAAAAACCAGATCGTCGCCTTTTGCGACAGTGAAAGAGTCGGTGTGAGTACTCGACAAATAGTCAGAAATCTTTTGAGTCCCAGTATGGGTTTCTACTGAAAAGTCTCCAAGTTTGCTATTGATCTTTCGGTTTAAAACTCGCGGTGATTTTGCGCAATCAACCTGTGCAGTGGGAATTAATTCCCGAACGTGGCGAAATGACCAAAAGGTATTGCCTGGCAACATCCAGTTATCGAGAGTAGGTCGCGTCATGTATTTAGTATTGCGCTTCGCGATCTAAATCGCGGAGATCTGGCAAGAACATCATGAAAATCTGGAGGACAATCAGGATTGAAACTGCCGCAATGTAGACCGGGCGCACACCAAATGCATCAACACTCACACCTGTTACAAACATTCCAATCGGTCCGCTGGCATAAAACAAGGAAGTTTGCACACCAAAAACTCGACCTTGGATGTGCGGTGCAACTCGTTGTTGAACCACGGAATTCATCAGCGGATTCATTGGACCCCAACCAAGTCCAAGTAAGAATCCAGAAAGTACGAAGATTCCGATTGGCGGAAAGAAAGTCATCGGAATCATGGCAAGCGAAGTTGCAGCTAGCGCTCCAATTACTATCGTTCGTTTCTTGAAGTGCTTCACTAACTTTGGATAAGCAAGAGTGGTTGCGATACCTCCGGCTGCCATAGATGACAGCACGAAACCATAGCCTCGTGGATCATCAATGTCCGAAAAGTACTTGGGCAAAATCACCGACTCGGTAGGCAGGTAAACCATGGCTAAGAAAACAATCGACATCGTTAGGTAGTACATAGCCTTGTCGGATTTCAAAACCTGCAAGCCACGTAAGGTACTTGTCCAAAACTTTTCTTGGTCGCCGATCTCCTCGCGATGTTCCAGGCCAAGATCACCTACATGCAACATTGAGATCAAAGCCATCGCAAGAATAAATGCAAAGAAAACAATCCACATCGAATTCGCAGCACCAACAATTGAAATTGCAAATGCACCGAGTGCTGGCCCCAAAACCCAGCCCCCAGAAAACACGGCTTCATGCCAAGAGTTGAGTTTGTCCATAGAGGTATTGCTTGCCTTGGCGACATCAGGTATCAAAGACTTACGCGCGGTGTAACCGGCTGGATCAAACGCGGCACCGAGTACAGCAAATGTTGCAATCGATGCAAACGTTAAACCAAATAGGGAATCCCAAATCGGAAACAGCATTACCGAAAGTGCAGAGAGCAAGTCTGAACCGATCGATACTCGCTTGCGGCCGTAGTGATCGATAAGCGCACCAACAAACGGCGAAATAATGATTCCTGGAACGGCAGATGCGGCAACTACAAGGCCAGCTTGGGTAGCTGATCCGGTGCGCTCAAAGATGAGCCATGGAACTGTGATGATTGCAATTGCGTTACTGAGCCCGGACAGGGCATTTGCTCCCTCGAGCAGGTAAAGGGGGCGCCGGCTGACTTTCATGCGGCTTTAGCACATCCCTTTTTGGTCGCCGCCAGGCAGATTTGGGCAAAATGCCTTGTTTTGGCGGATTTCTTACCTCCGAGCCTACCCCAGAGGTTCAACCTCGTTTTGACCCACGCCCAGAAATACAGGTAATCTAAGGATTCGTTGTGCCTTTAGGCATAAGGAAAACTAGCAATTTCAACCCCAATTATTTAGACAAAGAAGGCTCACTGTGCGCACGTACTCACCAAAGCCAGGCGATGTGAATCGCGAATGGCATGTAATCGATGCAACTGACGTTGTTTTAGGACGTCTAGCGTCACAAGTTGCTGTGCTGTTGCGCGGTAAGCACAAGCCAATCTTTGCACCACACGTTGACACTGGCGACTTCGTCATTGTTATCAATGCAGAAAAAATTGCACTAACTGGCCAGAAGCGCGAACAGAAGATGGATTACCGTCACTCTGGTTTCCCAGGCGGTTTGCGTGCGACTAACTATGTTGAATTGCTAGCAACAAACCCACGTCGCGCAATTGAAAAAGCCGTTAAGGGAATGCTTCCGCATAACAAGCTCAGCGATGCTCAAATCACAAAGCTAAAGGTTTACGCAGGCGATGTTCATCCACATGCTGCACAAAATCCAAAGCCATACGAGATCTCTCAGGTAGCGCAGTAAGCGCTCGCGGATAAATAGATTTTTACGAAGGGAAATAACATGTCAGAGAACGAAGTAGACGTAACAGATGCCATCCTTGGCGATGAGGTTGAAGTTGAGTTGTCGGAATACACCTCCGAAACTCCAGCTGCTGCTGTTCGCGAACCACGTAAGGCTCCAGACACACCTGGCGCTGCAACTGGTCGACGCAAGGAAGCTATCGCTCGCGTTCGCATCGTTCCAGGCACCGGTCGTTGGGTAATCAATGGTCGCTCGCTTGAAGATTACTTCCCAAACAAGGTGCATCAGCAGCTTGTTAACGATCCATTCAAGACTCTTAACTTCGAAGGTGCTTACGACGTAATCGCACGCATCGATGGTGGCGGAATCTCCGGTCAGGCTGGCGCATTGCGTCTTGGCGTGGCTCGTTGCTTGAACGCAATCGATGTTGAAGGTAACCGCGGTGACCTTAAGAAGGCCGGCTTCCTAACTCGTGATGCACGAATCAAGGAACGCAAGAAGTACGGTCTGAAGAAGGCTCGTAAGGCTCCGCAATACTCCAAGCGTTAAATCATGTCGGGCCGACTTTTTGGCACCGATGGCGTTCGCGGTTTAGCGAACGGTCTTTTAACAGCTGAATTAGCCACCAACCTTGGTGTTGCAGCTGCGCAAGTTTTAGGCGAGCGCGGTGAGTTTTCTTCACATAGATCAGATCGGCCATTTGCAATTGTTGGTCGTGATCCACGTGCCAGCGGAGAATTCCTGCAGTCTGCAATCAGTGCTGGATTAGCTAGTGCTGGTGTTGATGTTATTGATGTTGGAATTTTGCCGACCCCGGCAGTTGCTTTCTTAACTGATCTAACGGGCGCTGATTTAGGCGTAATGCTTTCGGCCTCACATAACGCTATGCCAGATAACGGCATCAAGTTCTTTGCCCGCGGCGGCGTAAAGCTCGATGATGCCATCGAAGATGCGATCGAAGCCCACCTCGATGTTGTGAGTGAACTTCCTACCGGAGCCGGTGTTGGCAGAATCCGTAGCGAACATGACCTAGTGGAAAAATACTTGCACCACTTGAACTCAAGTATTTCCAATTCGCTCGAAGGTTTAACTGTAGTTATTGACGGTGCGAACGGTTCAGCGTCCCTAGTTGGCCCAGAAGCGCTTCGTCGTGCTGGTGCACAGGTGATTTCAATTCACTGTGAACCTGATGGTTTGAACATCAACGAGAACTGTGGATCAACCCACATGGATGATCTATTTGCTGCAGTCGTTAAGCATGGAGCAGATCTTGGGATTGCCCATGACGGTGATGCAGATCGTTGCCTAGCGGTAGATGCCGATGGAAACTTTGTTGATGGCGATCAGATCCTGGCAATTTTGGCATCTGGTCGAAAGACTCGCGGTGCTTTAGTCGGTAACACTGTCGTTGCAACCGTGATGTCCAACTTAGGATTCAACATCGCAATGAATGAACTTGAAATTGAAGTTATTGCAGCAGCTGTAGGCGATCGTTACGTACTTGAAGAAATGCGCACGGGTGGCTTCACAATCGGTGGCGAGCAAAGCGGCCATGTTGTTCTAAGCGAATTCGCTACCACTGGCGATGGCGTCTTAACAGCGCTTCATTTGATGTCAGAAATGAAGGCAACTGGTAAGTCAATGTCAGAACTTGCTGCGATTGTGAATCGCTTGCCACAAGTTTTAATCAATGTGCCAAATGTAGACAAGGGATCGGTTTCCAAGGCAGCCGTTTCCGACGCTGTTGCAAAATTGGAGCAAGAGCTGGGTAGCACTGGACGCATTCTGTTGCGCCCAAGTGGAACTGAGCCATTGATTCGAGTGATGGTTGAAGCCGCCACAGCTGATCAAGCACAAAAAGTCGCTGAAGAACTTGCTGGAGTAGTCGCTACCCACTGCGCCCTGAGCTAATCGGTAGACTCAAGGCATGTGCGGAATCGTTGGATATGTCGGCCCGCAACAAGCCCAAAATGTAGTCATTGAAGGTCTGCGCCGATTGGAATACCGAGGCTATGACTCAGCTGGTATCGCCATTGTTTCTGACCAAGCCATCCAAACTCGCAAGAAGGCTGGCAAGCTGGCCAACCTCGAAGCTGAGTTAGTTGATAGCCCAATCTCACCTTCACATACCGGAATTGGCCACACCCGCTGGGCTACCCACGGCGCTCCTAACGACGTAAACGCCCACCCGCACGTCAGCGAAGATGGATCAATCGCGGTCATCCATAACGGCATCATCGAAAACTTTGCGATGTTGCGCGACAAGTTAATCGCTGAAGGTGTGACACTGCGCAGCCAGACTGATACTGAAGTTGTTGCACACCTGCTTTCTAAGCAAATGAAATCCACACCAGGTCTGGCTGGCGCGCTTCGGGAGGTTTGCCAAGTTCTCACTGGCGCCTTCACTTTGGTTGTGGTTCATGCTGACACACCAGATGTAGTTGTAGCAGCTCGTCGTAATTCACCACTTGTTGTAGGTCGTGGCGATGGCGAAAACTTCCTAGCTTCCGATGTAGCCGCATTTATTGCCCACACTCGAAACGCAATTGAACTAGGTCAGGATCAAATCGTTGAGATCACACCTAATTCAATTGAAGTAACCGACTTTTATGGCAAACCAGCGGACTACACAGAATACGAAGTTACTTGGGATGCAGCTGCTGCGGAAAAAGGCGGCTTTGACCTATTCATGCTCAAGGAAATCGCCGAGCAACCTAAGGCAGTCGCTGACACATTACTTGGACGTATTGATAAGTCTGGAAAAGTTACTCTTGCTGATCTTGGTTTAGATGATGCTTTCTTAAAGACCATCGACAAGATCATCATCACGGCGTGTGGCACGGCTTATCACTCTGGCTTGATTGCTAAGTATGCAATTGAGCATTGGACGAGAATTCCATGTGAAGTCGAGTTAGCCAGTGAGTTCAGATACCGCGATCCGATTTTGACACCAACTACTTTGGTAGTTGCCATCAGCCAGTCCGGCGAAACTATGGACACTTTGATGGCTATGCGTTACGCCCGCGAACAAGGCGCCAAAGTTCTTGCTATTTGCAATAGCAATGGTTCAACAATTCCACGTGAGAGCGACGCTGTAATTTACACTCACGCGGGACCGGAAATCGCAGTTGCTTCAACCAAGGCGTTTCTAACTCAGATTGTTGCTTGCTACTTGTTTGCAATGTACTTAGCCCAAACTCGGGGAACTGGTTACGGCAAAGATGCGGCCACTGTTGCACTCGAACTAAGCGACATGCCAAGCATGATCGACTTAGTTCTTGACACAACAGAAGGCGTAAAGGCAATTGCTAAAGAGTTAATCAATAAGCAATCAGTCCTGTTCTTGGGACGCAGCGTTGGTTTCCCAGTTGCACTTGAAGGCGCTTTAAAGCTTAAGGAACTGGCTTACATGCATGCCGAAGGATTCGCCGCTGGTGAATTGAAGCATGGACCGATTGCGCTGATTGAAAATGGCATCCCAGTCTTTGTTGTAGTGCCACCGCAAGATGATGAATTGCACGACAAGATCGTTTCTAACATTCAGGAAGTCCGAGCTCGGGGCGCACTTACGATCGTGCTTGCCGAAGAGGGTGACGAGTCCATTAATGAATTCTCAGATCACATAATTCGCTTGCCTAAGGTGCCAGCGTTAATGCAGCCATTGGTTGCCACAGTTCCATTGCAGATTTTCTCTTGTGAGATGGCGACCGTTAAGGGTTATGACGTAGATCAGCCAAGAAACTTGGCAAAGAGCGTCACAGTCGAGTAATTGCCAGAGGCAATTACTCGACCAAGTCGGCAGTGTTTATTTGCGCAGGATTTTTCAAGAAAATCCTGCGCTTACTTCTAAAAGAAGTTATTCAACCAATAGACGGTTATACATAATTTGTTGCTGTTGCTTCCGCTCAACAGCACCGTAACCCAACTGTAGCCAGAGTTACCCCTGTTGCAAAAATGACATAACTATCGACCTTGGTATTGCTGGGATCTATTGGCCCAAGTTTGAAAAATCCAGTATTAACGGCAAAGTTAAGTCATGGCCATAGTGGGAATCGGAGTCGATGTTGTCGACTTAGCGCGCTTTTCGGGCGTTGTCGATCGCACCCCTGGAATCATTGACCGGTTATTCACCAAGGCAGAACAAACCAGCGCGGAAGGCCATCAGTTGCCGCTGATTTCACTGGCTGGCAGATTCGCCGTGAAAGAAGCAGTAGCTAAAGCATTAGGTGCACCAGTTGGCATGGAATGGCATGACTGTGAAGTTAGCAATGGCGGCGCACCACAAATTTCAGTCCGCGGCTCAGTCGCTAAAGTTGCAAACGACCAAGGCGTAACCAATTGGCATGTTTCATTAAGTCATGACGGACCAGTTGCAATCGCCTATGTAATCGCAGAAAAGGTTTAGGTTTTCAGATGTCTGCTCATGTAACGGCTCGAATTGATCTTGGCGCTTTGGCACACAACGTTCGAGTTCTTAAAGAGCGCACTGGTGGCCGAAAGTTGATGGTTGTAGTTAAAGCCGACGCCTATGGACATGGATTGGTTAAGTGTGGTCAAGCAGCAGTCAATGCTGGAGCAGATTATTTGGGCGTAGCTCTACTTGAAGAAGCAGTTGCGCTTCGCGAAGGAAATGTACCTGGACCAATTCTTGCTTGGTTGAATACTTCAAATGATCGATTCGCAGAATGTATCGCTCGCGATATTGATTTGAGCGTTAATTCAGTAGCGACACTAAAGGCAATAAGTAATGCTGCATATTCAGTTGATCGAATTGCTCGGATTCACATCAAAGTTGATACCGGTCTAAATCGAAACGGTGTCACGCTAACGGATCTACCAGAGTTGATTACTGCACTTAGCAAAGGCGAAGCTGAAGGCACAGTGAAAGTAGTTGGCGTAATGTCTCACTTTGCCTACGCCGATGAGCCAAGCAATTCAACTATTGCCGATCAAATTACAGAATTTAAAACTGCTGTGGACTTGCTAGAGGCGGCAAACTTTGAGCTTGAAGTTAAGCACCTCGCAAACTCTGCAGCCACACTCGCATTGCCAGATACGTACTTCAACATGGTCCGTCCTGGCGTAGCTGCGTATGGAGTATCGCCAGGTGAAGAAGTTGGCGTGGCTACTGACTTTGATTTGAAGCCAGTTATGACGCTTTGCGCGCCAATTGTGCTACTGAAGAAAGTTCCAGCTGGGTCAGGTGTCTCGTATGCGCATCAGTATCACACCACTACCGATACAACTTTGGCTCTGATTCCTGCGGGCTATGCAGATGGCGTTCCAAGAAGCGCCTCGAACAATGGACCAGTTTTAGTTGGTGGAGAGATTCGTAAAGTAGCTGGTCGAGTATGTATGGATCAGTTTGTACTTGATGTCGGCGATCTGAATGTAAGCCTTGGCGATGAAGTTGTGCTGTTTGGTGATCCAGAACGAGGTGAGCCATCTGTTGAGGATTGGGCAGAAGCTGCTGGAACTATTTCGTATGAAATCATCACTCGAATTGGCCCTCGCGTACATCGCGAATTCATTAACAACTCCTGGTAAGTACTGTGTCTTTTTCTGTTTCAACAGCTGAGCAAATGCAGGCATTCGGCAAACAAATTGGTGCCTTGTTAACTGCTGGCGATTTTGTTGTATTGAGCGGACCGCTAGGTGCTGGAAAAACTACGTTTGTGCAAGGACTCGCAACCCAGATTGAAGTGCAAGGCGTTGTCACAAGTCCAACATTTGTGGTTTCGCGCGTGCATAAACCGCAAGGTTCCGGTCTGGCTCTGGTGCATGTAGACGCTTATCGTCTTACTAGCCAAAGTGACCTAGTGGATTTAGATCTTGACGCAACCAAGAATGCAGTATTTGTAATTGAGTGGGGTAAGGACTTCGTTTCTGGAATTACCGAAAACTGGCTTGAGATCGATATTCATAGAGCGAATGAACTTACTGATGAATCGGATCCAGCAAGCGGGATTCGAACCATTTCAGTAACAGCATTTGGAGATCGTTGGAGTGACTTGAACTTAAGTGAGCCGATCGTATGAACGTGCTAGCAATCGACACTTCGGTTGGTGTCAGCGTCGCAATCCTGCGCAGTAATGGTGAGGTTACCCAAAGCCAAGCAGTTGACCATGGCATGCAAGGTGAACTTACAGCGGAATTGATTTCAAAAGTCGTTTCTGATTCAGGTTTAAAGATCGAAGAGATTACTGATTTAGTTGTTGGGGTTGGTCCAGGTCCATTTACTGGATTGCGCGTTGGCCTTGTCACTGCATCAGTGTTCGCACATGCTCGCGAGATTCCTATTCATGGAATTTGTTCACTGGATGCAATTGCTTTCGATTATGCAAAACCTTGCGTCGTAGTTACCGATGCTCGCCGTAAAGAGTTGTACTGGGCTCGCTACGAAGGAATTCGAATTGGTGAGCCACAAGTTTCTAAGCCTGAAGCCATTGCTTCACAATTCCCAGATGCAGATTTTGTCGGACCAGGCGCAAACCTCTACCCGGATTATGTTTCTGGAAAGGTAATGGAGCTGAAGGCTGGATCTTTGGCCAAGCTCTTTGCATCAGGCTCAGCACAGCTAGTTGATGTATCTCCTATGTATTTGCGCAAACCAGATGCCGTGGAACCGACGTCTCGAAAGTCGGTTCTCTAATGCTGGA
>JACCDP010028626.1_pt1 | contig 13636 bp, 11 predicted proteins | sample 7445841 | NCBI WGS metagenome assembly JACCDP01 (sample SAMN15323441, study PRJNA562643) | freshwater metagenome | isolation source: river surface water | place: USA:Blue River Watershed | collected 2017-08-17
GAATTACGCAACGTTTGAATCCACGGGTCTGTCGTGTTTCAGCGCTGCCTGCACCAAACGATCGCGAAAGAACGCAATGGTACTTTCAGCGCTATGTCTCGCACTTACCAGCTGCAGGTGAAATCGTGTTGTTTGACAGAAGCTGGTACAACCGCGCAGGCGTTGAAAAAGTAATGGGGTTTTGTTCAGATGAAGAATATGAAGAATTCTTCAGAACAGTACCTGAATTTGAAAAAATGTTGGCGCGCAGTGGTATCAAATTACTCAAGTATTGGTTCTCAATTACCGATGACGAGCAGCACGCAAGATTTTTAGGCCGAATTCACGATCCTTTGAAGCAGTGGAAGCTCAGTCCTATGGATTTGGAAAGCCGCAGGCGTTGGGAAGATTACACCCGTGCCAAAGAAACCATGATTGAAAAAACACACATCCCTGAGGCACCTTGGTGGGTTGTTCAGGCAGTTGACAAGAAACGCGCAAGATTAAATTGCATTAATCATTTATTGAGCCAGTTCAATTATCATGAAATTGAACATGCAAGCATCGAGATGCCTGCAAGGGTCAGAAACCCAGACTATATTCGCCACCCTGTTCCAAGCGATATGATCGTGCCCGAAAAGTATTGATTAGAATCATAAACAAAGAGGCCGCTCACATTAGTTGTGAGCGGCCTCTTTTTCGATGTCAGTCAGATCTTAGCGATACATCTGTTTAGGATTGGTATCGATCAATTCGCCTTTCAGTAAATACAAGGGCGCTTTGTGATACAAAATAATGTCATGGAAGGGGTCGGTGAGAATTTTGGTCATCCAAACCAAACCTGTTTGTACATCTTTCAAGAAAAACAAATGGACAGTTCTAAAAAGCAAACCAGCAACGCCTAAGAAAAGCCATGATGCACCCACTTGGCGAACCCACTCTGTCAAGTTTTCCCATGGTTCGATCATGCCAAACAAGCCAGGCTGAACGTAGAGCATCATAGGCAAAATTGCCCAAATGCTTAGCAAGACAATTTTTCTGTTTAGGTTGTAGCCAACTTTAATTTCTTCTTTGAACTCGTGTGTGGCTTGATTGACCTCATCGTATCCAAGCGGTTCAAAAAAGAAATGACCCGATTGACGCGTTGTCATTGAGATTAACCATGCGATCAGAGCCGAAACAACAGGATCAATCAGCAGGTAAGCATAAGCAATGACAAAGCTGATTGCACTGATTAAATGAAGGGTTTGGTTAATTCTGCTGTGATGGTAATAGCGATGATCGTCAAAGCGCTGAATTCGCAAGGCTTCAAAAAAAGTAGTCACATCGTCTCCTGATGACATATTGAATAAGTGTTGCACGCATTGTGCAAGAGCGATGATTCATGAATATGATGAAAAATCAATGACAAGATGTGCGTGTCACGAAAATTTCATCAATCATTTTTATTTCACGAGAGTGTCATCAAGTTGTTAAATCTTCAAGACAAGATGTAGAAATGGAAAACACAGTTGACTCATCCATCGTTCTTGAAGAATATCCAGCATTTCGTCCATCCATGCGCATAGCCGTGGTGACTGAAACCTGGCCACCCGAAGTGAATGGCGTTGCCGTAACGCTGGCCAAGTTGGTTCAAAATTTAAGCCTGCGCAATCACGATGTTCAATTGATTCGACCGCGCCAATCAAAATCAGACATCAGCATGGGAGATGCGGGTTTAGAAGAGGTGTTAATGCGCGGCATGCCAATTCCGCGTTATCCCCAACTCAAACTAGGCTTGCCGAGCAAAAAAACACTGATCAAAACCTGGACCCTACGCCGTCCAGATGTGGTTCACATTGCAACAGAAGGTCCATTGGGTTGGTCTGCATTACAAGCTGCAAAAGTTTTGAAATTGCCAGTGACCTCCGATTTCAGAACCAATTTCCAAAGTTATTCAAAGCACTATGGCATAGGGTGGTTGCGCAAACCCATCGTGGCGTACTTGCGTAAATTTCACAATGCCACGGCCTGCACCATGGTCCCCACAAATGAGCTCAAGCGCACATTGGCAGAAAATGGCTTCTTGAATCTCAAAGTGGTGGCGCGCGGTGTTGATACGCAACTCTTTAACCAACGCAAACGTGACTCAAACCTCAGAAGTACTTGGGGTGCAAATGATCAAACCAAGGTATTGATATCTGTTGGAAGAATGGCACCTGAAAAAAACTTGGAACAGGTGCTCAATGCATTTGAAGCCTTGCGTTGGATGAATGACAAAATTAAGCTGGTCATGGTGGGAGATGGGCCATTGCGCGAGCAATACCAGCAGCGATTTCCAGACATCATATTTCCTGGCATGCTTTCTCAAAAAGATTTGTCTGTTTATTACGCAAGCTCAGACTTATTTGTTTTTCCAAGTCAAACTGAAACATTCGGAAATGTCACCTTAGAAGCATTGGCCAGCGGCATTCCAGTCCTTGCTTTTGATTGCGCTGCAGCCAGAGATTGGGTTGAGCCTGGCGTGAATGGCTGGCTGGTGCCTGAAGACAGGCCAGAAAAATTTGCCGCACAGGCCGTTGATATTTTTAGAACTGCTGGCCTGTTAGAAAAAGTGACTGATACCACACGTCAGCAGCAAGTTCACTTGGACTGGAGTCAAATTGCAGAACAAGTTGAATCTGTTTTGTGGGATGCCATTCGCATCAGATAAAGAATGCCCAGAAGCATGATGCTTCCCATCAAGATCATGACCCACTTTAAAGGCATCTCTAGCGCAAGCAGCGCACTGTAAATTCCCAGCATCACCATCACGCTGGCATTCTCATTGAACCCTTGTACGGCAATAGACCGACCTGCCGTGAGTAATTGGTAGCCTCGGTTTTGTAACAGTGCATTCATTGGAACCATGAGCATGCCACCTGCAAACCCTGTCAATAACATCAAGGGAATGGCAACCCAAAGAGAAGTTGAAAACACCAGCGCAGGCAATGAAATACCAAGCCAAATTCCCAAAGGCAGTACCTTGTATGCATGGTGCAAGGCTACCCATCTACCAGCCATTCCCGCACCAAAAATAACACCAAAAGCCACCACACCTTGAAGCAAGCTGGCGCTTTCTAGGGGCATGCCAAGGGCCTCATTGGCCCACAACAAAACGGCAAATTGAACCACTGCACCAATGCCCCAAAACAAGGTGGTGACTGCCAATGAGATTTTTCCGACTGAGTCCGTCCATAGCAACCGATTGCTTTGCCAAAAGTTTTTGAGCAAAGCCAAGGGGTTCATACTGTGCTGTGGATAGCGAATATTGAGGTTTGGAATGCCCAAATTCAATGCTGCCGCAAGCGCATAAATCACGATGAGAGACACGAATGCACCTGCCAATTCCGTCGTGACGGGTAAGTCCAGATTCGTTGTCAAATAAAGATTGAAAGCCTGCATGGTAGGCAAAGCGTTGGATGCAAGTAAGAGGCCGCCGCAAGCGGTGCCCAGTATGACCGACATCACCACAGTAACTTCTAACCAACCGTTTGCTCGAACCAAGTCTTCAGCAGGCACAGTTTCAGTCACCAAACCATACTTGGCGGGCGCGTAGGCCGAGGCAGCCATGCCCACAATGGCAAATGCCAGCATTGGGTGAAAGCTGGTTAAGACAAAACCTACGCCTACAAGCTTGAGGGCGTTCATGTAGGCCATTAGCTTGGCTTTGTCGATGGCATCAGCCAATGGCCCCATTAAGGGCGCCAAGAATACATATGACAAGGTAAAAGAGAATTTAAGCAGTGGGGCCCACCAACCCGCATAACCTTGCTCACTTAAAAACGCGATTCCCAAAATGAGCAAGGCATTGTCTGCCAGTCCTGATGCAAATTGCGCACTGATCAGGAAGAAAAAACCTTTGGGCATTGCTTAAGCCGAGACTTCTTCTTTTGCAATGCTGATGGTCTGGGGTTTGAAATTCAAAGCCAATTGATTGCGGCGGCCAATGCCTTGGTATGCAAAGCCCAAGTCTTGCAACATTTGGGGTTCGTACAAATTACGCCCGTCTAAAATGTAAGCATTGTTCATGCGCTGTTTAAGCACTTCAAAATCTGGATGGTGAAAGGTTTTCCATTCAGTGACAACCAGAAGTGCATCCGCATCTTGTGTTGCTTCATAAGAAGTTTCAGCAAGCGTAAAGCGCTCTAAATCATTTCTGTTGGCAATGCCATGGCTTAAAGCCTCAAGCCCTTCTAAGGCTGCCAGAGGGTCGAAGGCGCACACCTGCGCGCCACGCTTCAGCAATTCTTCAATGATGACCAAGCTGGGCGCTTCGCGCATGTCATCTGTATTGGGTTTAAATGCCATGCCCCAAATTGCAAATTTCAAGCCAGAAAGATCTTCTCCAAAACTTTGAATAACCCTTGAAACCAACAAAGTCTTTTGATGGTCATTGACATTCTCAACGGCAGAAACTACTTTCATCTGACTGCCACAATCTAGCGCAGTTTGAATCAGTGCGCGTGTATCTTTGGGAAAACAGCTGCCACCATAACCTGTGCCTGCATACAAAAAGTCATGGCCAATTCGCTGGTCTGCACCAATGCCACGGCGAATGCTGTCAATGTCTGCACCCAACAAGTCTGCCAAGTTGGCAATTTCGTTCATGAATGAAATTCGTGTTGCAAGCATGGCATTGGCAGCATACTTAGTCAGTTCTGCGCTACGCACATCCATCCAAATGGTACGGGCATGATGACGGTTGAAGCTGGAGTACAACAATTCCATCTTCTGATGAACCAGTTTGTAGTTACGGCTTTCGTCTAGGCCAATCACAATGCGATCGGGGTGCATAAAGTCCTTGATGGCGGCACCCTCTTTGAGAAACTCAGGGTTTGATACCACTTCAAAAAGACTCTCTTGAATGCCTCTCTTGTTGAGCTCTTCCTGCAAGCATTTTTGAACTCTGTAAGCCGTTCCAACGGGAACAGTGGATTTGTTCACAACAACTTTAAATTTTTTGAGGTGCCTGCCAATTTGAGAGGCAACTGCCAAGACATGCTGTAGATCTGCCGAGCCATCTTCTTTAGAAGGCGTGCCAACCGCAATGAAAATAACCTCGCCGTGGTCCACAGCTTCTGCCATGTCCGTTGTGAAATGAATTCGGCCTTCTGCGCGGTTTCTAGACATCAATTCGTTGAGGCCGGGTTCGTAAATCGGCAGGCCAGCTGCATTCAATGTGGCAATTTTGTCGGCATCACTGTCTATGCAAATGACTTGGTGCCCTAGCTCTGCCAGACATCCGCCTGTCACCAAACCGACGTAACCCGCACCAACGATTGAAACTTTCATGCAAACCTCCTGTGTGCATGAAATTTAATGTTTGAAAATTTCTGTATCGTGAAGGATTCGTGTATTTTTAATGACACCAGTGTTGGTCATAGGTTTGATGGTGAGTGATTTGCAATTGGCATGAAACGTCGCCAATTTAAATTGAATTCAGTATGCAAATACCAAATCGCAATGATGAGGAATGCAGTGCCGTGAATTGAGAACATCATGCCAGTGAACGAAAACGTTCCGTCGGCTATCAGTCTTTTACCAATGGTAATTGTGTTGTAGTAACCCACAAAACACAGTATTCCCATGGCCAACGAATAACTCCGCCCTACGCGGGGATTGACACTGGCCAATTGCACAGCCAGTAGTGTCAAATTAAGGGCTGCTAGGCACAGACCAATACGCCAAAATAATTCGCCTTGATTGATGGAATCTTTGCTTCGAATAAGTTCAGATGTGCTCAACATCTGACTTTGAAACTCTGTGACATTTTCTTGTCCAGGGGGTTCTAGCCAAAACTTGAAGTTTTTAAATTCAGTGACTCGAATTTCTCCAGTCAAATGATTGATGATGGTCTGCTGGCCATTGTTTAGCGATAAGAACTTGTCGGATTTTAAAAATTCTGTGGTGCCCGATTGCGCAATTGTCATGGTTTCAATATGACCATCGGTTTTTGAGATGAAAACGCTTTTGGCTGCGCCATCACTTTGATGATTTTTTTCAATAAAAAAAACAGTTTTGTTTGACTTTGATTCTTGAAATTTGCCGGGCGATACGCGCTCTATGTCTGTCCTGTTGTTGAACTTGTCCTTTAAATTCTGAGTCTGAATGTTGCTCCATGGCCAAGCCCATGTTGTAAGAACACATATCAGCAACAGAATGGGCCATCCAAAACGCCACACTGGCTCAAGAAATTTAGTTAAGCTGGTGCCGCTTGTAAACCAAATGACCATCTCGCTGTCAAGGTACATTCTTGAGAAAGTGTAGATGACGGACATGAACAAGCTCAATGTCAATATGGGCGCTGCGTTGCCGATGCTGTTCAAACCAATCAACAAGATGAGCTCGGAGGGGTCGGCTTGTCCTTTGGCCGCTTGGCCCACGATTCTGATTAGCATGATGGTCATCACAATTGTGAAAAGAATGACCGTTGAACCGCTGAAATTTCTGAGCAATTCTTTTTGAATGGTTTTTTGAAACAGGTTCATTTGTCTACGCCTACGTCTTTTCAATCACTTTTGATGATTGACTGGACTCCATTGCGCTAACCACTCCGTCATTTGACTTAATCCGTGTTGCAAGGGTGTTTCTGGCCATTCTCCAATGTAGCTGACGAGCTTTGTGTCTGACGCACACGTTAAGGGCACATCCGAGACTTGCATGTCAAGCAATTCAATGATTGGTTTTACTTTGAGGCATTGGGCCAAAACATTGACAAACTCATTGACCTGAATTGGGTTTGAGTGGCCGATGTTGACGACATCTGCTTCTTGTTGGATTAATTTTTTTTCAATCAATTTTTCTATGGCAAAAACCATGTCATCGATGTATGTGAAATCTCTTTTGAGAATGCCTTGGCCAAACAATTGAATCTTTTGCTGCTGTCTCATTTTTTGAGCAAACAGGATTGGCGCCATGTCCAGTCTTCCCCATGGTCCATAAACAGTAAAGAAGCGAAGGCCAAGTGAGGGCATCTTGTATTGTGCATGGTAGGCCTTTGCCATGGCCTCGTTTGCCATCTTCGTTGCTGCATAAAAAGACTCCGGTGCATCGCATCGGTCAGTTTCGGAAAATGGCGCGTCAGTTCTGGCCCCATAGACACTGGATGAGCTGGCATAAAAGAATTCAGATATATCTAACTGTCGGCTGGCTTCGAGCACATTTGCAAACCCATTTAAATTGGACTTTACAAAATCCATCGGGGCTTTGACAGAATGCCGTACGCCAGCCTGTGCTGCCAAGTGAACCACGACATCTGGTTTGACAGATCGAAACAGTTGCATCACAGCATCGTGTTCCGATAGATCAACTGAATGGTAGGGAATTGGGTGGCGTTTGATAAATTGAGACAGCCTGTCATATCGAATCCGCTGAAGGCTTAAGTGACCTGCATCCCCAACATCAAAGAATTGATTTCTAAAGTTGTAAATATCACAGCCTACAACTTCGTATCCTGACGCATGCAATTTATCAGCCAATCGTGAGCCAATGAATCCTGCTGCACCAGTGATCAGAATTTTTCGTGACATGCGACAAATTTAGGGCGCATTCATGACATTGTCATGAAACTTGGTTGAAATAAAAATGTCTTAAGCACCCTTTTTTATTTTGGCGCCAATGAGTTTCTCTTCTATCCAGTCACTAACTGCCAAGCAGATCATGCTCTACGCAAGTGGTGTATTGTTCTTTTTTGCCGGCATCAGCATGTTGCTAATTGCTACGCAACTGAACCAAGCTTGGATGGTTAACATTCATGCCAATTCCTTGGTACCGGATTGGACATGGGCGTTTTTCAATGTCTTTGGTGATGCTTGGGTTGTGCTGCTAGTTCTTTTGCTGTCAGAACGTCGTCCCGGTGCGGTCAGTTCCTGGGCCTTTAAGTCTTGGGTTTTGGGAGCAGTGTTGGTTCAACTGATCAAACACAGCTTACAGATGCCAAGACCTGCCTCTGTCATCGAATTGTCTCAATTGAGTTTAATTGACCATCCTCCGTTGATCGGCGCCTCGATGCCGTCTGGGCATGCTTTTGCAGCTGTCTCTTGTGCATTGATTTTTTGTGTTGTGATGCAGTCCAAGCGTGTTAGCCGTATTTATATGGCACCTGTTGTTTTGTTGGCCTTGCTAGCGTCTTGGTCTCGTGTTGCAGTAGGCGCTCACTGGCCAGCCGACGTTTTTGCAGCCATTGGATTGGCCAGTTTTGTGGTGGGCTTGGCGTTTGTTTGGGAACAAAAGAAACCATGGGTTAATTTTCTAAGCCAATCAAAAGGACAGTACCTGCTGATTCTCATACATGTATTAATTGCAATCCACTTGCTGACGCTTCATTCAGACTTTGTCATTGCACGTTATTTTCAATTTGTACTCGCTGTACTGTCGGTCCTAAAAGCCATTGATTTAATTCAAGCGAGAACAAATTTTGACCTGACCTGGTGGAAGCACAAGTCATGAATCAAAAAATTGCGTTCAAACAAACTTTACCGCATGTGCGTCTGCGCTTGTTGTTTTACAGATTAACCGTATGGGCGTTTGCACTCATTATTTTGTTGGCTTTGGTGATCAATGCCGATTGGCGTTTGTCACTTGATCGTCTGCTTGAAGTTAAAACTGAGTTGATTCTGATTTGCGTTTCTGGTTGGTTGTCAAGTTTTGTGTTCAGAGCTTTGCGCTTTCAATCTGAGTGGAAATACATAGCAAGCGTTTCATTTTCAAATGCCTTGAAACTAAGCCTTTTACACAATGCGGCTGTTTTGGTCACGCCACTTAGAACCGGCGAATTGGGCTATCCCGTGTTGGTGCGAAGGCTCATACCCGTGAGCTGGCAGCAAAGTATTCGAAGTTTGCTTTGGCTGCGTTTTCAGGATGCAGTCGTTTTATTTTGCTTGGCTGTACTGCTTTTGCCTAAGGTGCAAGTTGAATTTCGTATTCTGTTTTTGTCGTCTTTGGTTTTACTCCTTTGGCTGTTTAAAAAAAAATGGATTCGCATACTTCGATCAAGAAACTTCGTTGTTTCGCAATTGCGAACCTTCCTTCATCAAAGGTCCGATGCCATGGGTTGGTTTTGGTCTGTGGCCAATTGGTCAGTCAAAATTTTGGTAGTGTCTTTGATGCTGATCAGCCTCACAGGCATTGAAACCAGCCTAGCGATCAAAGGCGCATTAACAGGTGAATTGTCGGCCTTGCTGCCCATTACTGGCCCTGCTGGTTTGGGTACCTACGAAGCTGGTGTCTGGAGCGGAACTGGGCTGCCATGGTTACAAATGAAGGGCTTGATGTCTGGTGTTTTTTTAACCCATGTGTTTTTTCTACTTATTTCACTGTCTGCCGCACTCCTTGCACTGATTGCAGGTGGATTCAATAGCCAATTCTTGACAGTTCCACAGGTCCATGAAAATGATTCAGCAGTTAGAAATTGAGATGACTGTGGACGATCTGAGTCAAGTTCACAGATTGTCTGTTGTGGTGCCGATGTTCAACGAAGAGGAGTTGGCAAGTGAATTGATTCACGCTGTACATTCGGCATTGTCAAATTACCCGTCCCCTTGGGAGTTGATCGTTGTCGATGATGGTAGCAGTGACAATACTTGGCAGAATTTAAGCCAAACAGCGAAACTTGTCGGTCCTCATGTTCGAATTTTGCGCTTGCTGCGAAACTTTAAGCAGACAGCTGCAATGCAGGCGGGAATTGATGCCTCGCGCGGCAATGTGATTGTGACCATGGATGGCGATCTTCAAAACGATCCTCGTGACATTCCTGCTTTGGTTCACAAATTGATCGCTGAAGATCTAGACATGGTTGCAGGTTGGCGACAGCATCGCCAAGATGGCTTTTGGTTGCGAAAGATTCCATCCAAACTGGCCAATCGATTAATTAGAAATGTCAGCGGTCTTAATTTTCAAGATCTGGGTTGCAGCTTGAAGGCGTTTCGTGCAGACGTTTTGAGAAAAGTCCGTTTATATGGTGAGATGCATCGCTTTATTCCTGCATGGCTTGCCACTGTGACGTCGCCAAGCCGAATGGCAGAGATGCCCGTTGCACATTACGCGCGTACAAAAGGCCAGTCTAAATATGGTTTGTCTCGTACATTCCGCGTCTTGCTTGATTTGCTGTCAATTCATTATTTTTTACGTTTTGGTTCTCGTCCCGGACATTTTTTTGGTGGGCTTGGCGCTATCGTCACCACCGCTGGTTTGATCATCTTGTCGTATTTAGGTTTGCTGAAGTTTTTCGGAGAGTCAATTGGCAACCGACCCCTGATGTTCTTCGGCTTCTTCGCTGTTGTCAGTGGCCTGCAGTTGCTCACCACTGGCGTGATCGCCGAAATATTAATGCGCACTTATTACGACGCAGGCAAGTTCAATTCTTATCATGTGATGTCAAGCACTGGACCGAAGACGATTGAGGCATGGCATGAACCTCAATAAACCATGGCCCTTGTTTCAAACGAGCCACCAACAACAGCTTGGCTTGCATGTTTTGGGTGTTGTTGCCCTGTTTGTCTTGTACACGCTGGGCTTGGGTCAGTCCTACTTGTTTGACGTAGACGAGGGTGCATTTACGGAAGCCACCCGAGAAATGCTCCAAACCAAAGACTGGTTGCACACCACTTTGAACGGCGTTGATCGATTTGACAAACCCATTGGTATTTACTGGTTGCAAGCACTGAGCGCCTGGTTGATGGGTTTGAATGAGTTTGCGTTTCGTTTGCCTTCAGCTGTTTCTGGCTTTTTGGCCAGCCTGGCCATTGCGCGGTTTGCCAATCAGCAATGGGGCGCAAGAGCGGCATGGACTGCTGCAATCGTTTCGGCTACCAGTCTGGGTCCGTGGGCAATGGCACGCACAGCCACTGCCGATGCGCTGTTGGGTCTTTTCTTTGTTCTGATTTTCATTGATCTTTGGCGAGCGCTTCAAAGTCAAGAGCGTTCACATGGTCGCCGAGTTGCGCTTTGGGTTGGTTTGGGACTTTTGGTGAAGGGCCCCATTTCCGTCATCGTGCCTGCAGGCACTTTATTGCTGGGTGTTTCGCTTTTTCCGGCCTACCGGCAACCTGTTGCTCGCTTAGTGCGAGACCCCATGACCTGGCTAATTGTCGTCAGTGTTGCTTTGCCGTGGTACTTGTACGCAAGCATTCGCCATGGGCAATTGTTCATAGATGGCTTTCTTTTAAAGCACAACGTCGAAAGGTTTACGGGCAGCATGGAAGGCCATTCTGGCCATTGGACTTACTTTGTTTTAGCGCTGCCACTTTTGTGGTTTCCATGGTTCTCATTCTGGGTCAAAGGCTTGTTTGAGTTTCGTGAAAATTTTAAAAATGGCCTTTTGCAATACGCATGGCTTTGGTTTATCTTTGTCTTTGTCTTTTTCACACTTTCAAATACAAAGCTGCCGCATTATTTGCTCTATGCGGGTCCTGCCATGAGCATTCTCATTTGTTCTTCTAGTTTGAATGCAAAACACTGGACATGGATTGCTGCATGGCTGATGGGCGTCCTCGGATTCGCTGCCGTACTTTGGTTGCCGGCTATTGTGCAAACGCAATCTAATTTGATTGCCGATCCTTTCTACAAAGCCCTGATTCTTGAATCACCAGCCAGCAACATGAAGATCTGGCTCTTTTTGTTTCCGCTGTGCTTTTTGATATTTGCAGGGCTTCGTCAGATATTTAAAAAGTACCTGCCTGCCAATGATATCGACGGCCAACACATCAATTTCATGTTTTTTGCATGTTTCCAGTCTGTCGTGTTTTCTTTGGTTGTATTGCCATGGTGGTCGGCTGCCATGCAATCACCTGTTTACCAGCTGGCAAAAAAAATGCGTGAAGTACCTGGCACTGTGGTTCAGTGGGGCTTGCACATGCCTTCATTTGCAACTTACCGTCATTCGCTTGCACCCAGGCGAGAGCCTGAACCAGGCGAAATGGCGCTTGTCAAAAACATCACCCCTTATTGGCCCTCCAATTGGGTGGTTCTTGAAACGCAAGGCCCCTTGTCTGTGATTCAACGCCCTCAAGATCTGAGTGTTAAACCATGACTCATCTATCTTCATGCCATTTCAAGTGCTTGAGCTTGCTGTGTGCCGCTGTTTTTGTCTTTGTGTACTGGCCTGGTTTAGATCTTTGGGTGAGCAATTTCTTTTATGCTGGTAGCGGTTACTTTCCTGCAAACGATGTGTGGTTGGTGAAAGGTATTTACCATTTAACACCTTGGATTGGCCGACTGATTTTTGCCATCGCTTTGGTGGTTGTATTGACTTCCATTTTCTTCCAAGCCAAAGTGTCACGTAGGCAATGGCGCAGGTCTTCTGCTTTGGTGACTGTTGTGATCATAGGCGTTGGTTTTTTTGTTCACGCTGTTTTGAAAGACGGCATGGGTCGGCCTAGGCCTCGCGATATTCAAGCTTACGCAGGTGTGACCCACTACATGCCAGTGTTGCAACCCAGTTCGTTTTGTCAAACCAATTGTTCATTTGTCAGTGGGCATGCGGCAGTTGGTTTTTCATTGATGGCCTTTGGCATGTTTGGCATACGGAAAAGACGTCAATTTTGGATGTTGACAGCATTGGCCACAGGTACCTTGATTGGTATTGCTAGGATCGCTCAAGGAGGACATTTTTTGAGTGACATTGTTTTTTCATATCTTGCGATATGGATCAGCTACTTGTCCATCAGATCGGTTTGGTTGCGATTTCGTGTTTGGCAACTTCGAACGCCGTTGCCCGATGCTTTAGAGGTTTCGCAACGGTAAATTCAAGGCGATGTTTTAGGCACCTGTTTTGTGCTCATCATCAATTTGTCACAAATTTGTCACTTGAGTGCGAAAGAATAGACATGTAATCTCTTCCAACTCCTTAAGAGACCCTTTAATTTTCTCTTTGGATGCACACCCGTGATCATGTCTACCCAATTTCAGTCTGAGTATGTCAGCTCAGGCGTCGAGCTATTAGATCGAGATGTCAGCATCCTGGCCTTCAATGTTCGAGTCTTGGACTGGGCCAAGCGACCCGAAGTTCCTTTGCTTGAGCGGCTGCGCTATTTGTGCATTGTTTCGTCAAACTTAGATGAGTTTTTTGAAGTTCGCGCAGACCTTCACATGGCTGCTTTTCGAAACAACGATACCAAGGGCGCTTACAACATCAACACTTTTGAAACGGTATATCAAACTGCCAGAAACTTGGTCAATGAACAATACAGTTTGTACAACGATGTTTTGTTGCCAAGTTTAGAAAAAGAGGGCATTCACATTCTTTCGCATGGCGAGCGTAACGCTGCACAAAAGAAGTGGGTGCAAGAATATTTCAGAAAAGAAGTCAAACCACTTTTGGTACCAGTTGGTTTGGATCCTGCGCACCCTTTTCCTCAGGTTGCCAACAAATCACTTAACTTTATTGTTCAACTTTCTGGCATGGATGCGTTTGGTCGCTCCAATGACATTGCCATTGTGAAAGTGCCGCGGGTGTTACCCCGTGTTATTCCCATGCCCGAAAAGGTAGCTGGCAAAGGAAAAGCATTTGTTTTGTTGTCCAGCGTCATTCGAGCGCACCTGAATGACTTGTTTCCAAGCCGAGAGGTAGGGCAGTTTTCCCAATTTCGAGTCACCAGAAATTCCGATTTGTCAGTCGATGAGGAAGAGGTTGAAAATC
>JACCDP010365912.1_pt1 | contig 13633 bp, 15 predicted proteins | sample 7445841 | NCBI WGS metagenome assembly JACCDP01 (sample SAMN15323441, study PRJNA562643) | freshwater metagenome | isolation source: river surface water | place: USA:Blue River Watershed | collected 2017-08-17
TCTTGTCGTCGGTGTTTACTAACGATGGCGTCCGCAAGTATATGAAAGATATGTTGGCGTGTGTGATGGATGGCGGTATTCGTCAAGAGAAATTCTACATCTTCACGGGAAGCGGATCGAACGGTAAATCAAAGCTGTTGGAGCTTGTGCAAAGAGCATTCGGAGATTACTTCTGTATCTTGCCAATTGCTCTTCTCACTCAAAAACGTGTTGCTAGCAACTCGGCTCAGTCGGAGCTTGAGCGTACCAAGGGTCGCCGATTTGCGGTGATGCAAGAGCCTGGCGAGAACGAGCGCATGAACATCGGGTTGATGAAAGAGTTATCGGGAGGCGATCGCATCATGTGTCGTGGACTGTTCAAGGAACCGATTGAGTTCAAGCCACAATTCAAGATGATTCTTACTTGCAATGAGCTCCCTGAAGTCCCGAGCGATGACGGAGGTACTTGGCGTCGTATTCGTGTGATTGAATTCACGAGCAAGTTTACAGAAAACCCAGATCCTAACAATCCCAAAGAATTTGCGGTGGATCTTGAGCTCTCGGACAAGTTTGATCGTTGGGCGGACGTCTTTGTGAGTATGATGATTGAGCATCATAAAACGATGGACACGAAGAACATCACGGAGCCCATGGAAGTGCGTATTGCGACAGAGGGATACAAAAAGAACAACGATGCGATTGGACAATACATCTCGGAGAAGATGGTACGAGACGAAGAGAGTACCGAGCGTATTCCTCTCAACAAGACATTCCTGGACTTCAAGGCATGGGCTGCACAAGCCATGCCCAAGGGCAAAAAGATTCCCGATCGCAACCAGTTCCGCGCCTATATGGAGAAACTGTTCGGCGTGTACCCGTCGGATTCCAAAGGATGGAGGGGTATCCGACTCCTTGGCGGCGAAAAGGCCGAAGAGTGCGACGCCGAATGATGTACACCCACCCCAATTTCTTTTGTATTTTGCCTCATCTTAAAGCAAAATTTGACACTTAAAAATATATAAGCATAACAGCAGATATATCTTAGATTCTAAAATGGATATTGATACGGTGTTGGTGCACTTGAAAGAGATGCTCGACATGCGCGGGGACGACACGACCGAGTTTGAAGAACACGGAGATGCAGTGCCACGTCCTCGCTATTTCACGGATCCGACGCGTATCATCTTAAATACTGATAAGACCACGGTGTTTTTTGCTTTGTCCAAGGATGTTTTAAAGGAGCTGTTGAAAGAATTCAAAGATGTCGAGGACTTTGAAGAAGAATACAAGACGAAGAACTTTATCATTGTGGTCATGGAGCTCCCTTCATCAACGACAATGAATACACTGCTAGCTCGCGACAAGACGCTACAACAAAACGGCGGGATGCTCCAAGTATTTACTATGAAAGAGTTGCTGTATAACCCTTCCAAACATGTGTTGGTTCCCGCACACAAAAAACTCACGGAAGAAGAAGCGAAAGAAGTGTTAGAGAAGTATATGATCAAAAGCAAGGCGCAACTCCCACAAATTCATCGGACAGATATCATGGCACGGTGGCTGGGTCTACGGCACGGAGATGTGGTGCGGATCACCCGATATAATCCCACCAGCGGAGAGTACTATTATTACCGTTGCTATTTGTGATGTTTTTTCTGCCCATCAGTGTAGTGAATGTCGGTAGATACAGCGATTCAGCAAGACCTTCATAAGAACTTGACTTTCATCAGGCAGTACTTTATGCATGAGTCCATGGGCATATCTCCTCTTTTTGGAAATGGCCTATCGGACACATTCATGCCCACACAAGCGTTTGCCAATGATGACAGTGCGTTGTTTATGAAACACATTTACAGTGGATATGCAACATTCAAAGCAGCGTATGGAACTCAAATTGATGCGCAATTCTCAGGCAAAGTAATGACACGGTCGATCGATACACCTGGTTCAGCATATACGCCAGGCTCGGCAGGAGAATTAAGTCCCACCAGCAAATACTATACCACCGAGGTAAACCTATCCAGACTATTGACCGCCAATGGCAGTTTGATTACTGCGATGGACGCGCTTCGGACTGTATACAGCTTGTTAGACCCCATGGTGTATGACGTATATCGTGGAATGATTGCGAATGGTACTACTCCAAGCATCTCAAAATCGTTTACAGTCCATAAATATTCTTTGACGACGGAAAACAAAACTGCATTTGTTGTGGATGATGCTCAAAAACTGGAGCAGATCAAATCCCATGTACGTGCGCTATTTGGGATCACCGATATGTCCAAGCCTCCGCTGATTGTGGACTCGGATATAGTAGCTATCCGTCGTGTATTGCGCATGCATGAGCTCATGGCCAACATTAATATCGCATTGTGCGTATACGAGAAGACAAATCGTGGAGACTCTATTAACCTTTTGAACCTCTGTAACAACATGTTGATTTATGCCAACAAAGCAATGACACGCGATATCAAGTCAAGTAATACCGAGTCCATCCCTGATTTGGCGCTCATGCTGAGGGATCGCGCAAAGCAATACCAAAAAGATACGGAGGACATCGATGTACTTGATAAGATCACCTCCAATCAAAGGGTGACGATGAAGTCCGAGAGCGAACGTTTGGAAAGCCGCCGTTCCCGTGAAAAGAAGTCGATGGCGCTACAGTATGCTACATTGGTCGTGACCATCGTTGTGGGTCTCGTGAGCATTGGAGCTTGGATGTCTCCCATGGATAAAAAACAAAAGCTTTCGATCATCGCCATCTCATTTGCAGTTGGTATCATTGTAGCCACGGTGTTGCACATCGTATACACCAAACAAGTCGAAAACTTTGCGGGTGCAGCCGAGAACGTCCTTGGAACCGAGGTTTTCACAAGTCAAGAAAAGTTGGCGTCGGATATTCAAAATATCCAAAATGCACAGTTTGACCGTATCAATGACTACCTGATGAACACTATCCAGCTAGCTTTAATTATGTCAACCTTCCGTACATATGGTGTGATGAATCATGTCATGATGAAAGAACGCGTCTTTTATAGCAACCGTGCTGCTCAGATGGAAAATACAAACACGAAGCTCGCGACTGCATCGGATGCTGTACATCTTCAGCAGTCCATACAAAAAGCCCGCATCTATTTCTTCATCTCGCTCATGGTCGTCATCTCTTTAACTGTGTTGGCCCTTGTGGGTACCGATGGCATCCCTGGCATCAAGAACATTGTCTTGGCGGTTGCGGCCATTGTCATCATTGGAATGACCTTTGCCTTCTTCATGGACACAAGTGGTCGCGTAAACACTTCTGGACAAAAATTCTATTGGAGTGCACCTGATACGTCGGCGCTATTTTAGCTTGGCCATGTTTTCATAATACAAGTCCCTCGATGATTTTTCTACCGCTTCGGCAAAACCTTCCGTAGCGAGCCATTTTGGCGAGAGCATATTCCATGGATGGTTTTCGTTCAATAGTACATACAGCATCACATAGTATGCTACCAGTAGTCCCAATGCAACAAGCACGCGTCGCGTAGTCACATAAAACATAGCGAACAAGATGGCCATCTGCGAAATGGGATGAGCCATAATCTTCTTTTGAGCATCGGTAAAGTTGAGTTGTAGCTGTCGCGCCCCTACTTGTGTCATAAACGCCGAAAATGGTGTCAATAAATCAAACGTGTCCTCCATCTCTGACTATGCCAGAGAGAAAATCCGCGGGTGCAGGCTCTCCTGGTTGGGGTTCATCGAGTCCCCGAAGCAATGGATAGTTTGGCTCGGCAATATTCACATCCGACAACGGGATGCCCCACTTTGCACTGATCGTGCCGCGAACCGTCTCCGTTTGGGGCGTGTCGCCCAATGGCATCTTATCTCTCTTGAATATCGTGGGACGGCCAAAGAGGATGAGGTCTACGTATAGAGACGCTACAAGCAAGAACAACAAACCACCGAGCAGACGATGATATGCCGCTACGTAGCCAATTGCGAGCAATAGGACGAGAAACACCCATGGGTGGTCATATGGAACGAGCATCCATGTAGGGTATGCTTCAGATGGCCGTAACCCGTACAGAATGACTAAGCCACCCACGACTCCAATCAGTATTCCTTCGAGCATTTTCATGACGGTTTCCATGGTTGATGTTAATATTACACTACCATATAGACAGCAAATATTATCTTTCAAGCAAATAGAGTAGATTGATGTGTTCCTTACAGGAAGCGTATCAAATCCCTTCATTTTCATCGGCAGTGAAGAAAAAGTGCGCCCCTGCTCAAGCAAAGGCGTCTGCGGATCCCTACGATCCATTCTCCCCCGAGCAGGGTCGCGGAGAGCGTGCATCCGCACAACTTCGTGCGACCATGGAAAACTTCATGGGAGATGCCGCTCCGCCTTCACGTCAACTAGGAGTACGTGATACGGTTGCCTACAAGTCCCAAGCTACAGATAACGATTTCTATTGTCGTACCTATGGTGTTTGCACTACGCCTGAAGAGAGACGCGTGCCGAAACCCAATGTGGATGCCCCCACGACGGGCCGCCTTGAAGGTTTTACAAGTGGCACATGCAAGCTAGGATCGGATTCGGCGCCTTTGCGCTATGAATACCCCATGTCCCCTGAAGCTAAAGAGGCCTATGATCGTGCATTGAAGCTGAGCTTGTCGATGGATGAGCGCGCTACTGCAACGATCCCTATCGAGGCTCAGATGCGTACAGCGGATTTGACCAACTTGAAAGGGTACGAAGACGAAGATCTAGACAAGTACCTTCGTACAAAGGATATGAAAGCTGCTCCTACGCCCGCCCCCTTGGCACCGAGTCCCTCGGAAGCCGTTCCATACGATCCCAAAGATTCACCATTTGCCAAAGCGATTCAGCACTTTAGCAAGGAAGAAAACAAAGTTCCCCAAGTCATTCGCGAAAACATGGCGGCGGATGCCCCCGTTAGCCGCATGATCCCTGCCCAATCAAAAGACGCAATTTGGGATATTGTGGTCTTCGTATTGGTTGGCCTGCTCGTGATCTTTTTATGCGATCAGCTGTTCCGTCTAGGAGTGATGCTAGGTATGAGGAGAACGGTAGAGCTACTCGAGCCGTTCTTAGAAAAGGCTTAACTTTCCACGTTGTTTGGTGGGTCCAGAGAGAGTCGGCAGTTTGGAACGTTTTGGTTTCAACTCTTCTGGATCCCAAGATACGTAAATCACCGCTACATGGGGAGGTGGCAGCACTTGGACCAAAAAGCCAATCTTGCGCAAAGCCGCAATAACATGTTCACAACATTCGTAAACGTTAAACAACGGGTATCCGATCAACATCCCAGGAATCTCATAAAAAGTGTTCATCCCACCATAGGATGCCACCGTGCGGATGCGTCGATGACAAATCTCCAAGACCTTGTCAAAACATACCGTTCTTGCACTTTCTTTTTTCTTACGCATGGCATACAATTCATGAAGCGATATGTGCGGTGGCATCTTGCGAAAACTACGCTATCCTAAGTGTAAGGGGAGATTTACATCTATGCAAATCACACACATATCGTTCAGTGGTGGTGGCATGTCAGGACTCGCATATCTTGGTGTCATTCGATATCTACAGATGGAAAAGATTGACAAAACCATTCAATCATTGGTTGGAACATCTATGGGTGCACTGTTTGCGTGCGTCATGGCTCTCGGCATTCCTGCTGGAACAATGGAAGAGGATTTAAAGAAATTCTTTGCCGACGAGAAAAACACATTCTTTGAGGCAAGCTCTTTCATGCAAATGTTTCACCTCATGGGTATTGATCACGCGACCATGGTAACAAAACCTCTCGAAAAATACTTTGCACAGTTGTGGGATGTTCCGCCGATCGATGTAACGTTTTTAGACTTTGCAAAAAGAACGGGCAAGGATCTCGTTATCTGTGCATCGTGCCTCGAAACATCGGAGGCCACTTACTTTTCAGTGAACAACACACCACACGTTTCCGTCATCAAGGCCATTCAGGCATCGATGACCGTGCCGATGATATTCTTCCCTGTCGAGATTGATGGCAAACACTATGTGGATGGAGGAGTCACCGACAATCAACCCGTTGACTGTTTTGGCGACAAAGCACGTCACAGCATGTTGGCGGTGCGCATGACATGGAAACAAAACTCGGCAGCGATACCTGCACCCGTAGATAATATCGTTTCATACATCTCGCATATTCTATACATGCTTTTGCGATACTGGGACCGTCAATATGAAAAGGCCAAATACGCGATTCTGTGCGACGACCCACCCGTAGCATTCCTTCCTTGCAAATACACAAAAGAAGGTATAACGGTAAAAATTACAAATCATGATGTAGACGCATCCATCGAGTATGGTTTTATTAAAGCATACGAGATGTTTGCTTCTCTCAAACAATCTTCAGAGCCTCTTCCATCAGAGCGGTAGCTGTGCGCTCGCGTGTAAACTCTTGCACTTTGCCTTGTTTATCGATTAAATGCACTGTGGGAAAGCCTTCCACGGGAACCTTGTTCGTGGAACCATCCACTTTCTCAGTCTTCACGACAGCTAGTTCGGGTTTGAGTTTCTTGTCTTGTTCCAGATTGTTGACAAAAGCTTCCCATTCAGGGTTGAATTTGTTACACCATGAGCATGTAGGCAAGAAGTAGTAACGAACCGTCACTTCTGACTGAAACCCTTCACGGGTCTTCTTCAAGAACATATAAAGACCCACGAGAGCAGCCAAGATGAGCACGGCAATGATTAGTGTGGGCATTTTCAACTTGCCACCGCGTTGCATGATCTACTTTTGAATCACACAAAAATCAAGAATCTAGATCTTGTATGAGGATATGGTAATTTTCGGATCTTGTCAAAAAGCCTCGTTGGCGCACGTCCAAGAGCCATGTCATGACGAGGTTCTCTTCTATACGATCGAGTCCATGCAAGACGAGTAGATTATGATCCATTGCATACTCTTCTACTAGGTTCAATAGCTCGTACCATGTCGCATACGACATCATGAGCACTCGTGTAGCTCCTGTTGCAAATTGTCGGAATTTGTAGCTACTCATGGGACGATCGGTATCCTCTTCGGACGGTGGGGTAACATAGGCCACAGAGTGGTCTTCGTCGATAAGATATTGGAGGAGTCGACGACCATTCTCTTCCGTATCGTGAATGATCAAGGTCTTATGAATGTTATAAGTTGTGAAGAATTCGTCCATACTGTGTGGATGTGTGTGGATTTCTTTATGCCCCTTTTTTGTTAAACGATGTTAAGGGAGTGCGTCTTCATCAAGACAAGAGAATGGATTCGGGGCCTGTAGTCATTGATATAGCAGTGTTTCAAGCATGCGCGCCTTCAGCTAAGAATCGGATGACCAGTGTCGCTACAAGTTTCATAAAACAACACGCATGTTTTCGAGAGACACACCGTCGACCGCTACCTCCAAAACGGGAACATCAGCCACGGATTGGTAATCGGGAACTGTCGCGGGAAGCAGTTGCGCGGAAGGATTTCTTAGCTTTTATCAATAAATTGTCGCCCCAAAATGCATGCTCTATCACTCAACAAGCACAGGCTAGTCTCCGCGGGGACTTCATCCATATGTATGTAGATATGCTGTGGGATGCAATGTTACGAGCCCCCGATTTCCAAGTACTCTATATAGACCTTCTTGTAGCGATTGATAAGAAACACTCGGTATTTGGGGATATACAACGGATATGGGATGGATATTTACATACATGTGGATGGAACTCCGCAGGGCCTGTCGGATCATACGATGAGTTCTGTGATCATGTAAAATCTAAAAAACGAGCGATCGCTTCTGTACGTGCTTGGATCCAGCTGACGGAACGCCATCTTTGTAGCGATGATGTAGCGTCCGTGCTTCTAGAGAAACTTGTGGAGAGCGGTCCCGTCGATGCAACGCTGGACGGTATTGCAGAATATTGCCGAGCCCAATCGCCACTGATTCGCGGTATACAAAAAACGCTACAAGCTTGGTATGATAACGCGCAACAACTTCCACCCATGACGCGATTCAAATTGTATGATATTTGGGACAATATCACAAAAAAATGAGCATAAAGAGCAAGTGTATAGATAACCATCATGGACTATAAGCAAAAGATTATTGAGGAGTTGGACACGTTGCGTCAGAAAGAAGTACAAGAACGCCAGGTATTCAAGGCACGTGCTTATGCCAAGGTGATCAGCCAGCTAAAGGGATTGAGAGATGATCAAAAGATCACATCCATGGAGGATTTGGCTAGCGTTTCGGGCATTGGAGACAAGATCCGAGAGAAGTTGCAAGAAATTTTCGCTACAGGGACGTTACAGGCGGCGCAGATTATTCGTCGTGACAAGAAAGTGGGTGTCACAGAGCAGCTCATGCAAGTGTATGGCATAGGACCCGTGAAAGCAAAACAACTCGTTGCGGAGCATCAAGTACGCGACTACGACCATTTGCGAGAGCTCGTGAAGAAGACGCCTTCGATCTTGAACGACAAACAAAAGATAGGTTTGAAATATGCAGAGGATCTACTGCTACGCATTCCGCGGACGGAGATGGAGGAGCACGAAAACATCCTCCGCAAAGCCCTCCCACGTGGAATGTTTCATCTGGAAGTCGTCGGCAGTTATCGAAGGGGTGCGGAAACAAGTGGAGACATCGATGTGTTGTTGCGAGACGAAATCGATCATCATGACGCTGCCCAAGCCTTTTCCGCGTATTGTGAAGAGCTACAATCCCGTGGATATATTCAAGATATCTTAGCGTTGGGTCCGAAGAAATGCATGGCGGTATGTAGATGGAAAGATGGAGCTCCCGCCCGTCGGATAGACTTGCTTTTGACCCCCAAAGAGCAGTACGCCTTTGCGGAGTTATATTTTACTGGCTCGGATAAGTTCAACATCGCCATGCGGAAACATGCCTTGGACAAAGGATTTACGATGAATGAACACGGCATGACTTCCATCCGCGATGGCACCCCGCCGATTCCTTTTATGAAGACCGAAAAAGATATTTTCAAATTCCTTGATTACCCGTATGTCGCTCCAAAAAACCGTGAAATGAAGAAAAATCTCTAATCTAGGTATAGAATGGATCTAGCATACATTGCCAACGTGATCGGTGGCTTTATCGGCATCTTCTTGCTGTTTATCACTTACATGTACATCGACAAGCTTGAAAAGACTGGATGTGCTTGCGCGGAACACCCCTTCCGTAAGTACATCAAAGGCTACTGCGTTTTTGCCATCGTGTTTTTGGCACTGACCATGTTCGTTCCCAAGAATCAGTTGGAGAGCATCTTCGGCCCCGTGGGTGCCATGGTGTTCTTCGCTGCCGAGCTGGTCTACGTGGTGTTGACCATCATCTTCTTCGTCCTGGCCTTCTTGTATGTTCGCTACCTGATGAAGGAGAAGTGCAAGTGCTCTGAGGATGTCCGCCGTGACGTTCTATACGTGTGGTCTATCCTTGAGATGTTCTTGATGGCTGCTTTCGTTGTCATCCCTCTGACCGTTGCTATCTCCCTTTCTTCTTACAAGTTCATCAAGGGTGAGACCTCTCGCATCGTCTCTTTCAAGAATGCCGTTCGTAACAACGCCGTGAACCCCCTAGGCGCTCTGCGTAAGGTGCCTAAGGCGGTGAAGGACAACTTGAAGAAGGCCAAGCGCTTCGCCAAGTAATCTCCAAAAATCATTATTTTTTAGCAAATGCCATCATGGTAGGCAAGAACTCTCGGTAAAACTCGCAAGATGATCCATCAAATGGAAATGGATCTTCTACATATCCAATGTCAGGAATGGAATCCCGAACCATCAACGTCTCTGTGTGATTATCGGTTACCCATTCATTGGAAGGATCCGAAATGATACTCCAAAGTGTAGCCACAACGTCGTCCGTACATGTGATGCGCTCAGAATCATTATATTCTTCATTTACGCAGAATACGGCCGTGCTCACCAAAAATTGGTCATCTACAATTTCTGATGTACTCCCGCAACACGGTATATATTCTTCTTCAAAGATCCGTACACATTCACGCACTTGATCCATTGTCCATTCTTCAACGGGCCAATTACAAACATCGATCGTGTTGTTGATGAAGGAATCCCAGTCACCAAGTCTCATATGGAATCGATTGTGTTGCAACTCCAAATGATAAGAAAAATTTGCTTCTTCTCCATGTGACTTTATTGGCAAAGTTGCTTTGTACACTCGTTCCAAGAATATGGTTTGGATCTTCATGTTCTGTCACATGGTTACATCGTGCTCTTATATGGTAGTATTACAATACAAGAGTACGTTTGTTGTCATTGCGCTTGGGAGCGCGAGGCTTCTTTGAGCGAGCCCCCGTCAAGATTCCGTTCATATCTGCAGTATCCTCAATGATCGATGTAATCTCCTCGTCCGACACCGACATGGTTTCAATACGGTTCATGTTGGATGGCGGCTTAGAAGTGATTTCGGCTTGGATGTCCTCGATGAAATCTTCGATCTCGCTAGGTCCGTTCATGCGACCAGGAGGAGGCATGGCTGAGGAAGGAACGGTAGCACGGGGTTGAGGACCTCCACCCATACCGAAGAGGTTACCTACCATACTGAAGAGTCCACCACCTCCCCCACCGATGGGCTTCGAACCGCCGCTGCTCATTTGAGGCGGCATTTGCATAGTTTGTTGGACCGCGGCTTGCTGGAACTGCTTCATGAGATCGGGGTTCGACCGTAGCACTTGCTCGACTCCAGGCAGTTGAGATTGCTTAAACATACTGTTGGTCAAATGGAACATAAATGCCGACCCTGAAAGGGACATGAGCAGACGCAACTCGGGCGCCATCTTCTTGCCCGTCGCCTTGTATTTCTCATGAAGTTCTTCAAAAATATCGTCGTAATCATTTACATTCTCATGAACATGCTCGCTCCATCCGTCTAGCTTGACATCAAAAGGATCAAAACGAGTGTTCAAGAACTCGATACCCGTGACAAAAGCCATGAGCATCTTGCGCTGGAATCGGACGCTAGCATCCACTTCTTTTTCGCGGAGAATGCGGTGATACTCCGAACGCATTTCTTCGAGCGAGGATTGCATAGAGAACTTGCGGGGCAGACGGAACCCTTTCGCCTCAAGGCGATCCATCTGGTACAAGATCTCCTTCTTCTCATTCATTTCGGACTCGATGCGAGCCTTCTCAGCGGATAGGCGATTTCCAAGGCTATCTGCCACAGGGCCTCCGCGGGAATCGTCTGTATCATCGGAGTACTCTGATCCTGACTCGGAAGGCGCCACAGGCATGGGCCTCCTCTGGAAGGGCATTGGTTGGGAGGGTGAGCGGTCTTCATCGGTCTCCGAGTAAGAAGACGCATCATCGCGGGAGCTAGCAGCACTCGACAACACGTCGCTGCCCACTTTCCTCTTGTTAATCAGCATATCGGTACCCAAATTACCGCCTCCTGAAGGAATCTGAAACATGGGGCGGGTAAAGTCCATGACCTCATCTTCGTCGTCGGTATGAATTGTAATCGACGGGGCTTGCATATAATACCTTAATGGTTAACACATACATTGTTTAAGTACCTTTTTACGCACACAAGTTACCAACAACCCGTTCAATCGGTTTCTTGTGCTTGCGCAACCAAGATAGCGCTTGAAGGAGCGCATCGCCAAGATCGTCCTTTTTCTTGTAGCTACTAAATCTCTCGGCGAGGGACGCATCCCCATCGATATAAGCAAGCGTATATTGGACAGAGCGCCATTTATTTAGTTCATATCCAGTCTTTTCGCAAGAGCTTTCATCTAGTTTATGATCGTGTCCAAGAAGCTTTTGTTTGGCGGAGATGAGCAAGACGTTTTCCACGGCACCTTCCCAGTGCTTCCGCAATTGAAAATACCCGTAGATCATCATTTGAAGGGATTTCATAGCTCCATTGAGACGTGATGGTTGGTTCTCGATCAGCACAGTACCGACGGTATATCCCGCGCTTGCTAGAGTGTCGACGAATTCGTCCATGACGACATAAAGCCGTGCGGTGAGCTCTTGGATTCCAGGGATCTTTTCTTTTTCAGCTGCAAGTGAAAAGATCTTCCAAAAAACCACTTGATACGCATTGTCTTGAGCGGTCGGTGTCAAGACACAACAAGCCAGGTTTTTCACACCGATGTCAAAGCTAACCACTACTTTTGTTTCAGCCTCTTCCATGACGCGTCTTGTAGCTGTTTTATAATACTAGGGGTGTATTTTCTTAACCCATTTTGAACGATCAATTTGCGCAAGTGTTTCCAGAAGTCGTCGTTCTCATAAATCTTGTTGGCATTCACCAATGCACGGCATCGGGTTGCTATCCATGTATAATTATGTGTGAGCTCTTTCATGAAATCGTCGACGGTACCTTGGCCAGGTACAGGACACATATGCCCGCTGTTGATAAGTGAGAGGACAACTTGATTGATTACTGGATGAGTCCGAGCTTCGGAGGGAATCATTTCGATCAAGTTTTCAAACACGGCGTAATCGTAATCAGGGCAAAGCAAAAGCTTGTCAGGGCGGTCTGTATAAACAGCATTGTTATCGATTAGTATCAAGTTGTTTTCTAAGATGTAGGTCCGCTCTTCTGCTGTCAGTGGCCGTTGCTTGCCAATATGACGGCAAATCCGAGGGAAAATCTTGGCGATGGACTTTCGGTATTGACCACCTTGGTCTACTATACAGTCTTCACGAGTGAAAATAGGTCTTGCAAACTTGATGCCGAATTGTTTCTCTACGAGGCCGATCTCATAATTGGCCCACGTCTTTTCGCTGGCTGTATAGATAAAGAAATACACCTGGTTTTGGTACAAGCGTTCCAACGCTTTGATAAAAGTTCCAAAGCCAGGGCGAATGAGTTTGGATTTTGGAGAGAATGCATGGAGTACGCTAGGGAGAGGTTTAGGGCGAAAGCCATTCTTGCGTAAAACTTGGGCAAGCGTAAATGCTTGGGATTGAAAGTCGACTTTACCTGCAACGGTTCCGTCCCAGTCTAGGACGAATATAAACGGCATTGGGTGCATCGGTTACTCTACATTTACACTTGCAATAAAATCCGCGATGATTGTAATGAAACTGGTCCTATTTCCGAACCAGTTGTTGGAACATGAACCTGTCCATCTATATAGAAAAGGCTCCATCAATGAGATTCTTCTTTGGGAAGATCCTGTCTTCTTTGGAGATCGACGTGGATCGCCGCATGGCCCGCGCTTCCTCAAGCTCAATCGGATGCGTATTCTGTATATGCGTGTAGCGATAAGACTCTACCAAGAGTGGTTGACATCCAAGGGCATTCGAGTGACTCGAGTATCCGTATATGATTTATGGAAGCTCCCTATCAACCAAAGATATACAAGGTTTCAGAATACAACCACCCCGTGGATAGCGTTTGATCCTTCGGACGCACTTCTTACACGTCGGATGCGTAATGCAAACATCCAGTTCATCGAGTCACCATCATTCCTTATGACAACGGACTGGGTAAAGGAGTACTTCAACTTGATTCGTAAAGCAAAGCGTTTTCAGCATGCGCCTTTTTACGCGTTCATGAAAAAGAAGCTGAATATCTTGGTTTCCACGCCGAGTATGGATACACAAAATCGTTCACCATATCCCAAAAACCGCGAGCTACCACCAACCCCGCA
>JACCDP010947866.1_pt1 | contig 13631 bp, 13 predicted proteins | sample 7445841 | NCBI WGS metagenome assembly JACCDP01 (sample SAMN15323441, study PRJNA562643) | freshwater metagenome | isolation source: river surface water | place: USA:Blue River Watershed | collected 2017-08-17
ACATGAAGGCGCGCAAGATGGACCTCGACACGGCCGCGGCGGCCTCCGAGAAGAATCCGTGCTTCCTGCAGAACGCCGAGTTCGCGCCGTACATCAAGATGAGTGATTGCAGCCAGGTCTCCGACGGCGCCAGCGCCGCGATCGTCGTGAGCGAGGCCGGCCTCCGCGCGATGGGCAAGTCCGAGGCGGACGCCACGGAGATCCTGTCCTATGGCCACGCGACCGCCTCGCTCTACGAGGACGGCGACCTCACGCAGCTCCACACGACAGCCGCCGCCGCGCGCCGGGCCTACGCCGCGGCGGGTGTGACCGCGTCGGACGTGCAGATCGCCGAGGTGCACGACTGCTTCACCGTCACCGAGCTGCTCATGCTCGAGGCGCTCGGTTTTTGCGCGCCCGGCCAGGGCGGCGCGTTCACCCGTGACGGCGCCACCGCGATCGAGGGTCGTCTCCCCGTGAACACCGGCGGCGGGCTCATCGGCTTCGGTCACCCGGTCGGTGCGACCGGCGTGAAGCAGGCGGTCGAGATCCACCGCCAGATGAAGGGGCTGTGCGGATCCTACCAGGTGTCCGGACGTCCGCGCGTCGGCGTCACGGCGAACATGGGCGGCGACGACCGCACCGCGGTCGTCTGCGTCTACCGCAACGCGGGCTGAGGGAGCGGTGCGCATCGTCGCGGCGATGTCCGGGGGCGTGGACTCCTCGGTCGCAGCGGCGCTGCTCGTCGAGGAGGGCCACGAGGTCGTCGGCGTGCACATGAAGCTGCACGACACCGACGAAGGCGCGGCCGGTCATTGCTGTGGCCTGGACGACGCGCGGGACGCCCGGCGCGTCGCGGAGCGTCTCGGCATCCCGTTCTACGTGATGGACCTGCGGGAAGCCTTCCGCCGCGCGGTCATGGACGACCTCGCCGCTGCCTACGCCGCGGGCCGGACGCCGAATCCGTGCGTGCAGTGCAACGCGGTGCTGAAGTTCGACGTCTTGCTGTCGCGTGCGCACGCGCTCGGTGCGGACGCGCTCGCCACCGGCCACTACGCGCGCACCGACGGGGTCACGCTCCGCGTCGCGACGGACGCCGACAAGGATCAGAGCTACTTCCTGTGGCCCATCCGCCCGGAAGCGCTCGCCCGCACACGTTTCCCCCTCGGCGGCATGACGAAGCCGGAGGTGCGCGCCCACGCCGAGCGACTGGGACTCGTGACCGCGCGCAAGCCGGAGAGCATGGAGGTGTGCTTCCTGCCGGATGACGACCACACGCGCTTCGTCGCGGAGCGCTTCCCGGCGCTCGACGCCGCGGGGGACATCGTCGACACCGACGGGCGCGTGCTCGGTCGCCACGACGCCTACCACCGCTTCACGGTGGGGCAGCGGCGCGGGCTGGGCATCGCCGCGGCGGTGCCGCTGTACGTGCTTCGCATCGATGCGGCGAACCGTCGCGTGATCGTGGGCCCGGCCGAGAAGCTCGTGGCGCAGTCGGCGGACGTCGCGGCCATGCGCTGGCTGCGACCGCATGCGGCCGATGTCGTCCTGCACGCCCGCACCCGCCATCGCGGCGCGCTCGTCCCGTGCGGTCCGGTGACCGTCCTGGAGGCCGGCGACGACCCCGCACGCCCGTCGCGGGTGCGCGTCGCGTTCACGGCGCCGGTGCGCGCCGCCGCGCCCGGACAGTCCCTCGTTCTCTACGACGGGGACGTGATCGTGGCAGGTGGAACCGTGGAGGCCTGTGCGACGCTCGCTGGGGCGGAGGGGGGCATCCCCCTCCGCAACGCCTCCCCCGCGCAGGATTTGACCCCGTGACGCCGGTCGTCGTCGGCGCCTACGCCTTCCGAGACGTCGCGCTGCTGACGCAGGCGCTGACCCATCCGTCCTTCCAGGGCGGAGGGCCGCACTACCAGCGCCTCGAATTCCTCGGGGACGCGATCGTCGGCGCCCTCGTGTCCGACGTGCTCGTGCGGGCGCTGCCGGACTCCGACGAGGGTGCCCTGCATCGCGCGCGCACCCGCATCGTCCGTACGGAGACCTTCGCGGCGTTCGCCGACGCGTTGGGCATCGTGGCGCACCTTCGCGCGGATGCGGGTGTGCGGACCCCGTCGGTGCCCGCGCGCGTGCGCGCAGACCTCTTCGAGGCCGTCGTGGGCGCGGCCTGGCTCGATGGCGGCTTGGACGCCGCCGGGGCCATCGTCGCGCCGCTGGTGGCGCCGCTCGTCGACACCATGGCGTCCGCCGGTCCCGAGCCGGCCGCCCGCGACGCGCGCTCCGCGCTCCAGGAATGGCTGCAAGCCCGAAAGATGCGCGTTCCGGTCTACACCGTCGTGTCCGCGTCGGGTCCGGATCACGCGCGCGTGTTCGACGTCCAGGTCGAGGTCGACGGCGTCGTCCACGGGCCGTGCCGTGCATCCAGCAAGCGTGCCGCCGCGTCCGCTGCCGCCGTCCTGGCGCTCCACGCGCTCGGGGCCGCCGCAGGGATCGCCGAAGGGCGTTAGCCGCGCGCCATGGCATTCCATTGTGGCACGGTCGCGCTCGTCGGGCGGCCCAACGCGGGCAAGTCCTCCCTCCTCAACGCGCTCGTCGGCGCACGCATCGCGGCGGTGTCCCGGCGTCCACAGACCACGCGCACACGCCTCGTCGGAGTCGCCACCGACGAGGAACTCGGCGTGCAGGCCATCCTGGTCGACACCCCGGGAATCCACGAAGCGTGGACGCCGCTCAACGCGTTCATGGTCCAGGAGGCCGAGAAGGCGCTCGACGAGGTCGACCTCGCGTGCTGGATCCTCGACGCGGAGCCGCTCGTCACGGCGGTCGCGGAGGGGCGGCCGGTCCTGGACGGCGCGTTGGAGCAGGTCGCGAGCCGGATCGCCGGCCGCACGCTCGTCGTCGCGCTGAACAAGGTCGACACCGTCGACAAGCCGTCCCTGCTCCCCGTGCTCGCCGCGATCGAGGCGCGCCTCCGTCCTGCCGCGATCGTGCCGATCAGCGCGTTGAAGCGCAAGGGCCTCGACGACCTCTTGCGCACCTGGGGACGCCTCCTGCCGGAGCAGGATCCGATCCACCCGCCCGACCACGTGACGGACGCGCTCGAGCGCCAGATCGTCGCGGAGCTCGTGCGGGAATGCGTGTTCGAGCTCACCGAGCAGGAGCTCCCGTACGCCACCGCGGTGGAGATCGAGCGCTTCGACGAGTCCGCCCGCGCCGAGGGCCGCGTCCACATCCACGCCAAGATCCTGTGCGAGAAGGCGAGCCAGAAGGCCATCCTGATCGGCAAGGGCGGCACGATGATCAAGCGCATCGGCATCCGCGCGCGTAAGGGCATCGAGGGGCTCCTCGACTGCCATGTGCGTCTCGACCTGTTCGTGGTCGTCGAGCCGGACTGGACGAAGAAGCCACGCATGCTGCGCGGTCTCGGCTACGCCGGCTGAGCGCCCCGGGCGCGCCGCCGCGCGGTGACCGCGGCGAGCGCGAGCGCGACCCCGACGAAGCCCGTCTCCGACGCGGTCGTGTTGAAGCATCCGTACGACGGCGGGTCCTGACGCTCGGACGTGCCGTCGGCCGCGCAGAACGGGTCCCCGCCGTTGGGGTCGTCGCCGTTGGCGAGCTCGTCGAGATCGGGGTTCCCGTCGCCATCGGAATCGTGGGCGCCCAGCGCATCCAGCGCCGTCGCGAGGGACGTCGTGTTGGTCCCGCCGGTCAGCCCGACGGCCACGAGCGCCTCGCCGAAGGGCTGGTGCACCGTGCCGCCGCCGCCACCCGCGGTCGTATGGCAGGCGAGGCACGTCGGCGCGCACGGCATCCCCAGCGATTCCTGGAGTGCGGCGGTGTACGCCGGGCTCGCGAGGGCGGGGGCGATCCAGACGGCGAGAAGCAGGGAAGGGGTCATGCGGACCTCACAGGTAAGCGTGGACCTGGGCGAGCGCCATCGTGCGCGCGTCGTCGGCGGCGCCGCAGCGCAGGGTGCCGTGCAACGCGTCGACCCGCAGGTCGACCCGCGGCAGTACGAACCATTGCGCCGCCAGCCACGCGGTCGTCGCGCCGGTGATCGCATCGTCGAGATCGGTGTCGCAGAACTGACCGATGCCGCGCAGGTGCACGCCCTGCGTCGGCTCCCAGTCCACCTCGGCGACGCCCGCGATGCCGTTGCGCACGACGCCGTCCGCGTCGCTGCGCAGCCCGTCGGCCTCGGCGAGCACGGCCGTGTGGGGGAGGGCGCCCCAACGCGCGTGAACACCGTGCGCCTGGCGGGTCATCGGCGCGAGCGTCTCGACATCGCGGTCGGACGTCGCCACCAGGCTGCTCGCGCCGAGCTCGAGCGTGCGCGTGGGTGTCCAGAAGGCCTGCGCGGCGTACCCGGTCTCCCGGTACGCGGACGGGGCTACCTGGGGGTTCCCGAGGACCGCCATGGCCTCCGCGCGCCATCGGCGTCGTCCATGGAAGACCGAGACGCCCAGCTGCTGGTCGGCGTTCATGCCTGTCCGCGTCGAGGTGCGGACCTGGAGCGTGTGCTCCTCGGTCCGGAGACCGAAGGGCAGGGGGAGACGTCCGGCACGCACGAGCGTCGCCTTGTTCGGGCGCACGCCCGCCCAGTACTCGCGCGACACGAGGTTGCCGCCCGCCTCGTTGGAGCTCAGCCACGCCCCCTGGGCGCCCTCGCTCACGACCCCGGCGCTGCCGCCCGCGAGGAACCGTCCGGTGTCGACGGCGCCGCGCAGATCGGCCTGCATGAGGATCGTGCGCACGGTCCAGTCGAGCGTGCCGTCGGGCTGCGTCGTCGGTTGCGGGAACGCGAGGGCGCGTACGTCCGCCTGCACCTGCACGGCCTTCGGGAGCGCGATCGCGCCGAACGCGAAGGACGCCGACGGACCGGGATCCGTGCCGGGTGCGGCGGCGCCGTGGGAGGCGAGCAGCACCGCACCGAGGCTGCGCCCGTACGCCGTGAGCGTTCCGCCGCCGGAGGGGTCCACGTGGCAGCCCGCGCAGGCCGTGTAGCCGTGCTGGATGAGCCACGGGTACGCCTCCGCCGGGCGCGCGAGGGCGAGCAGGAGACCGAGGCTAGGGAGCATGGCGCAGCTCCGCCACGACCTTGGCCTGCATCTCGGGCTCGACGGAGACCATCTGGTACTCGGGCACGGCGATGCCGTGCTTGCGCACGTCGAAGGTGAAGTCGGCCTCGCCGCTGTACGCGTCGCCGCGCTTCTTCAGCGTGTACGCCACCTTGACGGGCGCCGCGGTGCCGTGGACGGTGAACGTCGCGTCGACCTTGCCCTTCTTCGTCTCGCCGTCCTTCTGCGGCAGCACGAGCGTGGACAGCGGCAGGGTCAGCGTCGCGTCGGGGTACTTCGCGACCTCGACGTAGCGGTTGAGCATGTGCTCGTCGCGCAGATCGATGCCGGTCTTCACCGTCGACATCGGAACCGTGAACGTGAGGCGCGTGCCGTCGTCGGTGAGCGTGAGCGCCGTCGTCTCGCCCGGGATGTCCGGGATGAGCATGCCGCCCGAGGCCGTGAACGAGACCTTCGCGGCACCCCCGAGCGTGTAGCCGGCCGATGCGGGGGACGACAGCACGAGCGCGCCGAGCACGGCGCCTGCGAAGAGGGAAGGGCGGATCATGGAAGCCTCCTGGGTCGAAGTGTATCCCCGTGTACGGGTTTCCGTTCAACACCCGACCGGCCGCGAACCTTCTTGACCCCACGGCCCGAACGCGTCCGGCGCGTTACTGCCGTGCGTGCTCCCCGTCCTCGCCATCGTGGGCCGACCCAATGTCGGCAAGTCCACGCTCTTCAATCGCCTCTCCGGCACGCGCAAGGCCCTCGTTCTCGATCGGCCTGGCGTCACGCGCGATCGCAACTACGAGATCGCATCGTGGCTGGAGCGTACCTACATGCTCGTCGACACCGGGGGCTTCGAGCCCGAGCCGGGGGACGCCCTGTTCGCGGCCATGCGCCGACAGAGCGAGGCGGCCGTCGCCGAGGCCGACGTGGTCGTGCTCCTCGTCGATCGGCAGTCCGGCCTGACGCCGCCGGACCTGCAGACGGCGGACCTCATCCGCATGAGCGGCAAGCCCGTCATCGTCGCGGTGAACAAGTGCGACACGCCGATGCACGACGACGATGCCGCGGAGTTCTGGGAGCTCGGCTTCGAGGAGCTCGTTCCCGTCAGCGCCGAGCACGGTCGCGGCATGTACGAGCTCATGGAGGCGGTCCTCGCGCGGTTCCCCGACGACGTCGGCGAGGAGCCGGAGGTCGAGGGGGAGATCCGTGTCTCCGTGCTGGGCCGCCCGAACATCGGAAAGAGCACGCTCGTCAACCGTCTGCTCGGGGAGGACCGGCACGTCGTCCACGACGCGCCGGGCACGACCGTGGACGCGACCGATTCTATGCTCGAGGTGGACGGGACCCGCTTCCGCCTGATCGACACCGCGGGCGTGCGACGCAAGGCGCGCATCGACGACCGGGTGGAGCAGCTCGCGGTGGGCGCCGCCATCCGCACGATCGATCGCAGCCACGTCGTGATGCTCGTCATCGACGGTGCCGAGGGGCCCACCGAGCAGGACGCGCACCTGGCCGCCCTGGTCGAGGAGCGCGGGCGCGCCATGCTCGTGCTCGTCAACAAGTGGGACCGCGTGCGGGAGATGGAGGACCGCGACGTGCGCGTCGTGGAGGACGAGTTCTCCCGCAAGCTGCCGCACGTCGTGAACCGGCCGGTGCTGTACATCAGCGCCCGCACCGGAAAGGGCTGCCAGAGCATCCTCCAGGTCGCGCGCGACGTCTACGGGAGCTTCAACCAGCGCGTTCCGACCGCGCGGCTCAACGAGTTCCTCCGGGATGCCGTCGCGGCCTACAGTCCGCCGCAGCTCTACCACCACCCGGTGCGGCTGAACTACATGACGCAGGTGCGTGTGCGCCCGCCCACGTTCACCATCTTCTGCAACTCTCCGATGGGCGTGCGCGGGCACTACGACAAGTACCTCCAGAACCGCCTCCGCGAGCAGTTCGGGTTCTTCGGCAGCCCCGTGCGCATCCAGTACCGGCGCAAGCGGCGTCCGGGCGAGGCGTTGGACCCCGAGCGTCCTCTCAACGCGCTGTTCCGCGCGCCCTCCGAGGGCGCCGATTCCGGCCGCGCCGAGGTGTACGTCGTCGGGGGCGACGAGGACTGGGGTGACGAGGGTGCCGACGAGGCCGACGTGCTCTACGAGGGCGGCGTCGACCTCGACGAGGAGTAGACCTCCGCCGTGGCCGTACGGATTCTCGACGAGCAGCTCGCCAACACGATCGCCGCCGGCGAGGTCGTGGAGCGGCCGGCCTCGGTCGTGAAGGAGCTCGTGGAGAACGCGCTGGACGCGAGCGCCGTGCGCGTGCGAGTCACCCTCGGCGCAGGCGGTCGCGATCTCGTGCGCGTCACCGACGATGGCAGCGGCATGGACCGCGCCGACGCGACGATGTGCCTGGAACGCCACGCCACGAGCAAGATCCGCAGCGCTGACGACCTGTTCCGTCTCGGCACGCTCGGGTTCCGCGGGGAGGCGATTCCGAGCATCGCCGCCGTGGCGCGCTTCGAACTGCGCTCGCGCACCCATGATGCCCCCGAGGGCACCGCGGTGCAGGTCGAGGGCGGCCGGCTCCTCGACGTGGGGCCGGCGGGGATGCCGCCCGGGACCGACGTGGTCGTGCGCGACCTGTTCTTCAACGTGCCCGCGCGCCGCAAGTTCCTGCGATCGGCCGAGACGGAGCTCGGGCATTGCCTGGAGGTGATCCAGCGCGAGGCGCTCGTGCGCGCCGACGTCGACTGGGAGGTCCTCCACGACGGCCGCACCGTGTTCCGCGCCCCGCCGACGACGGACTGGCGCGCCCGCGCCGTCGAGGTGGTGGGGCCCCACGGCGAGCAGCTGCTGCCGGTGGCGTTCGCCCGCGGCTCGTTGCAGGTGCGCGGCATGATCGCGCCGGTCGGGGTGCACCGCGGCACCGCGGCGGGGACGACCTGGCTCTACGTCAACGGACGCTTCGTGAAGGATCCGCTCCTTCGACGCGCGGTCACCGTCGCGTACGACACCATCGTGCCGAAGGGGCGTTGGCCGGTCGTGATCCTCGATGTGCGCGTCCCGGCGGACGAGGTCGACGTGAACGTGCACCCGGCCAAGACCGAAGTGCGCTTCGTGAACGGCCACGCGTTGCAGCAGGCGATCATCACCGGTCTGCGCGAGGCCCTGCGCGACGGCGGCATCCAGGAGCCGGTCCCCGTCGAGGCGCGCTATCGACCCGCGGGCGACGCACCGACGCAGGTGGACCTCGGCGTGGCGGTGGCGCGTGTCCGCGAGACCCCGACGCCCCTCGCGCGGGAGTTGTCCGCGGCGGTGTCGCTCGCGGGGCTCCGTCCGTCGTGGAGCACGTCGGGGCCTGCCTCGTCACCGTCCTCGCGGCAGGCGACGACGACGTCTGGGTCGTCCTCCGCTGCGGAGGGTTCCCCGACTCCCGCGGGGGGCGTTGCGGGGGGTGCAACCCCCCGCCCCATGCCCATCCCGACGGTGTCCGAGGCCGCGCGGCGCGCGCTCTTGCCGGTCCCGCGCTGGCAGGACCTCCACGTCGTCGGGCAGCTCGCCGGAACCTACCTGCTGTGCGAGGGCCTCGGCGAGCTCGTCGTCGTCGACCAGCACGCCGCGCACGAGCGCATCATGCTCGAGCGGCTCCGTCGTGAGCCGCTCGCGCTCGGCCATCCGCAGCAGTTGCTGGTGCCGCCGGTCGTGGCGCTCGGGGCCGCGGAGGCGCGCCACCTCGCCGCGCAGGCCGACGACTGGGCCCGCCACGGCCTCGACGTGCGTGACCTCGGGGGCGGGCGCTTCGCCGTCCAGTCGGTGCCCGCGGGGCTGTCGCGCGTGGACCTGGCGGCGCTGCTGGCCGAGCTCGCGAACGAGGCCGCGGAGACCGTCCACGGCATGGCCGTCCACGGTCCGCTCGACCACGCGCTCGCCACGATGGCATGCCACGGGAGCGTGCGTGCCGGCCAGGAGCTGACCCACGGCGAGATGCACGATCTGCTCGTCCAGCTCGATGCGGTCGACTTCGAGGTGTGTGCGCACGGCCGACCGGTGGCCGTGCGGGTGGGGCGCGGCGAACTCGAGCGCCGCTTTCATCGCGCATGACGCGCGCGCATCCCGCCCCGCTGTTCCTGGTGGGCCCGACGGGCGCCGGGAAAACCGCCGCGAGCTTGCGGATCGCCGCGCGCTACGGCCTCGAGGTGGTGTCCATGGACGCCATGCAGGTGTACCGCGGCATGGACATCGGCACCGCGAAGGCCACCGAGGAGGAGCGCGCGCGGGTGCCCCACCGATGCATCGACGTGCGCGACCCGGTCGAGCCCTTCGATGCGACCACGTTCGCCGCGGAGGTGGACGCCGCGGGTGCGCGTGCGCTGCCGTGCGGCGGCGCGGTGTTCTACCTGCGGGCGTGGATGCAGCCGCTCGTGGACGTGCCGCCGGTCGACCCCGCGCTTCGCGCCGCCCTGGAAGCCATTCCCGACCCCCATGCGCGCCTCCGGGAGGTCGATCCGGTGCTCGCGGCGCGCCTGCATCCGAACGACCGTGTGCGCGTCGTGCGCGGCCTCGAGGTCCACGCGATGACCGGGCGTCGCCTGTCGGCGTTGCACGCGGAGGATCCCCGGACGCGCCGACCCTGCACGATCGCCTGGATCGACCGGCCCGACCTGGCGGAGGTGCTTGATCGCCGGCTCGACGGGATGCTGGAGGCCGGGTACCTCGACGAGGTCGGGCGGCTGCTCGCGTCGGGGGTTCCGCGTGATTGCAAGCCGATGCAATCACTCGGGTATCGTCATCTCGCGGACCACTTGCACGGCGAGATCGACCTCGACGAGGCGATCCGGCGGACGCGCCGCGACACCCACGCCTTCGCACGCCGGCAACGCAGCTTCCTGCGGAGCCTCGGCCTCACGCCCGGGGCGGATCCCGACGCGCTTGCCGCCGAGGTGTACGGGCGCTGAGGGGGAGTTTCAGAGAAGGTCGTAGGTCCCCGCGAGATCGCGCTCCACGGAGTCGAGCCGGGCCATGACGGCCGCGAGGCGTGCCGCGAGCCCCTCGGGCGCGATGCCGAGCTCCGTGGCGTGGCCCTCGTCATCGCGGATGTGGCCGATCTCGTGGGAGAGATCGTCGAGCCGGCCGCGCAGGTCGACGTCGATGACCTCCGCGAGGTCGGCACGCTCGATGCGCTCGCGCAGCGCGCGGACCCGGGCTTCGGGCAGGCGCGCGGGCAGCGGGTGGCGGTCCCGTGCGGTCCACGCCATGCGTACCCGCGCGGTGTCCACCATCGCGCGGAGGTTCACGATCGCCATCCAGCTGAACACCGCGGCGACCGCCATGCCGAGGAGGGCCTGCCCCATGAGGACGCCGACGACCCCGGCGATCCCTGCGATTCCCACGTGCTGGATGACCCGCGGCGGGGTCGTCGCCTGGACGTCGGCGGGGATGCCGGCCGCCCCGAGGCGGCGTGCGAGCGCCCGGGCGTCGAGCTCGACGGAGAACCCCTCGACCGCCCAGGAGTCCCCTCGCGCAGCGGCGCCCCGGATCGCCTGCGGATCGGAGCCACTTTGCGCGGCAAGCCGCCAGACGGCCCCGTGGCCCAGCCGGGCGGGTGCGGCGAGGACGACGTAGCGCGGAAAGCCGGGGGAGGAGGGCGCCGTGACGGACGTCGAAACCGTCGGTGTGGTCGCTGCCGTCGGGGTCGGCGGCTCGTCCGCGAGCGGTGGCGGCTGCGGGACCGGACGGGTGTTCGCGCGCACGGCCGGACCTGCGGCGCGTGCGCCTGGCGCGGGTTCGGTCAACGCGCGGAGAACCACGTCGGCATCGGCGTCGCCTGTCGAGGGAAGCCCTGCCGCGCGCGAGGTCGAAAGCGCATCCGGGGAACGCGCGGACCACGGTGGCCGGCCGGTCGCGGCGCGGAACAGCGTCACCCCGAGGCCGTAGAGATCCGCGACGGCGTCCTGCGCGCCCTCGGGTGCGGCGTGGGCGTCGACGCCGGAGAGGGAGACCGGCGGGCGCACGCCGACAGGGGATACGCGCACGGTGCCGTCCTCGTCCACCACCACGTCGTGGGCGTGGAGGGCGCCGCGGCAGGCGCCACGCCCCGCCAGCACCGCACCGGCGAGCCATGTCGCGATCTCCGGCACACGGGACGGTGGGACGTGGGCGAGGGTGCCGCGCGTCCGGGGCTGGATCCGGACGGGCGCGCCCTCGAGCTGGTCGCGCGCGAGGACCGGCAGCGCCGCGGGATGGTCGATGGGCTCCACCGTTGCGAAGCCGTCCCGCGCGCCCGGCCACACCAACGCCCGGGAACGCAGGCCGACGCACTCCGCCTCGCGTCCGTCGGACGAACGGCACGCCCAGCGCCACGTCACATCGGTGCCGGGCAACTCGTGCGTGAGCTCCCAGTCGCCGGCCACCCGTGCACCTGCCCGCATCGCGCAACCTCCCGCGGCGGGGATAGCCTTGTGCGCGCCGCGCGCCAATGCGGGACGGAGGAGCGGGACGTGGAACGTGTCGTCGCGTGGATCCTGCGGGCGTGGTCGGCGACATGGCGCGTACGACGGGACGGCGCGCTCCCGGCCGGTGCCGCGGTGGTGGGATGCTGGCACGGCGACGCCGTGGTGCTCGGTGCGCTCCACCGGAACGAGGGTCTCGTCGTCCTGGTCAGCCTGTCGGACGACGGCCGTCGTGGCGCGGCGCTGCTCAGTGTCCTCGGCTACGACGTGGTGCGGGGTTCCGGCTCCCGGGGGGCGGTGCGCGCCTCCCGGGAGGCGTTGCGCGCCGTGCGGAGCGGGCGCAAGGTCGTAGTCGCGATGGACGGTCCGCGCGGCCCGGCGGGGGAGGCGAAGCCCGGCGCCGTGGCGCTGGCGCGACTGGCGGGCGTTCCGTTCGTGCGGTGCACCCTGCGCGCCGACGGCCCGCGCCTTCCGACCTGGGACCGGACGCTGCTGCCGTGGCCGTTCGCGTCGATCGACCTGCGGTACGCCGTCAGCCTGCCGGACGGCGAAGACGCGCGCGGGTGACCGACGGCGCGTCGTCCGGCGCCGCGGCGTCCGTCCTCGCGTCGGACGGTTCGGGGGGAACGTCGGGACGCACCGCGGCCTCCGCCGCCGAGTACTCACCCGAGAAACGACGGAGCGCCTGCCGAAGCGCCCCACCCAGTCGTGTACGTAGGCCCATGCGTGTCCTTAGCGGATGGGCGCGTGACGAACCACCCATGGTATGAACGATGCATGTCCGCGACGATCACGATCGAGCAGATCCTCACCTTCCTCCTCGAGGCGCCCATGTTCGGCGACCTCGATCCCGGCGAGCTTTCGCAGGTGGTCCACATCATGCAGGTGCAGCGCGTCCGCGCGGGACAGGCGGTGTTTCGCGAGGGCGAGGACGGCGACGCCTGGTACGTCGTCTACGAGGGGCGCTGCGCCGCGTACAAGGGGGTCGGGACGCAGCAACGACTCATCATCACCCTCGGGCCGCGCGCGTGCTTCGGGGAGATGGCGATTCTGGACCACAGCCCACGCTCGGCCACCGTTGTCGCCGAGGAGGACACCACGGTGTTCCGGTATCCGCGTCGCGACTTCGAGGGACTGCTCGCGACGGGGAACCTCGCCGCCTACAAGCTCGTGCACGAGATCGCGCGCGTGCTGAGCGCGCGCGCGCGCACGACGACGCAGCAGCTCGGCGCCGTGCTGGCGGACGCCGACCCCGACGTGGTGCGCGAGCGGGCGCGCCAGGTCGTCGAGGGTCAGTCGGTCTCGGAATGAGTGGTCTCTGGCACGTCGTCGCGGGGCTCGTCGCGACGGCGTACGCCGCCCCTTCGGACGCAGGCCACTCGGACGAGGCGCACGTTCGGATCGCCCGTGCCGACGTGGTGGAGCAGTTCGCGGCCTGGGCGATGGCGCAGGGGCGGGTCGGCCCGGCCGCGGTGCCCGTGTGCCGGCCGTTCGCGGAAGGAGCGCAGCTGTGCGCGGTGGTGGAGCGCGACGGCGGGCGTCGTCTGGCGACACGCGCCGACGGCGTCGACCTCGGTGCGTTGGAGCGCAGCCTCGCGTCGAAGTCCAGCGACACGCGCGCGTCGATGGAGCGGCGGGTCGTGGAGGGGACCACCGGCGCGCTGTGGGTGCGCGCGCGGGGTGACGGGCGCGACCACGATGTGCTGGTCGACCCCGTGGCGCTCGAGCGCGCGGTCGGGGCCCCGCTCGTGGTGGCGGCACCGACCCGGGATCTGCTCGTGGCGTGGAGCGCGGGCGACCCGGTGTTCGACCGCATCGTCGCTGTGGGGATTCTCAAGGCCTGCGACGCCGACCCGTCGTGCGCGTCGGCGCTCGGCTGGCGTTGGGACGGGGCTGCATGGCGACCGTGGGGGCAGGCGGTGCGGGCGGCGGACGTCCCGTCGCCCGGCATGCCGTCGGGGACGACGTCGCCGCGTTAGCGGAAGCAGGGGAGGCGCGAGCGGATGGCCCTTCGGGCGCTGGTGCGGCGGGGATTGGAGCGATTGGCGCGTCGTGTGGCGCGGGATGCGCTGTTCGAGCGCCCGGGAGAGCGCGCCGCGGGGTCGGGGGCCGCGCGGCGCGACACCGCGCGCGTCGTGGCGCCGGACGGCTGCGTC
>JACCDP010665127.1_pt1 | contig 13630 bp, 15 predicted proteins | sample 7445841 | NCBI WGS metagenome assembly JACCDP01 (sample SAMN15323441, study PRJNA562643) | freshwater metagenome | isolation source: river surface water | place: USA:Blue River Watershed | collected 2017-08-17
ATCTGCTTAATGATACTCGCGTATTATTTAATTGCGCTCTACAGGACTGGGTCAGCAACACCGTCTCGGAAGCCGACACTCTTGGTTGTAATGTTCTATATCCTGCTTATCGTAGTTTTCCTGAAACTTTTGCCAATGATCCTGATCGGCTTTATATTCCTTGGAGCATGGATGACGCAGTTGCTAAACTGAACAATCTGTTGTTTGATCCGCATCCCAGGATGGGTCGAATCTCGGACTGGAACGATGGTACGGTGGATCGTGTGGTAGACATCCTAGAGGGCAAAGGCGAACAGTGGAACCGCGCAGGCAATCGTTATCGTGATCATGTCTCAGGAGCCAAATACTGATGCCAAAGAAAAAAAAGACTATATTAGTCACAGGTGCTGCCGGGTACATTGGCGGACAGACTGGATTACAACTAGCCGACAGCAACGAATATCGAGTGATCGGTCTTGACACAGTGAGTCTGCCGCCCCACCTGCGTGGCGCATATGATTTATTTTTACAGGAAGATTTTGCCAATCGTGCAGGACTAGCAGCTTTAGAAGAATATGCTCCGCATGCCGTGGTACATTGCGGAGGATCTAGTCTGGTAGGTCCCAGCGTCGAGAAACCCACAGAGTATTATCAAAATAACTTTGTCAAAACCAAGTTGATGCTGGACCGGATTCGCGATCGAAAAATCGATACTCGTGTGATTTTTTCTAGTTCTGCTGCCACTTATGGCGAACCTATCATGGTGCCTTGCAGTGAAGTAGATCCTTGCGAACCTATTTCGCCTTATGGGCAAAGCAAACTCATGATTGAATGGATGATGAAGGCTTACCGTCGGGCATATGGATTAGATTTTGTAGCTTTCCGATATTTCAACGCTTGCGGTGCCGATAGCCAAGGCCGACATGGCCAACGACCTGGTGCCACACACATCATTGCTCGGGTGTTAGAAAGCATTCGCGATGGCAAGGAGTTTACATTGTATGGTGATGATTACGACACCGAGGATGGTACTTGCATCCGCGACTATGTGCATGTGGAAGATATCGCTCGAGCACACATCCAAGCCATCGACCGTGCCTTGCCTAGCGATGTGTTTAATCTAGGAACCAAAACTGGAGCAAGCAATCGCGAAGTGATTGCCACTGCTGAAAGAATCACCGGTAAACAGCCCAAGATTGCAGTGGGGCCAAGGCGAGAAGGTGACCCTGCTATACTGACTGCCAGTGCCGAACGCTGGAATAAAGTCAGCGGGTGGGAACCAAAGTTTGGACTCGAAGACATGATTTCGCATGCCTGGCGGTGGTATACTAGGTGATATGGATTTAGCAAATGTATTGGATTTAGATGATCCGCGTATATTTTATATAAATCACGACTCATTCAATGACACCTGGTGGCTCCCAAACTCGGGAACCATCAATGTAGATTTTTTACATTCCCTCACCCGGTATCAGTTGGTGATCATTGATTTAAGTAGCGAGCACTGGGGAGATCCAGCAAATAATCTTGTAGTGTCTGTGCAAGAAAAGTTGGAATCTGTTGGTGTAAAAGATTTTTTAATAATCACGCACTTGATCGATGATCATCTCAGGACACCGAACATAGTTTTTTGTCCCAGCGAGTATCATACCAGTAGAAAATTCATACGACCATCTGAGATAGATTTTGTCAAAGAAAAATCATATCTATTGAGTTGTCTGAATCGAAATCCTCATACTCACCGCATCTACAATCATGTTACTATGATGGACAAGACATGGTTTCCTAAAATTTTTTATCATTTCAGTAACATAGGAACTCCATTACCGAGATCCGATGCTGTTGTATTGTCTAAAGAAACCTGGGATCGATGGCAACAAGTCAAGCCCACAGATTCTTGGCTCGGTAAAAGTCACTGGGATATGGATAATCCTACATTCAAAGACAGCTACGCTAATCTAGTCACCGAAACTTCTGTGGCCCCCGGAGTTTACATAAGTGAAAAGACCTGGAAACCCATTGCTCGGGGTATGTGGTTTTTTATACTGGGATGCCCGGGTATAATAGATCATCTAAGAAACCTAGGAGTGGATGTGTTTGATGATCTATTTGATCATGATCATTATGATCGAGAGCCTAATTTTTACAAACGAGTAGATAAACTACATGAAGTCTTGGATGACTACATGAGCATGGATCATGTTTCTTTATGGAATAAAACCGTAGATCGCCGGAGAGATAACTATCATAAATTCTATGCAGGAGATTTTGATCCTGGATATCGTCGATTGATAGAAAATCACATAGCAGTTTCTATCGGAAAGTAAACAAGATGTATCATGCAGCAGAACTTGTACATTGGATGCAGAATCGAGACAGCAAGATATTGCTACCAGCTCAGGTTGATATAGATCTTACCAACATCTGCAACCAAGATTGTTATTATTGCAACAGCGCCGAACATCGAGCAGCCGCACCAGTACAAAAAAAGTACACTGACTACATCGCACTCATTGACAAGTTGGCCACCTGGAGAGCACACAGTCCCAACAGTTATGGTACCACACATACCATCACGTACCCCGGTGGAGGGGAACCAACTGTATTAAACGGTTATGAACATGTCGTTGAACACACAATCGACCACGGATTCTTGACTTCCATAACTACCAATGGCAGCAAACTGGATCGACTGTTAGACAGTGTTCCGGTCAACAAGCTCAAGAAGATGGCTTGGATCGGAGTCGACATCGATGCTGGTACCGAAGAGTTGTATGAACAAATACGACGTAGTCTCACTACCAAGAGCTTGTTTTCTAGGGTAAAAGAAAATGCTCGAGCATTGATCGCCGCAGGAATCAACGTTGATTTTAAATGTTTGATCAACCCCTACAACGACAATCAAACCGCAGTCGATGATTTATTTGACTATGTAAAAAATGTCAAAGGTCGCATGCTGTACTTTCGTCCGGTGATTTATCAAGATCGTGCCCATGACATTACCGACGATTTTAAGTATTGGGCAAAACAAGCCAGCGACCGTACTGGTGTGCCTTATCTGATCAATCAAAACAAAACTCAGCCCAGGACCTATCGACGCTGTCATCAGATGTATCATTTTCCAGTGTTCTGTGCCGAGGGCTACATATATGTGTGTTGTGATAACAAAGGAAATCCCAACTTCAGTATTGGTAGATGGGACCAAGGAGACTTTCGAGATCTTTGGATGAAAGAAAAACATCACGAGATCTACGACCGTACCAACGTAGCATTGTGTCGTCCCTGTAGGCCTAATCCTACCAACAATGCGATACAAGAGATCTTGGATCAACCTAAAAAAATAGAAACACTTTATCTATGAAAAATCATCTACCAGTCTTGGAACTTATAGACAGACTCTGTATCGCTCGTTTAAAATGGAGGAAGATCCATGAAAACCGCGAAGAGTTGGATTGGTATGAAAACGAATGGGCAGTTTACAAAGACAACACAGAGTTACAAAAAATATGCCATGATTTAGAAGCCATACATGAAGTGATATGGGATCTAGAAGCTGAGATAAAACAAGGCATAGAGCATCAACTCACACTGGAAGAGATCGGACGCAGAGCTCTATTGATCCGGGATTGGAACAACAAAAGAGTGGCTTTGAAAAATCGTGCCAGCGAAACAGTTGGCAGCGCCATCAGAGAAATAAAAAGGAATCATGCCAGTGAGTAGCTGGGCACGAGGACACATAGATCCTTGGTGGCACGAACAACATCGGTATCTGGATTATCTTTATTTCGACTATCGAGATTCACAAACAGTCGATGAATGGAGATGTCGTGGATACACCAACCCAAACTTTGGCGGCAGCATTTACAGCATGTCTAGAGGATTACCCGACTGGGCCGAAAGATTTCAACATGTGTTCCCCAGTTGGAAAAACAAAGGAATCGCTATCTATTCGATGAAAACCGGAGACATTCTACCCAATCACATCGATCATTATAAAACTTACATCAATGCGTTCGGGGTGCTTCCAGAAAATATCTGGAGAGCTGTTGTGTTTTTAGAAGATTGGAAAAGTGGCCATTATTTCGAAATAGATAAAACTCCTTGCATGCCATGGAAAGCCGGCGATTGGGTTTGTTGGAACAACGATGTCGATCATGCTGCTGCCAATATCGGTGTTGACACAAGATATACTGTACAAATAACAGGAACCCTAGCAGCATGACTTTTGATATATTATTTGAGTTTGAACGTCAACTGTCTCAGTACACCGGTGCACCGTATGTTATAGTCACTGACGGGTGTACACATGCTGTAGAACTTTGCATGCGCTACAAAAATATCCGACACACCGAGTTCACTGCATTCACCTACTTGAGCATACCCCAGACGATGGCCAGACTGGGAATAAACTACAGTTTGACAGATGAACAGTGGGTTGGTGAATATCGGTTTCATTCAACCAACATTTGGGATTCAGCTCGCCGATTGGAAAAAAACATGTATCGACCTGGGATGATGCAATGTTTGAGTTTTGGCAACGGAAAACCCATCCACTTGGGAAAAGTCGGCGCTGTACTGACCGACGATCCAGATGCATATCGTCGCTTGAGTATGATGAGATCGGACGGAAGAGATCTAAGAATACATCCATGGCAAAAACAGCAAGAGTTTGATATTGGATATCATTATTGTCCCACTCTCGAAGATTGTGCCAAGGGCATTGCCAAACTAGCGGAGTTCACTGGCGCATGTCAGTCGTCCACATATCCAGACACAAGAAAAATATCGATCAGTAAAGATTTTACATGAATACTTTGATCATAGGAGACAGCTTTGCTGATCCCACTGGGGCACCACCTGATTCGTGGCATCGATGCCTGCCCGGTAAGATCACGAACTTGGCCAGAGCTGGTGTGGGGCAATACAAGATACTCAAACAACTGGAATCTGCCAAAGACTACGATAACGTGATAGTGCTAGTGACCAGCGAGTATCGTATACATGCACTCCAGAACCCGTTCTACACCGATAAGGATCATCGACATCACAACAGCGATCTCATACTTTCAGATATCGAAAGCAGGTTACCAGACTTGCGATCTCAGCATTTGTGCTATTGGTTCAAACACATCATGGACATGGATCATGCTGTGTACATCCATAATCTGTTGTTAGAAAAAATCGAAATGACTCTGACAGAAAAGCAAGTGCCATTCACACCCATCACATTTTTTCCCAGGATGAACGACATACATGATTTTGATGGTCAACTGTTGGACCTGTCGCACATAGCAAAACTTTATCCCGGCAACGTCAACCATCTCAGCCATACTGGACATCAGCGGGTCGTTGATGCATTGAAGGAGTTGATATGAAAGTTTGGATTTTTGGTGCCAGCAACTGTTTGGCATGGCGAATACCACAACAACAATCTTGGGCTCAAATACTAAGTGATCGATTTGGATATACATTAGTAAACATGGCAGCCGACGCCAGCGACAACTTGTTGATATATCATAAGCTCAACAAGAGTCTACCCAACATCAATGACGATGACATCGTCATTGTAGGTTGGAGTCATCCCAACAGAAAAACTTTCGTATTTGAACAATCTAATCCAATCCACCAACAAGTGACTCGAGGGCAATGTATCATATATGACGATGAACCAATATTCTTTCGCAGCGACAATGTTGGATCTCCCGATCATTGGAAAAAATGGCTGTCACTGAAACCAAAAAATCAAGGGATAGAATTTTTCGATCGTTGGTTCATGGACTACTTTTCTGATCACGAATCGAGATTAAACTTACAGGCTTATATGGACAGTGCGTCTATGGTGTTGCAAAGGTGCCGTTACAGATCCTTTTATTTCAGTAGTGAGAGCGTGCAAGGCATCCGGAACGTCGGCCCCGACAGTCTTTTTTATTTGGATTATGTGTTAGAAAACAAAGTAGCTATTTCGGAAAATGATGCACATGCCAATGTGCAGGGTCATCAAATGATTGCAGATTTTTTCATAAAATCATTGACAACTGTCTAAATATCATCTTATAATAAACAGGCGATCCACCGCCCTAACTCGGAGAAATGGAATGGAAAAAGGAAAATACCTCAGCGACATCATCCGCAAAAACATGCGGGACAACAACAAAAGATTCTGGGCCGGAGACAACATCTCGGACTATGTAAGGGACACTGACAAACCCATCCTGATCGATGAAGCCACAGAAGCGTTCGAACTAGTGCTGGATCGACTGTTGATCGATAGGGAAACCGATCCCAACTCAAAGGGCACAGCACGACGCTTGGCCAAGATGTATTTCAACGAGATCATGGCTGGCCGTTATGATGCTGGTCCCGATTGCACAGCCTTTCCCAATGACAGTGAGGACAGATATGAAGGTATGCTTGTGGTCCGTAGTGAAATCCGCAGCATGTGCAGCCACCATCATCAGCCTGTTGTGGGGGTGGCCTACATCGGCATCTTGGCTGCTCACAAGCTCATCGGTCTCAGCAAATACACTCGTATCGCACAGTGGTGTGCTAGACGAGGAACCTTGCAGGTAGAACTCTGTAACGACATCGCCCGAGAAATCATGCGAGCCACAGAAAGCAAGGACGTGGGAGTCTATGTCCAGGCCACACATGGCTGTTGCGAAAACCGCGGGATTATGGCTCATTCTAGCCTCACACAGACCACCGTTCTACATGGTGCGTTCCGGAACGATCCTGCTGTGAAAAAAGAGTTCATCGACAACATCAAACTCCAGCAAGACTACGCTCCACGCTAGGTTAGCAAGCACTAACCAACTGATTGACCAATAAATCGCTTTTAGAGTACAATAGTATCAATGCTAATACTCTAGGAGCGATCGTGCATTTTACCAAAACAACATTGGCCATTTCGGTCAGTATGGCCCTCACAGCCTGCGGTGGCGGGGGAGGTGGTGGAGGGGGAGGTGCTTTTGGCTCCAGTTCCGGATCTTCTTACAGTCAGTTTACTCTGGTAGGTACAGTAAAACCCCTGACTGGGTCTGGAGCAGTGTCTACAGAAACTGCATTGGTGTCGCAAGACATCGATGGCACTGGTGGTGCTGAACTTATATTGGTGGGTCGCCAGAATCCCAGTGGTGCAACTGCAGCCACTTGGCAAAATCTCGGTATCACTATCTGGGGCTGGTCGGGAGGAACTCTAGTAGACAAAACCAACCAATGGTTTGAAACAGGCGTCAGTCGTGTGGTCGCGGGGGTCGAAGAAGAAGTCAAGTTTGGAGACTTCGACGGCGACGGCCACCGAGACATGTATGCCGGGCCCTATACCGACGATATCAATCTACGAGCTGGTTATGAACTTTCCAGCACCGGCGCGGTATTTTTCAACAGCGGTTCCAGCAGTTTCGATCAACGCACAGATATCGTACTTGAATCCAACACCCACGCACATGCTTCTGCCATCGCTGATTTAAACAGTGACGGTAGAGACGACATTTGGAGCACTGCGGGTGGCAGTTCTACTGTATTATTAGGCAATGCCGATCGATCATTTACCAGGTTGGCCGTGCATGGTAATCCCCAGGCTGGTGGTGCTGGTGTGGCCATCGCAGATTTTACGACAGTGGGCACCAAAGGCGTGATTCTTACAGATCAAGGCAGTGCCAAAGCAACCACCGGCAGTATCAACAATCTTTATTCTTATGTGATTGACATTGCCAATAACAGAGTAGATGTCACTCATGTCAGTGCATTACCCACTCCGAGATTTGAACTAGCAAAATGGAGTGGGCAAGGATTCACGGGAGGGCACGAGATTCGTGCATTGGCAGATATACAACTTTCCACTGGTAAAACAGCGTCTAGTCAAGGTGTCGTCAGTGATGCTGTAATCATCAGCAGAGCCAACACATACGATGTGGGTCACGCCAATGCTGGACAGTGGCCTGAACTCAGTGAAATACAGTTTCTAAAAAATGGCGGCACAGGTACATTCACAGACATCACTGACACTGTATTAAAAGGCTACGATACTGCCACTGTGGCCAGCTACAATGCCTCATTCAAAGACGTCAACGGAGACGGACATTTAGACATCGTGCTACCTGGCAATAGTTGGACCACAAATGCAGGTAGCCAGATCTTGATGTGGCAAAGTTCTACTAACATTTATGGTTTTGAATATCAATCCAGTTATGCCACTGTGCTGAAAGCATTCCAGGATGGCGCCAAGAGTCTGGAAAGTAACGCTACCTTCGTAGCTACCGGTGTAGCGTTGGTCGAAGATGCATCGGGCACATTGTACGTGGCCACAGCAGTGGGCACCGACCCTGGTAATACTGGTCATGCCACGCACCGAGCCATTTACATCACCCCATTGAATACCATGACATTTGGGCAGACCAGAGCCGCGATCGAAGCCAACTGGCCTTGGTTGAGTTCCAGCCAAGTGGATGCCATCATGAGTCAAAGCACCCGAACCTATCTAGGCATGAACCTATTGGATCCTACTCTGGCATTGAGCCCCATTGGCAAGTTGACGATACCCACGATGAATGGATTCAAAAGTATCACTGGTAGTGTGAGTGGATTGCGTTTGGGAGGGATGGCTTCTGCTCTCAAGGTACAAGACAGTTTGGGTCGTGCATTTGAGATGGACTATTCATCTACTCAGATCGACATGCTGAACTCATGGAGCAGTCGACTGGATGAAAACAACGACAGTGCTCGCACTATGACTATGGCCAATAATCTCAGATTTGGTGAAAGCAATGGATTCCGTTACGGTGCCAGCGAAGATAACACCACCCGAGTATTTGGTATGCCCAACTATCGACTCACAGATAACTTGTCAGGCACTTGGCAGTTTGCAGATCTCAACTATTCTCCCTGGTTGGCTCTTTCCGGAAGCTGGGGAACAGTACGATCCACTAATACTGTAGAAGGCACCTTGACCTGGCGTCAAGATGGATGGAGCGTGCGCGGCGGTGCCATGCGTACTACAACCAAACTGGACCCTGGGTTGGTCACTCGTGTCAACCCCATCACAGCAGTGTGGGCCGATGTAGAGTATCGACATAATGGTTGGAGCCTGAGTGGAGGCATGTTGCCCAAGATCATCGACGGTTCGGCAGAGCTGACATTACCAACTGGAGTTGACAACCAAGGTCGTGTGCAATATACTAACATGTCTGTGGGATTTGACAATCCATTAGTGAGTTTTGCTAGGCTAGGTTATCAAGGTGATGTGGCTAAAAATACCTCTCTCAAAGCCAGTGCTATGTCATCTACCAATGATGCTTATGCTGTAAAACTAGAACTAAAACGTACTTGGTAAGGAAACACTTTGGACAACTATTACATCGCCAAAAAAGAAGATCGAGCGCCCTGGACTGAACTGGTGCGTGAAGACTATCTCTACTTTGTATTCGAAGACAAATATCCGGTCTCCCCGGGACACTTGTTATTTGTGCCCAAAACCACCGACACTATCTCTATGAGTGCCACCCTGGGTGCGGCTTTCGTCACTGGTGAATATCTGGTGTTGCGTGGCGAATGCGATGCTTTCAACATCGGTATGAACGTGGGAGAAGCAGCCGGTCAGACCGTGATGTATCCGCATATCCATCTCATTCCCAGACACAACGGTGATGTTGCAGATCCCGTGGGTGGTGTGCGCGGTGTGATCCCGGGGCAGGCCAACTACAAAAAACCCGGATATAAAAATCCCAAGGATAAGTAATGTTTCAGCGGCCTCGATATGACGCTCATCCCGCTTTACAAATTCTGCGTGTCATCAAACTTGCCCCTTAACAGGGGAGACTAGAGATGGCAAATCAACCCCGTACCTACCGGTACACATCAACCAAAGAGTATCACGACGCTTTCCCTTGCGCCTATCGCCAATGGCGTGCCGACAGCCATTGTAACCTCATACATGGTTACAGTTTCAGCATGAAGTTCTATTTCGGTACCGACGACTTAGATGTGCGTAACTGGGCCGCTGACTACGGTGGTCTCAAAGAGCTCAAGAAGACCCTGGAAGATCAGTTCGATCATACCTTGATCGTGGCCGAAGATGATCCTGAGATGGAGACGTTCCAACTCTTACAAAGTAAGAACATGGCCAAGATCGTGGTGCTACCACGCTTGGGCTGTGAAGGTCTCGCTGACATGCTGTACAAGTATGTGAATGGTGTCTACATCCCAGAAATGTGGGGACCAGGCGAAGCTGAACGCTTGTGGTGCTATAGAGTGGAAGTGCGTGAGACACAGGCCAACATGGCCTATCGTGAAGGCCATCGCGAGTGGGGAGAAGATTTGCTGGCGTAAAAATATTTTTTAACCTACTCAAAACGGTAACTACGCTATGCAAACAAAACCTAAAATCAGCATGCTCCTGCCCACTAGAGGCAGGACTACCAGCCTAAAAACAGCACTACTCACATTGGCAGAGTTGGCCGATGATACCGCCAACATAGAAATGTTGTTGGCATTCGACGATGACGACACTGCCAGTTATGAATGGTTCGAAGAAAACATCGCTCCTCGCTTGGATGAACTGGGAGTCGTATATACTGCCATGGGATTCCAACGTCTGGGATATTTACGTCTTAATGAATATCTAAACAAACTGGCCGAATCTGCACAAGGAGATTGGTTGTTTTTCTGGGGCGACGATGCTGTGATGCGCAGTCAAGGATGGGACACAGAGATCATACGACATACCGGAAAATTCAAAGTTCTGCGTATGCCCACTCACAATGGTCATCCTTATGCCATTTTTCCTATCGTGCCCCGAGAATGGTTTGAGCTGTTTGGGTACCTTAGTCCACATCAACTCACTGACACTTGGTGTAGCTATATTGGATACATGCTGGATATCATGCAAGATGTTGAAGTTGATGTGCTGCACGATCGAGCTGATTTGACTGGTAACAATAACGATGAAACTTTCGCCAATCGCCCCATGCTAGAAGGCAATCCCCATGATCCCAGAGATTTTTACCATGCTGACTGGAACAAAAAACGTGGTGAAGATGCCAATAGGTTGGCAGTTAAACTGCAAGATCAAGGTGTAGATATGAGTTGGTGGGGGCGTGTCACTAAGGGCGAGCAAGATCCTTTTGAAAAAATGCGTCGCATCCGCCAAGGCGAAAAAGTCAAGTTAGGAACATAATGACTGTACTCACTCCCACTGTAGAACAAGTACGAGAATTCTGGGATGCCAGGCCTTGTAATATTAGACACAGCGACAGAGAAATCGGTACTAAAGAATACTTTGATGAAGTAGAAGCCAAAAAGTTTAGGGCCGAGCCACATATTTCTGCCTTTAGTGAATTCAGTAGGTGGTCAGGACGGCGTGTGTTAGAGATTGGGACTGGACTCGGTACCATGGCCATAAACTTTGCTCGAGCCGGTGCTGATTATACCGGTATGGATCTGTCAGAAAAAAGTTTTGAACTTGCCAAAAAAAGATTTGAGATATACGGTTACAAAGGACATTTTTATTCTGGCAATGCCGAAGAACTCACCAAAATCATACCAGTAGAACCTTATGATCTTGTTTATACATGGGGTGTGATACATCACAGTCCCAATCCCGGTAAGATCCTACGAGAAGCACGTGCTTTCATGAAACCCGGTACCATCCTCAAAGTCATGGTTTATGCAGCCAACTCATGGAAGAACTACATGATCGAGGCCGGATATGATCAGCCGGAGGCACAGTACGGATGTCCCATCGCTTATACCTATACAGAAAGAGAAGCTGTTGATCTGATAGGATCTGGATTTACTATAGAGCGCATCGAGCAAGATCATATATTTCCATTCCAAGTCGAGGCTTATAAACGAGGAGAATACCTGTTACAGCCTTGGTTTGAAACCATGCCCAAAGACATGTTCCGTGTGTTGGAACGTCGATTGGGATGGCATTTGATGATTACAGCAAGGAAAGACTAATGGATATTGGAGTCATTGGTGTAGGACGTTTAGGGATCTGTTTTGCACTGTTGTTGGACGCCGGTGGACATCATGTGAGAGCATCCGACATACGCACCAACTATGTGGCAGCATTGAATCGCAAGGAAATCACAACCACCGAACCTGGAGTGGCTGAACGTCTGCGTTCATCGAAGAATATCACCTTTACCACCGACACAAGAGAAGTGCTACAAAATAGCTCGGTGGTATACGTGATGGTGGCCACACCCAGTGCTGCTGATGGCAGTTACGACATCAGCGCAGTCGAGCGTGTGGTACAAGACATAGAAGAATCCGACTTTGACATATCCGGCAAGTTCCTAGTGATAGGTTGTACTACCAATCCTGGTGATTGTCAAAAAATCCAAGATCGTCTTCGCGATCGTGGTGTCCACGTATTATACAATCCCGAGTTCATTGCACAAGGATCTATCATCCGCGATCTACAGAATGCCGACATGGTATTGATTGGCGGAGAAGACCAAAGCGTGATGGATTGCTACAAGCTGGTCTACAATGACATACAAGTCACGCCACCCAATGTGCATACCATGAGCTTGACTGCCGCCGAGATGGTCAAAATCGGAACCAACTGTTTTCTTACCACCAAGATCAGTTATGCCAACATGGTAGGAGAAGTATTGATTCGGTCTGGGCTGTCTCATGATGTCGACAAGGCACTGACTGCCATCGGCCAAGACAGCCGCATTGGACACAAGTATCTTCGTTATGGATTTGGGTATGGCGGACCATGCTTGCCTAGAGACAACAGAGCATTCGCTGCCTGTGCCAAGAAAGTGGGATTGGATTTTCCGTTGGGCACCATCGTGGATCGCTTCAACAGAGATCATACACAGTTTCTTGCCGAGTATTTCATCAGTATCAATCCCAATCAACGCCCTTACTACATGAGAGCTATCAGTTATAAACCTGATACTGATATCTACGAAGAAAGTCAACAACTGGCACTTGCGGAAATCTTGTTGTCAAACGGGTATACAGTGATTGTAGAACCCTGTGCCAAGATGCCAGCTGATATACGCCAGGATCTCAAAGGTCGATATAAAACACTGGTATTTGCTGAGAAAAACACTGTCACTGATTATATAGAGATTCCTGTATGACAAAACCTTACATATCTGTGGTCATCGTGGGGCGCAATGACGATTATGGCGTGGACTTCGTGGGAAGGATCAATACATTCGTAAAAAGCCTAGATCATCAAGTTCGTAATCACCCCGGGGTATTCGAGTTGGTAGTCGTGGAATGGAATCCTTTAAACGATACACAGCCGTTGGCACAAGTGCTGATCCCCACACATACTTTGCCAATCAGAGTAATCACAGTGCCCAATGATCTACACAATGGTCTGAATGCATCAAGTCCGGTGCTGGAGTTCCACGGCAAAAATGTAGGAGTGCGCCGGGCTCGAGGAGAGTTTGTATTGGTGACTAACCCCGATATAATTTTTTCTCAGCAGCTGATCGACGAGTTGGCTTGTAAAAAACTCAGAGTCGATACAGTATATCGAACTGATCGTTATGATTTCAATACCGATGGGATCAATGAAGTAGATCCAAAAGATCTGGTAGATTTTGCAGCAGCCAATACTTTTGTAGCACATGCCATGAGTGATCAAGGAAGTGTTTCGATGCCAGTTGGACCGGAGATG
>JACCDP010666901.1_pt1 | contig 13630 bp, 15 predicted proteins | sample 7445841 | NCBI WGS metagenome assembly JACCDP01 (sample SAMN15323441, study PRJNA562643) | freshwater metagenome | isolation source: river surface water | place: USA:Blue River Watershed | collected 2017-08-17
AGGGGCATAACTACCCATACCGGGTCACTCCCAGGGCTTATGCAGCGATGCGAAAATTCGTGCATGAACACAAATCGCACCTCCCCCCGCCTCTCCGTCTCCAACCCACCCACCGGCCGCCGCCTGATGCTGGCTGGGGGACTGGCTCTGGGTTTTGGCCTGGGCCTGTCTGCCAACTCGGCCCTGGCCCAGTCCGCGGCCAGCTACCCCAACAAGCCGATCCGCCTGGTCGTGCCCTTCACGCCCGGAGGTACCACCGACATCCTGGCGCGCACCATCGGCCAAAAACTCACCGAGGCCTGGGGCCAGCCGGTGGTGATCGACAACGTGCCGGGCGCCGGCGGCTCCATCGGCTCGGAAAGAGTCGCCAAAGCTGCACCCGACGGCTACACCCTGATGATGGGCCATATCGGCACCCTGGCCGTCACCCCCTCCATCTATACCAAGCTGCCTTATGACGCGGAGAAGTCCTTCGCGCCGGTGGCCTGGGTGGCCAATGTGCCCAACATCCTGGCCGTCCATCCTTCCGTGCCGGCCAAGAACCTGCAGGAGTTCGTCGCCTATGCCCGCGCCAACCCGGGCAAGGTCAACTACGGCTCGGGCGGTAACGGCAGCGCCGCGCACATTGCCACCGAGTATTTCAAGCTCGTCAGCAGCACCTTCATGGTCCACGTGCCCTACCGAGGCACCGCCCCGGCGGTAAACGATGCCGTCGCCGGCCAGATCCAGCTCTTGTTCACGGGCGCGCCGGCGGTGCTGCCCATGGTGCGTTCGGGCAAGCTCAAAGCCTTGGCTGTCTCCAGTTCCAAGCGCCTGGAGAGCGCCCCCGATCTGCCCACCGTGGCCGAGGCGGATACCAAGATGTTCAAGGGCTTCGAGGCCGACCAGTGGTACGGCGTCGTGGCGCCGGCCGGCACGCCGGCCGACATTGTGGCCAAGCTCAATGCCACCATCAACGCCTCGCTGTCCTCGCCCGAGATGTCGGCGCGTCTGCGCACCGAAGGCGCCATCGCCATGCCCAGCACGCCGGAGGCCTTCGGCAAGCAGATCTCCACCGAGCTGGCGCGCTGGAAGCCGGTGGTGAGCCGCGCAGGCATCAAGCCCGAATAAGGGCTACGTGGGTGCCGTCCGTGGCAACATCTGGCGACCCAGCTGGCAACAAGGAGGCCCCATGAGCGCCATGCATCCCCTGATCGACCCCACTGCGCTGCAGGCCGCTGCCGCGCGCGTGCGCATCGTCGACTGCAGCCACGACCTGGTCCAGCCCATGCTGGGCCAGCAGCAGTACGAACAAGGTCACATCCCAGGTTCGGTGCACGCCCACCTGGACCGTGACCTGTCCGGGCCCACCACCGGACACAACGGCCGCCATCCACTGCCCACTGCAGAAGCCTTCTGCGCGTGGCTGGGCCGGCAGGGCATCACCCCGGGCATGACGGTGGTGGCCTACGACCGATCGGGCGGTATGTATGCCGCCCGCCTGTGGTGGATGCTTCGCTGGGTCGGGCATACGCAGGTGCGCGTGCTCAACGGGGGCTGGAAGGCCTGGACTGACGCTGGCTTGCCGGTTGAAACCGGCACCCCTGCGTCGGCGGCCACCGATGGCACCGCATACCCCGCCGTCTTGCCACAAGCGGCGCAAGCGGTCGATGCCGCCTTCGTGCTGCGCAACCTGCAAGACAAAGCCGCGGTGCTGGTCGACGCGCGGGCCGCCGGCCGCTACGCCGGTGAAGGCGAAACCATCGACCCGATCGGCGGCCATATCCCGGGCGCGCTCAATCGGCCCTTCATGGACAACCTGGGCGCCGATGGCTGCTTCAAGTCGGCCACCACGCTGCGCGCCGAGTGGCAGGCGGTCGCTGGCGCACACCTGCAAGGCCCGGCTGCGCCGGGTGGCCCTGCCGCAGCACTGGTGATGCAATGCGGCTCAGGCGTGACCGCCTGCCATAACCTGCTCGCGCTGGAGCTCGCCGGCCTGGGCGGCGCCCGGCTTTACCCGGGCTCCTGGAGCGAGTGGTGCAGTGACCGCTCGCGCCCCATGGCCACCGGACCGCAGCCCTGAGCGGGCCAGCTCGCAAGCTGGCTCACAAGCCTGCTCAGAACTTGATGCCAACGCCCAGGGTTGGGCCCTGGATACGAATGTTGTCGCGGTTGTAGTAGGACATGTAGTCGAAGCTCAGCGAGACGCGCTTGTTGATCGCATAGGAGGCGCCCACGCCGTAGGCGACGCTGTTGCCGGACTCGCTAAAGGAGAGTGAGTCGACCGACACTGACCGTTGGCTGCGGGCGTAGCCCAGGCGCCCGAACAGCTCGACCTCCGGCGTGACTGCCACCTTGGGCTTGAGGAAGACCCCCCAGATGTTGTCGATCTTCACCTTGAAGGTCTGACCAAAAAAGTCGAGCTTGCTGTCCTTGACACTCAGAAGCCCCATGACCTCCACCGCCATGTTGGGGTGGAACTCATAGCCGCCAATCAGGCGGATCTCGCCAGGATGAGTCTTGACCTCCGGCTCCTTGTAAGTGAGCCCGGTGTAGCCGATCTCGCTGTAGAAGCCGCTGCTGTCGCCCTGGGGGGAGGTCTGCGCCTGCACAGCACCGACAGCCAAGGTGGCCGCTAGCGCCAAGCCAAGGCCGGCGAAGCGGTGACGAAGAGAAGAGCACAAAGCTGGTTTCATGGTGATGTCCTAGTGGGTTGAGGAGAAAGGGATGGGGGAAGGGGAATGGCGCTGGGATGCTCGGAAAATCCGGTGGGAGCCTCGGTTGCAGGCAGGCGGGCGACGAGGGCGCGCAGGTCGCGCCCCACCAAGGAGCCCTGAACCAGCCGGGCACTCGCATTGCCGTCAACGCGCAGGCGTGCAACGCGCTGCCCGGGCAGCGAGATGAGCAAGCCGCTGCGGCGGGAGCGCACGCGGTCGCCCAGGGTCTGAACCTCCAGCACCGTGCCGGGCCGCAGGCCCTGGGCCTCACCGGCCGACAGCCGCACGCGATCCCCATCGACCCGCAGCAGGTAGGCCTGCCAGGGCAACTCGGCCAGGCGGGCTGCCAGCGCACGCGCCACCTCCGTGGCGGCCCCGGCCAGGGCTTCCTCGCGGGTGGGGGCCTCGCGCTGGGCCGAGATGGCAACGATGGATTCGCCGCTACGGGGGTCGAGCGCGCGCAGGACAAAGCGCGCGGTAGCGGATATCCCAGCCGAAGAATCTGGCGCTGAGGCGAGCGACTGCGACGGCGCAGGCCAGGTCTCAAAGCGGCCGACGAGCAGCGCGTCGGCACCCGGCAAGGCCACAGGGAAGGTAGCCTGCGAAGTGCTGGCACCTTGAGCACCGGGCGCCCCGGCCGCCCTGCCTTCACCGGCATCGAGGTCAAGGTCGGAGCGCACCTCGACGCTGAACTGATTCGTGGCCACCAGTGCCTGCGCGAGGTGGGCCTGGGCCAGGGCGTCCGAGGACGGTGGTGCTGACGGAGAGGTCGCCGCCGATGCCGTCACCCGGCCAAGTACCAGGCGACGCCGCAGGTGGAGGGCAGAAGTGGCTTCGGCCACCAGCGCACCAGTCGACGACGGCGCTGCACCGTGGCTTGGACCGGGCGCTTGCTGCGCAGGGAAAGGGAAGGAAAGAAAGGTCTGCGACGCCGCCGTGCCTTCAGGCGGAGGCAAAGGGGCTGCGCAGGCAAGCAGCAGTGCCGGCGCGATGAACAGGGCCGATGCGGCGGCCCAGGAGGACGTGCGGGAAGGATTCACGGCGCGGATCGTTGCCGACCGCGCGGGTCCTACACGTTCAGTTGACTGACGACTGCTGCAACCATCGGTCTGCGCCGGCAAGGCGGCGCTGCGAGCACGGTGCCCGCGAGGGGTTCACGCCGGCTCTACGCTGAAGGGCGCTCGGACGGCGCCGCCGACAGCCCTCAGCCGGCCGTTGCCGGCTGAGCAGCCGTCCGCTCTCACTCCAGCTGCAGGTTGCGCTCCTTGATCAGGCGACGCCATTTGGTGATGTCCTGCTGAATGTAGGCGGCCAGTTCCTGGGAGGTGGTGGGAGCGGGTTCGGCGCCCTGCTCGAGCAGCGCGGCCTGAACCGCAGGATCACGGAGCGCCGTTTGCAGCGCAGCGCTCGCCTTGGCCACGGCAGCAGACGGAGTCTTGGCCGGGGCGAACAGGGCGTACCAGATCTCGTACTCGAAACCGGGAACGCCAGCCTCGGCAATGGTCGGCACATCGGGGAGAAGGCGCGAGCGCTTGGCGCTGGCCACGCCCAGCGGCACCAGCTTGCCCGACTTGATCTGGCCCGCCACGCTGGGGATCGCGTTGATGCCCAACTGCACATGCCCGGCGACCAGATCCACCACCGAGGGGGCGGCGCCCTTGTAGGGCACATGGATCATGGAGGTGCCCGACATATCCTCCAGCATTTCCACCGCCAGGTGGTTGGGGCTGCCCATACCGCTGGAGCTGTAGTTGAGCGTCTTGGGCTTGGCCTTGGCGAGCGCGAGCAGCTCCTTGATCGTCTTGACGTTGGTCGAGGGATGAACGGTCAGGATGGGAACGTTGATCAGGATGCGACCGACCGGAACAAAGTCTTTGATGGGGTCATAGGGCAGCTTCGAATTGAGCAGCGGGTGGGTGACCATGGCAGAACCCGCGCCAAGCAGCAGGGTGTAACCGTCGGACGCGGCGATCGCCGCCGCCTGGATGCCAGGCACGCCGGGTCGGGCCTCGATCACCACCGACTGCCCAAGCAACTCGCCCATGCGCTTGCCCACCACCCGCATCGCACTGTCGGCCGCAGCGCCGGCGGCGAAGGGCACGATCACCCTGACCGGGCGCTCGGGATACTCGGCATGCGCCGCCATCGGCAGGGCCAGGGCCAGGCTGGCCAGTACAGAGGAAAGCAGCGCGCGGCGCTGGGCCAGAGGTTGTCTGTGGTTCATTTGGCAGTCTCCTTCGGGGGGTACAGGGTCAGTCGCAAGCCGTCGTCCAGGGCTGCGACCAGTGTGCCGAGGTCCCGCGCCAGACGGTCAAATCCGTCGTGGCGCTCAAAGCGGGCCTCGTTCATGTAAAGGGCGCGGTTGATTTCAATCTGCAGGCTGTGGCGGCCCTGTGCGGGACGGCCGTGGCGGCGCACCAGCTCAGCGCCTTGGTAGGGGTGATTGGCCTGCACCCGGTAGCCCAGGCTACTCAGGTGCTGCACCACCCAACGCAGGAGAAACGGGTCACTGGTCTGGCCCGCCAGATTGCTAACCACCATGTCGGGGCGGGCCTTGCCCGCGTCGACGTTCATCCCGTTACCGACCGATTTCATCGAGTGGCAGTCGATGTGGACGCAAAGACCAAATGCCGCATGGGCGGCACTGATCAGGCCCTCGAGCGCCTGGTGGTAAGGGTCGTAGTAATCGGTGATGCGTGCACGCACCTCGTCCACCGGCAAAGGTTGCGCGTAGAGCGGCACCCCAGGCAGGACCAGGCGCCGGATCAGCCCCATACCGCGGCCACAGGCGGCGCTGGGCGCCAGCGGCTCGGGCCAGGGGCTGGCCAACAAACTGGCGTCGATGTCGTCGCGGGCCCGGTTGGCATCGATGAAGGCGCGTTGGAAACGTGCCGCCAGCACCGGAGCCCGCCCCTGGGCCGCGGTGGCCCAAAGCTCGTCGACCCAAGCGTCCCAGCCAGTCCACACGGCTTCGACAGGCGCCTGTGGGGAAGTGCCTGTGGCTGGCCAATCGCGCCAGCTGTGGGGCGAGTCGAAGACCAGCGGAGAAGAGCCTGGTGCCGCTTGACCCGCCAGGTAAAAGGCTTGCGGCAGGTGTTCGCCGACTTGGCGCCGAGTGGGGTCCGCCACGAGGACGCCCGTGGTCTGGCCTTGGGTCGGACTCAATGGAGCTTCACCGTGGGGTTGGTCTGTCTGGTGATCATGCGCGACAGGGTATAGAGCGTGGTTTTGAGGGTGCCGTGGATGGCAAGTTCATGCAATTTGTACAGAGACATGTACATCAGCTTGGCAAAGTACCCCTCGATCATCAGGCTCTTGCCGATCAATCCACCCATCATATTGCCTACCGTACTGAACTTGCCCAGCGACACCAGCGAGCCGAAGTCCCTGTAACGGTAAGGCTTGAGAGGCTGGTTCGCCAAGCGGCGCCTGATCTGGATGTGCATATGCGTGGCTTGCTGATGCGCTGCTTGCGCACGGGGCGGCACGATGCCGGCCCGCCCACCATCGGCGTCTGAGCAGGGGCAGGCGGCGCAGTCTCCCAGGGCAAAAATATCGGGGTCGCGCGTGGTTTGAAGCGTGTCGTTCACCACCAACTGGTTGATGCGGTTGGTCTCCAGCCCGGCAAACTCCTTCAAGAAATCCGGTGCTTTCACGCCTGCGGCCCACACCACCAGTTCTGATTCGATTTCGCGGCCATCGGCCAGGCGAATGCCTGTGGGCATGACCTCCATGACCCGGGAGTTGGTGTGCACCTGAACGCCCAGGCGGGCCAGCAGGTGCTCCGTGGCCTGAGACAAGCGCGGCTGCAAGGCTGGCAAGATGCGGTCAGCCGCCTCGATCAAGCTGACCTTGATGTCCTTGTCTGCATCAATGCGGTCCAGCCCGAAGGCCACCACCTCGCGCGTGGTGCGGTGCAGTTCCGCGGCCAACTCCACGCCGGTTGCGCCCGCGCCGATGATGGCCACATGCAATTGCCGTTTGTGAATGACCCCCGCCTGGTTGTGCGCACGGATGCAGGCATTGACCATCCGGGAGTGAAACGACTTGGCGTCGTGCTGCGTTTCTAACTTCAGCGCATGCGCCTTGACGCCTGGGGTTCCGAAGTCGTTGCTCAGGCTGCCGATGCAAATCACCAGCGTGTCGTAGTCAATGTGCTGCGTGGGCGTCACGGCCCGACCATCCTCGTCCAAGTAGGGCGCAAGCTCGATGGTCTTGTTGACGCGGTCCAGACCCTTGAGTTCACCGATGCGAAAGGTGAAGTGATTCCAATGGGCCTGGGCCATGTAATCCACTTCGTGGTCGCCCACGTCCATGCTGCCCGATGCGATTTCGTGCAGCTTGGGCTTCCAGATATGGGTGCGGTTTTTGTCGACCAGGGTGATGATCGCGCGCTTGCGGCGGCCGTAGGCGTGACCCAGGCGGGTGGCAAGTTCCAGACCACCCGCGCCGCCGCCCACAATGACTATTTTGTGTTGTTTGCTCATCTTCAATCTCCCATTTCAGGATCGCAAGCCCCGAACGGAAATTTGAACGCCATCAAGCGTCCTTCCATGAACATCATAGTGTGGGGGGGATTGATTTCCCCGCGCGCCCCCCAAGCTGATAGCCAAAGCCAAAGCCAAAGCCAAAGCCAAAGCCAAAGCCAAACCCAAACCCGAGCTCGCCGCGCCGAGCAGGGAGCCAGCACCCTATCCGGTGCATACTCCCCTCGCTGACGTACCAGACCCGCGGTGGGCCACCGCAATCCTGTTCGAGTTCTTCAGTTATTCGCTCTGGTTCGACATTCGACCCAACGTCCCGTCCAAGACCCCATGCAGACCCTAGCCCGGCCCGTGCTCATGCCCCCCCGCCTGCCCACCCTCTTCGTCTCACACGGCTCGCCCATGTTCGCGCTCGATCCCGGCATTGCTGGCCCGCGGCTAGCCGCGCTCGCGCGTGACCTGCCCAGGCCCCGGGCCATCGTCGTCGTCTCGCCGCACTGGATGACGCGCCACCCACGGGTGGGGGCGTCGGCAGAGCCCGAGACCATCCACGATTTCGGCGGTTTTCCCGAGCCCCTGTACCGGCTGCAATACCCTGCCCCCGGCGAGCGCGCGGTCGCAGCGCGCGCCGCCGCCTGCCTGCGCGAAGCCGGCTGGCCCGCCGAACTTGACGAGGACCGCGGCCTGGACCACGGTGTCTGGGTACCGCTGATGCACATGTACCCCGAGGCCAACGTGCCGGTGGTGCCGGTCTCCCTGCCGGCCGGCCTCGACGGCGCGGGCGCCTGGGCCTTCGGGCAAGCACTCGCGCCGCTGGCCGACGAGGGCATCCTGGTGCTTGGCTCCGGCAGCCTGACGCACAACCTGCAGGATGTGTTCGGCACGCGATCTGGCGCGGGCCAGCCCGGCGGGGCGGGCGGATACGCGCTGGCCTTTCCGGCCTGGGTCCAGCAAGTGGTGGAGACGGGCCCGCTCACGCGCTTGCAGGCGATCATGGAGGAGGCGCCGGGAGCACACCGGGCCCACCCGACCACCGAGCATCTTTGGCCGCTTTTGGTGGCCGCCGGCGCCGCACGCGAACCGCAGACCAACAGCTACATCGAGGGTGGCATCGACCTCGATGTGCTGTCCATGTCCTCGGCGTTGTTCGGTCAGCGCTGGGCGCCGGTCTGAGTCTCAGCGCCTGAGCCAGACCGCAAGGCTCCGGCCTACTTGCTGCCCGCAGCGCCCTCGCCAGCCGCAACCAGCTCGAAGCCGAAGCGGCCGCCGGGCTGGACCGACACCCGCACAGCACGCACGTCGCGCTCGCCCGGCACGATCAGGCGGGTGACGTTCGCCAGGGGCTTGCGGTCCAAGGTGAAGGGCTGGTCAATGCGAAACCTGTGGCTGTCGCCATGAATGACCAGCACCGGACGGCCCCAGCGCTGTGCCAAGGGCAGCAGGGTGCGGGCGATGACGCGCTGAAAACCCGACCAGCCGGGAAAGTCTTCGAAAGGTGTCTTCACCTCCAGCACGTCGGCTTGGAACGCCAGCACCAGGGCTTGCGCATCCACACGGCGGGCCTGATCAAAGGCGGCCTCCAGCCAGGCGGCGTTGGCCGCGTCACGGTCAAAGAACTCGGCCACCGCTGCCGGGTCGCGGGTTTCGAAGTTGTTGTTGCTGCCCACCATATGCAGCGTGGCAAAGACCACTCCCTGGTGCTGCCAGCGCTGGTTCTCGATGTAGCGGGCATGGGCGGGCATGAGCCGGGACTGGTTCTCCACCGTCATCGGCCGCTGGCCGAGCGAGCGGCCCTCGGCGAAAAAGCGCTGGCGCAGGGCGGTCAGACGCTCCAGGGGGTTGTAGCCGCCGTTGTTGGCGCGGTGGCAATCGGTCCATTCGTTGTCCCCGGGGGTGTAGACCACCGCGCCGGCAAAACGTTGGAAGTGGGCCAGCTGGTTGGTGGACTCCTCATCGTTGCAGAGGGTTGAGCCCGCCTTGAAGTCGCCCACATGCACCGAGAAGGCCGGGTCGAGCTGGTTAATACGGTCGATCAGCGCCTGGTAGGGCGGGTAGGACTGCGCCGGCGGGCCGTAAGGATGGTCACCGAGGGCGACGAAGGAGAAGGGCTGGGCGGTGGCTGCCGCCGCTGCGCAAAGCAGCGACAGGCTGGCGAGCGCGGAGCGCAGTCGAGCAACGAAAGAGTTCATCAGGCAAGCATCCCAAAGTCAGATTGACTTGGACAGGCTAGCTGATCTCTGTGACAAACCTGCGACTGGATCAGGCGGCCGATGCACAGGGCACACATTGAAGGGCCCAGGGGCAGGCCCGCAGGCGCTCGAACGGAATGTCAGCGCTACAGCGTTGGCACAGCCCGTAGCGCCCACCCCTGGCCAGGCTGAGGGCCTGAACCACTGCGTCAAGCTCGGCACGCTCCTGCTCGCCTAGTGCCGCGGACACCGCCTGCTCGGACCGCCGCTGGGCCGGGTCGTCGTTGTCCTGGCTGAGGACATCGGCCGCGCGGTCCACCCGGGACTGCCCGTGCAAGTGAAAGTCCAGCTGCGCACGCAGCGCCCGCTCATGCTGCTCGAGGTCAGCGGTGAGCTGAGCCTTTTGGCCAGGGGTCAGGTGTGAGGTCATGGCAATCTCCTTGGAGATGCCATGCTAGGCCTGCCAATGAGTTTGAACTTGACGCCGGTCAAGCCACTCGCAGTGGGCCCCAAACAGCGATCCCCGCTCAAGGCGGGGATCTTGTCTGACCTGCAATCGCGCAAGACGCGGATGTGGCCGATGGCTACCGGGCGGGACCCGGACGCCCTCAGAACTTCATGCCGACGGACAGGGCAAAGCCAGTGAGCTTGACGCTGTCCTTGTTGTAGTAGGACATGTAGTCGATACCCGCGTTGATCTTGTCGGCCACCTTGTAGCTGAGCCCCACGCCATAGCCAGCGCTGTTGCCATTGCTCTTGACCGCAGCGGCGCTGCCGGACTGAGTGCTCCAGGCCATGTTCGCAAAGCCAGCGCGGGCATACACCTCGAGGCCAGGGGCCAACTCGGCATGCGGCCTGACATACACGCCAGCCAAGGTGGAAAGCTTGGCCTGTTTGGTGCCGCTGGTGCTGTCCGTGACGCCGAAGCCCAACAGGCCCTCAACGGCCAGGCCACTGATGACATCCATGCCGCCAGTCAGGCGCAGGGCGGCCGGGCGCAGCGATGGGTCGCTCCCGTTCTTAAAGGTCGTGGCCAGGTAAGCCGCTTCGCCGAAAGGGCCTGAAGCCGGTGCCGCCTTGGCCTGCGCATGCACGGTCTGGGAAACAGAAACCAGGGCCAGCAGTGCAGTAGCGGCGCCAAGGTGAGTGAAATACTTCTTCATGGTGTCTCCTGAGTGATGTGGGAACTGAGCCATTATGCACAGGACAGCAGATTGATCATTGGTGTCAATACGCCGTATGGCGAATGTCTGTGCGTCTTCGTCTTCGTCTTCGTCTGCGTCTGCGGTCGCTTTTGCGTTTGCGTTTGCGTTTGCGTTTGCATCCACGTCAGAGGCCACGGATCGCCCTCATCGTCAGAGCCGCTAGCATCCCCACATGCTCAGCCCGGAACAGCTTCTCGGATTCCTGCTCGCCGCCGTGGCCGTCACCGCCTCCCCCGGTCCGGACAACCTCATGGTGCTGGGGATCGGCGTCTCGCGGGGCCGCCGTCAAGGCATCGCCTTTGGTCTGGGCTGCGCCCTGGGGTGCCTGAGTCACACCCTGCTGGCGGTGGTGGGGGTAAGCGCCCTGGTGGCCGCATCGCCCCTGGCCCTCACCGCGCTAAAGGTCGTGGGCGGCGCCTACCTGGTATGGCTGGGGGTCAAGAGCCTGCGCAGCCAGGGGCAGCTGGCAGTGGATGCGGGCGCAGCCGAGACCGGTGCGGCCGGTCTCCGAGACCTCTTCGCACAAGGGCTGCTTGCCAATGCGATCAACCCCAAGGTGATCCTGTTCTTCCTCGCCTTCCTGCCGCAGTTCGTGCGGGTCGGACAGGGCCCGGTGGCCTGGCAGATGACGGCCCTGGGCCTGGCCTTCACCGCACAGGCGGCGCTTCTCTTTGGGCTGCTTGGCTACTTTGCGGGCAGTGTCGGGCAGTGGCTGCAGCGCTGGCCGCGCGCCGGCCTGTGGCTCGACCGAGTCGCGGGCCTGGTGTTCATCGGGCTGGGAGCGCGGTTGATCTTGGCGCTCTGAGGCCGGGGGCCGCACTCAGGACCGAATCAGGACCGAATCAGACCCGCGTCAGAGCCGCGTCAGAGCCGCCTCAGGCCGCGAAGATTTTCCCCGGGTTGAGGATGTTGTCCGGGTCTAGCGCCTGCGTGATGGCGCGCATCATGTCGATCGCACCCAGGCCGGCCTCCTCGCGCAGAAAGTCCATCTTGTGCAGACCCACGCCGTGCTCGCCGGTGCAGGTGCCGCCCAGGCGCAGGGCGCGGGACACCAGCTTGTGATTGAGGTCCTCGGCCAGCGCCAGCTCTTTGGCGTCTCGCGGGTCCACCAGGTAGCCGAAGTGGAAGTTGCCATCACCCACATGGCCGACAAGGAAGTAGGTGATACCGCTGGCGTCGGCCTCCGCCGCTGAATCCAGCAGGCACTCGGCCAGGCGGCTGATCGGCACGCAGGTGTCGGTGCTGATGGCGCGGCAGCCGGGCCGGCTTTGTACGCCGGCAAAGTAGGCGTTGTGCCGCGCAGTCCACAGGCGGGTGCGTTCCTCGGGGGTGGTGGCCCACTCAAAGGCCTGGCCGCCATGGCCGCTGGCCAGGTCTTGCACCGTCTCGGCCTGCTCCTTCACGCCGGCGGGCGAGCCATGAAACTCCATCAGCAGCATGGGTTCCTCTCGCAGCGAGAGCTTGGCGTGGCGGTTGACCATTGCCACCGTCTTGCCATCGAGAAGTTCCACACGTGCGATAGGCACGCCCAGTTGAATGATCTCGATCACCGTGTGCACCGCATCGGCGATGCTGGGAAAGGAGCAGATCGCCGCCAGAATCGCCTCGGGCAGGGGATAGATGCGCAGGGTGATTTCGGTCATGACGCCCAGGGTGCCTTCACTGCCCACCATCAGGCGGGTGAGGTCATAGCCGGCGCTGGACTTGCGGGCGCGGGTGCCGGTGCGAATGACCTCGGCCCGAGCGGTCACCATCTCCAGGGCAAGCACGTTCTCGCGCATGGTGCCGTAGCGAACCGCGTTGGTGCCGCTGGCGCGGGTGGCGCACATACCTCCGAGGGTGGCGTCGGCGCCGGGGTCGATGGGAAAGAAGAGACCGGTGGACTTGAGTTCTTCGTTGAGTTGCTTGCGAGTGACACCGGGCTGCACCGTCACCGTCAGGTCTTCGGCGTTGATCGACAACACCTGGTTCATGCGCGAAAGATCGAGGCTGATGCCGCCCTGCACGGCCAGCAGGTGCCCCTCGAGCGAGGAGCCGCTGCCGAAGGGAATCACGGGCACCTGGTGGCGGGCGCACAGCTTTACTGCGTCTTGTACGTCTCGCGTGCTCTCGGCAAACACCACCGCTGCGGGCGCCGGCATGTCCACATAGACCGACTCGTCACGGCCATGGTGCTCCCGCACGGCCAAGGCGGTGGAACACTGCGCGCCAAAGCGTGCACGCAGCTCGGCCAGGAAGGCCTCGGGCACCGCGCGGGGTGAAACGAGGGGAGCGAAAGCAGCAGAGTCGGCAGGAGCGTTCATGCGGGGTCTCGTCGGGTGCAGAGAGAAAGGTCCCCCATTATCCACTGGCTGGCCCCTGCGCAAAAGTTGAAGGGTTGCGGGCGGCGGCGGTGCACCTGCGCGGTCCGGCGCGTGAAACAGCACGGCGCGGTCCGGCGCGCCTAAGCCCAGCCAGCAGCCCCCGTCCGCCTGCAGGCCGGTGCTACCATTGTGCTTCCATTGCCAGAGGAAGGCACGCCATGCAAGTCACAATTCGCCGGATGGGAAACTCACAAGGCATCCTGATTCCAAAGCCCATCCTCGCCCAGCTAGGTCTGGAGGGAAAGGCCGACCTGCAGGTGCGCGACGGCGTCATCGAAATCCGCCCTGTCCAGCGCAATCTGCGTGAAGGCTGGGCCGAAGACGCAAAGCGCCTCGCGCAGGACGGCCAAGATGCATTGGTCTGGCCCGAGTTCGGCAACCAGGCGGACGCGGACCTCACATGGTGAAGACCGGTGAAATCTGGCTCGCCCAACTAGACCCGACGGTTGGCCGTGAAATCCAGAAGACCCGACCCTGCGTCGTCATCTCTCCCCAGGAGATGAACGAGCACCTGCAAACCGTCATCGTGGCCCCCATGACCACCGGCTCGAGGCCGGCGGGTTTTCGGGTTCCGGTGGGTTTTCAAGGCAAGCAGGGACTGATCGTCCTCGACCAGATCCGCACCCTCGACCGTGTTCGGCTGGTCAAGCGCATGGGGGCGCTGCGCGCACCCACCCTGGCGGCAACGCTGCA
>JACCDP010749900.1_pt1 | contig 13627 bp, 27 predicted proteins | sample 7445841 | NCBI WGS metagenome assembly JACCDP01 (sample SAMN15323441, study PRJNA562643) | freshwater metagenome | isolation source: river surface water | place: USA:Blue River Watershed | collected 2017-08-17
GTGCGTGAGGTCGGGGTAGGTGAACCCCCAGACACACGGCAACCCTGCCTGCGAGGCAAGGCTGACTTGGACATGGCTGCGCTATCGTCCGAGCGCATCGGAGGACGCGGTCCCCAGGCACCACGCCGAGGACCGCACGCTCTAGGGGAAGTGTATCTCGATGTCGCGCAGGCCCAAGGCACGATGGACATGACTCGCCATCTCCGTCGCGTCGATGCGAGGGATGATCTCGCTATCGCCGTTCGTGAAGTGGATGGCGCAGCCGACTCCGGCGCGCACCCCACCGACCGACACAACCCGTGTCGCATCGTAGATGCGATCATGTTGAAGGCCTTTCTCGTCGGTCCAGAACACGCCGAACCAAGGGCCATCGCCGTAGATGCCGAAGTATGGCGTGGTGCTCTTCGCGGGATTGGTCATGCTTCTCATCGTTGCTCCTTGGGACAGATGTGGGACGGTTCCGGGACACATGTGGTGCGCCGAAGATGTAGGCCAGCACTACATAGGGACACATGGGACACTTTGTTCGGGATTGATCTGCAGCTACACGTATAGGTGAAGGCTTGTTCAGGTACCTCGCTACGCGTGGAACAACCTTGAAACAAGTGTCCCATGTGTCCCTATCCGCGCCAGCAGCGGATCGTAGCGGGGCACGATGTGTCCCGAAAGTGTCCGCGATGTGTCCTACCAACGGGTCAGCTCGCGCACCGAAGCCTCAGGCGTCTCGCGGAGCGACAGACCGACCCAGCGCCGCCCGAACTGCCGCGACGGGTCCTGCTTGTATCCTCGGTCCGTCAGGGCACGCGTGAGCCACTTATGGCTGCGCGGCCTCTCGCCGTTCGCCTGACTCCACTCTGCGAACGCCTTGTAGATCGTGGTGTTCGTTGCCACGCCGTGGAGGACACACTTCTCCGAGATGAAGTCGGCGAGCATGTCCATGTCACTTCTGTAGTCGTCCGTCGCATCGCGCACGGCCGCCGGCAGGGCGAGGCCTTCCTGTGCCCAAAGCCTCGCGCCCTCGACGCACCACGCGAGGATAGCGTCGCGCTCAGCCTCAAGCTTCTTCCCGAGGTCGCGGTCCTTCTCGTGGTCCTCGATGGTCTGCGTGAACGGAACGAGACGGATGCGGCGCCAGATACCGTGGTCAGTCCCGCGGATCACGGGGCGATGGTTCGTCGCCATGAGGACCTTGAAGGTCGGCGTGAAGGTGAAGAACTCCGCGCGCATGAAGCGCGCCTCCATCGCCGCGTCTCCGGTCATTTCCTTGATGAGGCTCTCGTCCAGCTGCGCGCCCTGCTCGGGCTCGGAGCACGTGACCAAGCGATGTCCACGCAGCGCCGCCACGTCATTAGGGATGCCGCCGCTTCGATCCCGCATGAAGGTCTCGGCGCGCGAGTGCTTCGCATAGTCGCCGAGTACCGTGCGAACCGTGTCGAGGAACGTGCTCTTCCCGTTCGACCCGTTGCCATACAGGATGAACAGGCATTGCTCCCGCGTCGAGCCCGTGAGGCAGTAGCCCAGCACGCGCTGGATGAAGCCGACCATCTCCTGGTCATGCCCCATGATGCGGCTCAGGAAGGCGAGCCACGTCGGGCATCCCGACGAGGACAGGCCAGCGCCCGCCATCTTCGTATGGAGTGCCTCGCGGTCATGCGGACGCACCGCGCCGGAACGAAGATCAACGATGCCGGCCTCGGTGTTGAGCGACCATTCATCGGCATCCAGCGCGCTCTGCTCGATGGCGACGTCCGCGCGCGCAACTTGCACCGCGGAGCGCAAGTGCTGCGACATCTCCGATGCCGCAGCCCACTTGCTCCACGTGCGCGCCTCCTCCTTGAGGACGGCGATAGCCCGAGCCATCGACGGAGGAGGCTGCGGGCCTCCCGCGAGGACGGCCTGACGTAGTCGCTCCTTAAGGTCGTCCGCGTGCGCGACCACGTCGAGGGCGACGTCACGCGACAGGTTGTCCACGCGACGTCGCGTGTCCGAGCTCCAACGCTTGCCATCCCACACCAGGAAGCCATCGCCGGGAAGGGAGCCACACCAGCGAACATCCGGCCCAAAGCGGTCGACGAGGCGCGCTGCGTTGCCCACGTCGGTCGGACGGTAAGGCGTCGCCGGGATGGCCGTCGGCGCGTCCGAGGGGCGACGCGGGCTCTTCTCTCCGCGGTCAAGGCCATCCTTGACGGTACGCCGGACCTCCTGTTCCGGCTTGCCAGCATCGAGGCCAGCCGTCACCAGCGAGAACTCCGCAGCATGACGGTCGAGGCATCCTCCGCCCACCAGCTCGCCGATGCGGCAGCTCTCCCGGTAGATCGCGTCATGCCGACTCCCCTGGCATGTGCGGATCCGCTCGCACGCGGCATCGAGGACCTCGGCTGCGGTGGCCGCATCTTCCGGCGCGACGGCCACGGGTGCAGGAGCTGCAGCCGGCAGCGGGAGCGGCTTCGGCTCCTCGCGCTTCGCGACCATTGCGACGAGCCATGCGGGAGCCTCCGCGGCCTCGCGCGCGCCAGCCTCCCACTGATAGACCCTGCCCGACGGGTGGATGCTCGGCGGCACGACGACGTAGCCACCGTCCGCGCGAATATCGAGCCCAGTACGTTGACCGTGCACCTTGATGCGCGCTCGGTTGTTGAGCTCCACGCCTTCAGGCATGCGGAAGTAATAGTGCGCGCCCGACCCCGTGGTCGCCGTCAGCGTCGCGGGGAGCGCCCCGTGCAATGCGACGAGCTGCTCGAGGGCCTCCGGTCCCGTAAGCCCGCCGTCCTTCGGCGGTGCCGCGTCCACGTCGAGGACGAACACGCCAGAGGCTGCGCCCGTGGCGAGGCCGATGTTGTAGGGCTTGTCGCCCCACAGGTCCGCGACGATGCTCGCATCGTTGCTTGCCGACTTGAAACCGTTGTGCGTCGCGGGAATCTTCTGCCTCTCCTGAAGCGGGAAGACCGACCAACCGTGACGCGCATACCTGAGGGCGTAGTCGCCCATCGTGAAAAGCATGATGTACCCGTGGACCGCCGTGGGGGAAGTGGGGGGAGGGATGACCCCTCCCCCCTACGGGTAGCTAGCCCGCGTCCCACGGGGACATCCCACCTGTACCGGAGCCAGCACGCGCGCGCCAATTGCTTAAAGCTATCGACCTGCGCGAACCTGTAAGCTCTGCTTACACGTTCCCCCGCGCGAGACCGTGAGACGTGACCCCTGAAGAAGACCCGAGACGAGGGTCACGTCTCACGGCAAGTCTCACGCGTGCTTCTCGAGCACGAAGAGGAGCACGGCCTCCACGATGCTCTGCGCCTTCGCGCGCTTCGCCGCCCGCAGGTAGCAGATCGCATCCACGAGCTCCTGGATGGCGTCGGCCTCGTGGTCGCGCCCGTTGCCCCGCTGAAGCGGCACGCCGTGGCGTTCGATGCCCTGCCGACGGCGCTCCTCGTAGAGCCCCCGCAGCACGGGGTGCGTCGTCTCAGCGATGATCTCAGCCCACACGTCGCCGACGTCGGGCGTCGGTGCGGGTTGCTCATCTAGGAGGCTCATGGCGCATCCTCCAACGCGGCGACGAGGCTTTCCACTTCGGTCTTTGCGTCATTGTGAAGTCGGTAGCGAGACACGACCTCCCATCGTCCAGACACCGCGTTCCAGCGCACATAAAGCGCAGGCTCATGGTGCGCCTCCCGCACCAGCGCGAGTAGACATCCCAGCGAGGCGGGGTCGGTGAGGTCGGGGATGGCGTCGTCTGGCTCATTGTCATCGCCAAAGCAGGGCACGACAACACGCATCCCTTCTGTCGTTAGCATCCCCGGCACCCACCGCCAGCCCTTGCACGCGACGGCGCGCTTCGCGAGCTCGATCTGTTCCTCGGTCATGCCCCCTCCGCGCGGCGGTGCTCGCCGCGCTCGATGCAGTCTGCCGCCTCCCGCACCGAGTCGGTGTCGAACTCCGCACGCAGGAACGCCAGCACGGCGGCGAGCTCCTCCTGGCGTGCTCGCTCGGCCTCGGCGTGCATGACCATGTCCATGACGGTCGAGAAAGTTGTGGCGTCGTCGTTCATGCCCCCTCCTCGCGGCGGTGCTCGCCGCGCTCGATGGCGTCCGCTTCCCACTTGAGGAAGTTCCGTCCGCGCAGCCACGCCACCACGGCCTGACGCTCCAACGCCTCACCCTTGTTGCGAGCGAAGTCATAGAGACGCGCTGCCTCGTCGTTGTCGAGAGTACGCGCCTCGCGCAGTTCACGGTTGGTGTCGCGCAGCATCGCGTTCTCTTCCTTGAGAGCTTGGAGGGACACCTCCAGCTCGCCAACCAAACAGGAATAGCCGTACCACTCCATGTATGCCGTTTCCGCGTGGCGCTTGGCGTCGTCGAGCGTCGCGCTCCATCCCTGGGGCGTGTTGGCATCGACATCCGCGGTCACCACGCGCCATGAGAAGCCTTCCTTCTCATGCGGCCAGATCCTCAGCTCATGCGTCTGGTCATCGGGGTGTCCGTGCCACGCCGGTCCATCTTCGTACCGATACTCGATCCACATCACGGCCACCTCCCAAATCGGCGCACAAGCGCCGCGATGATGTCTCCGAGCTTCATACGACCTGCCGTGCGCGCCACGCGCGGTAGGCCTTCTCGGCGAGGTGCTTCGCGCTGGCATCCGTCGGCTGGATGCCTCGCGCGTCGTCGTCGGCGTGGAACGCGCTGAGCTCCCACGACCACCCGCCGCCGCGGTGGGCGCGGTTGACGATTAGGACGATGCCCGCCTCCATGTCGGCGCGCCAGCCGAGGTCCGTCTCAAGCCAGCGAATCGGCGCGCTCATGCGAGGGCCTGCGCGAGGGCAGCGCGCTGGTACCCGATACCGCGCGTCTCTAGACGGTTCACGATGCACCCCGCCTCGCGGAGTACCTCGGCGTAGAGCTCCGAGCCGACAAAGTCGACGCGACAGAGGTTCCAGCCCTGCGCACGGACCTTCTCAACGACCGACCCGACGGAGCGGTGATGCAGCTCGGTCACGCGGCGCATGATGACGGCGTCGTAGCTCTCGATAACCTTGTCCATGCGGACAATACCGTATTCGGCGCTCAGCACGTACACATCGCGCTTAATTCCCGTCTCGCGCTCGACACGCCGAAGCGTCGACCAGAGCGGGCCCGTGTAGAGATCTGCGACGCGGTGAGCGCCTGCGAGCTTGCCGCCGCCACACTGCACGAAGAGCGGGCTCATACGACCGCCACGACAAAGGCGGCGCTGACCAGCATGAAGCTCGCGAACGCGGTGGGCTTGCCGTAGTGCTCCCACACGTAGCCGGGGTCGTAGTAGCAGGCGCGGGCGATGTCGTAGAGGCTCATGGTCTTCTCCATGTCGGACAGGTGCCCGACGCCCTAGACATTACCGCAAGGTTGCGGAACCTGCAACCGTCGGAAGCATCTTTCTAGACGGGAGTGAGCCATACATCGATGCGGCCTGCCTCGGGCACGGCGCGCTTCGACATATTGAGCTCGACGACGAAGCGATCATCCTCAAGGATGCCGGCCTCCACCAGGGCATCCATGATGATCTTTCCGACGTTGTCGAGGTCGGGCTTCGTGGCGTAGGCGATACCTCCGACCTGTCCGCGCAGCGCCCAGCGTTCCTTGTCGCACCACGACGGCCTTGACTTCGGCAACGGCCAGTAGGCCATGACCTCTAGCTCGACAGGCTCGGCGATAGGCTCTCCGCGCCTCTGCTCGCGCAGCATGGTCACGGCGGCGTCCATCCACGCGCGGTGCTCGGGAGGCATGTAGACGCGCCCCCCTCCTCGCGCAGCTCGTGGACGTGAGGCCCCGCGCGGTACTAGGCCGATGGTGTAGTCGGCGGTCACTCGCCATACCCAGGCAACGGCTTGTCCTTCTGGTTGGCGAGCCGAATGAACGCGACGACCCATAGCAGGACCAGCATCGTTCCGGCCACGCCACACACCCACCCCGGCGCGTTGAAGTGCTCGAGCAACAGGTAGACGACGGCGGTCGTCTGCAAAGGCAGCTGCGCGGGGAGCGCGGCCCAAGGGATCACGGTTCGCGTCTTCACGGTTCCACCTCCACGTCTTCTACCTGCATCATCATCAGCTCATGCGGTGGCATCCCCAGCACGCGCGCTAGAGCGACAAGCGTCGTCGGACGAGGACACCACGTGCCCTCTTCCCACCGCTGGACCTGCGCCTTGTGGACCTTCAGCTCGCGCGCGAGGTCGGCCCGCGTGAGGCCGAGGTCTGTGCGACGCTCCTGTATGTACTCTCCGAGTCTGGTCATGGACCTGCACTATAGTGCGGTTGCGGGAACCGCAATACCCTAGTACATGGTCGGCATGACTACCCACGCCCTCGCCCTCACGAACCTCCTCACGTTCCTACTCGAGCACCACGCAGAGCTCGTGACCCACGTGCACTACGACGCAGGACGCGCCGTGGTGACGCTCGGCGCGCCTCCTCGCGGGGCAACGATGCTCGGGTGGGAATGGGAGGCCTCGCCCTCCCTGAAGAACACGCTCACCCACGTCACGCCCTCGGGCATCCTCGTTCTCGCACCGGAGCACGCATGATCCAGCACATGTCCCCCGAGCTCGACCAGCTCGCCGCCGCCCTCGCGAAGGCACAGTCGCAGATCCAGCCGGCGGTCAAGGACCGCCAGAACCCAGCGTTCCGCAGCAACTACGCCGACCTCGCAAGCGTGTGGGACGCGTGCCGCGTCGCCCTGGCGTCGAACGCCCTGAGCGTCTCCCAGCACCCGGGTCGTCTGGAAGACGGCACCGTGACCGTGACCACGGCGCTCATGCACGCGAGCGGGCAGCACATCATCAGCGTCGCTGCGGCCATGCCGAAGGACGGCAGCGCCCAGGCGGCGGGCTCCGTGGTGACCTACCTACGGAGGTACGCCCTTGCCGCCGCGGTCGGTGTGGCTCCCGGCGACGACGACGACGGCCACGCCGCGGGCACGCCCGCACCGACGCCCCGCCCGCAGGCCGCGCCTCAACAGGCACCTGCTTCGCGTCCGCAGGCCGCACCCTCCTCGACGCCTCCCGGCATCGACCCGGTGTGCCCGACCTGCTCGAGCAAGATGTGGGACAACCGCCCGAAGAAGGCAGCCGGCGAGATGAACCCGAAGGCTCCCGACTTCAAGTGCCGGGACAAGGCCTGCCAGGGCGTGATCTGGAAGCACTCGGAGAAGGCGGCAGGGCCAGTCCCCTCCACGCGTGACCCCCTCCTCGACGCCCCTCCTCCCGCGGAAGATGACCGCGGCTTTCCCTTCTGAGGTGGTTCATGGATTTGAATTTCAGCGAGGCGCTTGTCGCGTTGAAGCGTGGAAAGCGCATGAGGCGAATGGGCTGGCAGAAAGGAAAGTGGATCATCCTAGTGAGGGGATGGACCGTAGATGTGCAGCATGAAACGGTGCTGCATGGACTTCTTCCCGTCCCGTGGATCGGGATGAGTACCGGCCCAAGAGGTGAGTTCCTGCCGTGGACACCGACGCAGTCCGATCTTCTTGCCGACACATGGGGTGAGGTGCACCATGCCTAGTACCTACGAACTGCTCGTTGACTCCTCGCGCATCCTAGGGAGCATCGAGGCTGAACAAGGCGTGCTCACGCCCGAGTGCGAGCTGGCCCTTGCGGCGTGGCTGGAGTCCTCCGAGGACAAGCTGCACAGCTGCCTCGCGCTCTCGCGCAGGCTCGACTCCGAGGCCACGCTCCTCAAGGAGGAGGAGGCCCGCCTGAAGGCCCGCCGGCAGGCGATGGAAAGCGCCGAGGAGCGCATCAAGACCTACGCGACCGCCCTCCTGGTCGCGCGCGAGGAACTCGGCGAGGAGCCGAAGGTAAAGACGTCCAGCTACACGGCGTGGCTTGCCGAGACGCAGTCCGTGTCGGGTCCCGAGGACGTGTCCGAGTGGCCGGAGACGTGGCGTCGCGTGAAGACCGAGCCCGACCGTGCCGCGGCGCTGAAGGCTGCGAAGGCCGGCGCCGAGCTACCTGCCGGCTTCCGTCTGGAGAGCAAGCGAGGTGTCCGGTGGCGCTGATCTCTTCGCACATGATGCGGCAGCGTCTGGACGCCGTGCTCCACAAGTACACGGCGGAGCGACGGATCGCGCACATCAACGCGGTCAAGGTCTGCATGGTGCAACTGGACGAGGTTGAGGCCTTCGCCGAGGAACAGGAGCGCGCTCTCCTGCACGACCGCGCCCAGCTCGCCACGCTTGCGGAGGTCATGGCCGAGCCTGCCTCGCTCTACATAGGCGACACGGACCAATGTCCGGCCTGTCTCGCCCCCACTTCCGAACACCTATGGGACTGCCGCATCCGGCAGGCAGGAGCACGCTAGTGCGGATCATTATCGACAGGGCGGTCCTCGCCCAGGCGGCCAACCGTGCCGCAAGCATCGCCGACAAGTCGGGCGCGCCAATCGGAGCCGCCGCTCTCCTCCACGTCAACGGAGCGGGGCAGCTCCTCGTGACGGCCCGCGACGCGGTCTGCACCTTCGTCGGCCTGTACGTGGTCGATGTGGTGAGCGATCCGCTGCGGGTCTGTGTGGACGCCTCGCGCTTGCGTGACGTGGCGTCGGTGCTTCCCGCCGGCTCAGTCACCATGACCCTGCGGGGCACGATGCTTGAGGTGGCCGCGGGGCGCTCCACGTTCAAGCTCCCGACGCTGCCCACCGAGGACTTCCCGCCGACGGCGCAGGTCGATGCTTCGGCCTGTACCATCACGCTTGCCGCTGCGGACCTTCGCCGCGGGCTCCGCTCCGTGTCGCACGCGATGGCCGACGACGACAGCCGGTACATGCTCGGCGGCGTGCACCTCGAGCTGGTTCAGGGTGCGTTCGGCATGGTGACCACGGACGGGTCCCGCCTCGCCCGCGTCGAGGTGCCGGCGACGCACCATGGCGACCTCCCGCGTCGGTCGCTCTTCCCGCGCCGGGGTGCCGCGGAGCTCCTGCGCCTACTGGGGGACGTCGAGGGCGTCGTGCAGATGAAGTACGGCGACAAGGTGGTACACATCCACTGGGGCGGCGTGGCCAGCCTGTACGTGCGCCTTTTGGAGGCCGACTTCCCGTCGTACAAGGAAGTCCTCCCGACGACGCATAAGCATCGTTTCGTCATTGACCGCGACGTGGTCGGTGAGGCGCTGAAGCGCGTAAAGCTGGCGGCGCGCGATAACGCCAAGTGCGTTTGCTTCTCCTTTGGAGGCGACAGCCTGGTCATGAGCGCCACGCAGGCCGACGTCATGTCGGCGCGCGACGAGGTGGCGTGCGACGCCGACATTCCGCTTTCGCTGGGGCTCAACGCCGCTTTCTTCGGGGACGCACTTGCGGCCTGTCCCGAGGGCGCGGTCGTGCTGAAGACGAGCGGTGCGCTGGCTCCGCTAATCGTGGAGCCCCGCGGCGACGCCGCGGCGTTCTACGTGGTCATGCCGGTGCGCCTCGACTAGTTGGCTGGCTTGCTCGTCGTAAGGAGCAGTTCGACGGTCACGTTGTTGTGCGCGAGCGAGAAGATGAAGAACTTCGTCACGCTCGCCATCCCGTTCGCGCCGTTGCCGTTGACGTTGTAGCTCAGGTATTGGTCGATGGTCCAACCGCCCGAGGCCGGCGCGGCGCCACCATCGACCAGCGTCTGGTCGAACGACACCATCGCGTTCTTGGAGTCTTGTTCGCGGTTGTGGATGTTCAGCGCGAGGTGCCTTGTCGCCGGAAGATTGACCTCCGTGACAAGGCCTGCCGTCCCGGTCGTCATGACCTGCACGTGCGGAAGGTGTGTGGGCGCGAGGGTGACGGCCATTAGTCGAGCCCATCCCGCGCGAGCAGGAACGCCAGCTGCGCGGCCTCGCGGAGGATCTTCCGGCGCTCGGCCTTCGTGACCTTGACCCCGCCATCGCCGTCGGCGCGGCGTGCGTCGCGGATGGCGTTGACGAGGTCAACGACCTCGGCAGGCAGGGTGACGAGCTCGTCAGGCGTGTACGGCATGTGGCCTCCTGGTGGACGCCCCCGCCGCGGCCTATTCCGACGACGAGGGCGTGCGCCTCCGATGTGCGCTGGAGCAAGGTAGCCCGACGCGAGACGACGCGCCGCCCCTGCACCATGCAGAGGAAGCGCGACGCCTTTCGGGAGTAGAGGTTCCCGCCGCCTACCTAGCTCAGTACTTGATCGGCTTGTAGGTCTTCCCGTCGAAGAACAGCGCCTCGCCACACTTGGCAGCAGGACGCCACGGCGCACCCAGGGAGATGTGCACCCACGCCTTACCCGGCGGCTTCTCCAGGATGCACTGCCCGAAGCGCAAGCCCGACTCGGTCACGATCCACTTGTGGAGGTCCTCCACCGAGACGGCGGGGCATACGATGTCCGCGGCCTCGCCCTTGGAGTGCTGCGACGTTGCGCTCCCTCCGACCGCAGCATTGACCGCCGGCCCGCGGAAGCCGGAGTTGACACGGACGGGTCCGAACTTCGCACGGATGACCTCGAGCATCTCGGCTACGGCCTTCAGGCGGTCCACGTAGGGCAGCGCCTCCTGTCGGTTCGCCTCCTGGAGCGAGGTCTGTCCGGTGCGGGTCAGCTCCTCAAAGCTGAAGTGTGCGGTCAGAGTCACTTGGTACCTCCCTTCGGCGCCGGCGGCTTTACGCCCATGCGCTTAATTGCCCCTTCGACCTTGCTGAGACGCCCTGTCAGCTCGTCGGCGTCGAAGCCGTCGGGCAAGCCGAGCGAGGTCTTCTCGACCTTTCCCAGCCGCGCCTCAAGGGCAGCGAGCTTCGCGTCAACCTCGGCTTGCTTCGCCTGGCACGGAGGAGGCTGCGCCGTTCCATTCATCGTGGCGGCGTCCAGCTCGAGGCGCTTCATCGCGAGCTCGTGGCTCTGCTCGCTGCGCTTCGTCCAGAGCTTCCACGCCGACCCGCCGCCGAGCACGGCGATAGCGGCGAGCCCCAGCGCGAGGAGCGGGTTGTCGCCCGCGCTCTCGGCGAGCTTGCCCAGCTCGGACGCGTCGGGTTGCTTCTCGGGCTGGCCTTCGTGCGCGACCACGTGAGGCGTCGCAGGCAGGAGTGCCGCGTCGTCGGAGACCTGCGCGACGACCTCCTCGGGCGGTACGGGTACGGGTTCCATGCGTGGCCTCCGTGGCCTTCTGGGTGGTTCAGGGGGGAGCTCGATGCGCCAGCCGGAGCCGGCCTGAAGGTAGCAGTCAGAAAGCGAGGGCACCGTGCGTCCGTCGGGGAGCATCCAGGCCGAGGATACCCGCACGGCCACCTCGCCAGCTTCTAGCCGGCAGTCAGCGCCCGCGCTGGATGGCGTCGACATCGGCGCGGAGCGTGTTCACGTCCCGGCGCAGGCTTACCAGCTCCGAGCGCAGCGCCGCGCCCTCGCGCTCCATGCCCTCAAGGCGACCATCGATGCGCGCGAGGATTGTGCGCATGTCGGAGATGTCCTCGGCGGGGATAGCCGGCGTGGCCTGCGCCTCGCTGAAGTAGCCAACCGCACCCGTGCCGCCGACCATCGCGGCGCCGACAACGAGCAGGGTCCACACCGGAACCGGAACAAGGCGGTCTGTCCACCTCGCAGTCTGCGCTTCGGGCATCAGACCTCCTAGTGAGGCCGACTAACCGACGAGGCGAAAGCGTGCGATCTCGACGCCGTCTGCGTCGACCAGTTCGCAATAGTCGTGCTCCCACGGCACGACCTCGACCTGCGGGTAGACGGGCAGGAAGGTGACGCCTGTCGAGGCGGGCACCTCGGCGCGAACCGCCGTCGGGTAGTACGCCACGTACGCCTCAATCTGGTCGGTGTAGGTCATCGGCTCCTCAATACTTAAGCAAGAGGCAGTCGCCTGTCGTCGTCGTGCTGGGAGCGAGGGCTAAGCCTACTGTAGTCCCGGCGTTGCTCACGATCTGATTGCGGAGCATCCCGCGCACGAACGTCTTCTCGCGAAGCCGCCCACCATAGGCCACCGTCGAGGCAATGGGGATGGGAATACCGACGAGTTCCCCCGCCGCGTTCGTCATCTCGGAGATCGTAGGCGTGGCGGTGAACCACATTCGGCGGGCGGCATCCGTCGTGCTGACGCCTGGGCGCTTGAGGTACGTGTGCGAGACGTTCCCAGCGTTGGCGTTGTGCGTGAAGATATTACCCGCCGTGGCATTGGCCAGGTACGTCGTTGGTGCGGTCGTGCCGCTCGTCCAGAGGCCATAGCGCCGCCCATCGCTCTCGGCGGCGAGGGCCGCAGAGGTATCGGGGTCCACGTAGGCGCCACCACCACAGAGCATGATGGCCGTTCCGGCAGCCACAAGCTCCACCGTGATGTCTTCCTGCGACTCGTAGATCGTCATCGTGATGCTGGTCGACATCGTGTTGACGGCCTGACCGAGGCGCGTGTAGCCGCTGAAGTACCCGCTTGTGAAGGGAGCCGCGGCGTTCCATGTCGTGAACGCTCCTGCGTTGAGCGCCAGACCCAGATGAAGGCCGGAAGCCAAGAAGGTTTCCGGAGCCAGCATCGTGGGCGACGGCGTCGGCGCCGCTGAGCGTCCAGCGAGGATGAACCGCTGATTGAGCGTGCCGCCGGGTGGCGTTGCGTAGACTGCCTCGGTCACACCACCGACCTGTACGCGTGTCCATGTCCAGCCGGTGGCGCCTGTCCCCGAGAACGAGCGCGTAGATCCGTCTGAGTACGTCGTCACCGTCGGCGCGACGCCGGTCCAGACTGCGTCGAGCACCTGACTAATCGTCAGGCCTGCCGACGTGACCGTGGCGAGGCGCCGATGAGTAAGCGGGGTCAGGGCCATCAGATCACCGTCCCGGTGTAGAGCTCAGGCGACGTTTCATCAATGTATACGCTCAATTCGCCCGTGAAGTCGGCGTACACGGAGATGCCGACGATGAGGGGTACCCACTTGAGCACGCCGCCGCGTCGCACCAGCATGGTCTCGTCGTCGGTGGCCTGCACGACTTCGGCGTTCCCGTTGCCGTTCCACGTTGCAACCGCCGTGGAGCTTCCCGTGTGACCCGAGCTTGCCCACGCAAGGCCTGTCGTAGAGCTATGCGCGGGAAGCGACACGCTCCCGTGGCTATGGTCTGCCCTCGCGTAATCGGTGGAGGTCCCCACCGCGGTCTGCTGCCCGTAGGTCGTCTCGCTCACGACCGACGAGGCAGGCGTACCGCCACCTCCTCCACCGCCACCCGAGGCCCCGATGGTCACCTCGACCACGTCGCCGACGACCGCGTCCGTGATCGTGACGTTCTGTCCTGCCTTCAGGACCGCCGCGACGCGCGTGGTCTTGTAGTCCCGGTAGACAGGAAGGCGCGCCACTAGGTTACCGGCGCCCAGGACACAACCGCGCCGTTCTCGTCCTCGGACACCACGCACGGCAGGGTCCAGCCCTGCTCCGCGGCAAGCTCGGACCAGACAGGCGGGACGCCCGTGTAGAAGCCGACGCAGCCATTCGCCACGGCCAGCGCCGTCGCGTCCTGCGAAGGCGTGCCGACCGGGACCACGAGGTACTTAGTCATAGGTCACCCGAGGATGAGGTAGTTGACGGAGCCAGCGGTCCCGGCGACACCAGCACCGCCGCCGTTGAAGCCTGTGCCGCCCGTGCCGCCTGCCGCAGTGATGGTGCCACCCATCGAGGCCGAGGGCGTGGTCGA
>JACCDP010805220.1_pt1 | contig 13627 bp, 8 predicted proteins | sample 7445841 | NCBI WGS metagenome assembly JACCDP01 (sample SAMN15323441, study PRJNA562643) | freshwater metagenome | isolation source: river surface water | place: USA:Blue River Watershed | collected 2017-08-17
GCTTACCATAGACTTAAAAAAGAGTACATAATTTAGTTTTTTTCAGATTTTCAAAAAGTTTTTGTAATTTGTACTTTTATTTTAATTATGTACTATTTTTATAATGTTATATAGAACTATTAAACTTATACTTTTCAGTCTCAAAATACCTAAATAGAGGTATCATGGAATGCTAAGAGTATTTATTGAAGGATTAATGAATACATTATCATAAACATAAAAAAGAGTACATAATTGAATTATTTTCAGATTTTCAAAAAGTTTTTGTAAATTGTACTTTTATTTTAATTATGCGCTACGCTGCACTTTTTTAATGTTATATAGAACTATTATGCATATACACATTTCAGTCTCAAAATACCTAAATAGAGGTATCATAAAATGCTAAGAGTATCTTTTGTAGGTTCAATGAATACGTTATCATAAATATAAAAAAGAGCAGCGTAGCGCATAATTTAGTTTTTTTCAGATTTTCAAAAAGTTTTTGTAATTTGTACTTTTATTTTAATTATGCGCTACGCTGCTATTTTTATAATGTTATATAGAACTATTAACATATGCTTTAAAGTCTCAAAATGCCTAAATAGGGGTATCATGGAATGCTACGAGTATTTATAGAAGGATTAATGAAAAGTCTATCAGTGTAAGCGGTTCATTGGAACATATTTTCATAATAAAACATATAAACATTCATAACTATAAATATATCATGTTTGATACTAAACCAACTGATATTTTTCATGACTATTCACCTTATTTTGCAAACAGAGAAGGATTAGAAATAGGTGGTCCCAGCACATTTTTTATGCCAATAGGTATATATACACTTCCAAAAAGATTAGATAATGTTATATTTTCTGAGAATACTATTTGGTCTCAACAAAAAAATAGACAAGAATATACTTTTCATAATAAAACATGCCCTGGAACTGTTATCATTGCGGATGTTGTAGATATGCATAACATACCTGATAATTCATATGATTTTGTTTTCGCTTCACATATATTAGAGCATATTGTCAATCCTTTTAAAGCACTTAAGGAAATTTCAAGAGTTTTGAGACAAAATGGTGTTTGTATTTTAGTACTGCCACAAAAGGAAAACACATTCGATCACAATAGGCCCACAACTCAGTTTTCTAAACTACTTACAAATTATGAAACAGATAGAGATGAAAGATATATAGATGATTATCTTCCAGAAATTCGAGAATTCTATGATATTTCTTTAGATCCTGGAGCAGGGACAATGGAGCAGTTTCTAGAAAGATGTACAAAACAGTATGAAAATAGGGCTTTACACGTCCATGTTTTTGACTTTAACCTAATAGTTGATTGTCTAAACTTCTTCAATTATGAAATTCTTGACATGCAACTTATAAAACCATTCAATCAGATAGTTGTGGGTAGGAAATTATCATAAAGTATTTACCACATTGAACCCATTATCATATACATTAATTACCCCATTATTCTCTATTACAACAGATAATGGGCTCACACTGTCTGCCTTTGAAATAAATAAGGAATATCTATTATCATTATTATCATCATATCCATAAAGATTTAGACTTCCATTTTCAAATGCAATACTTCTCTTGTTATACAACCCCATATCAAAATCTATTAATACCCTTATTTTTCCTCCCGAATGGAATAATGAAAGCTTATTCTTTTCATCATATTTTATCTCCCATTGTTTATTAAATGACGTAAAGCTATCTTCATCGAATTTGATTACATCTCCTTCGCTAAGAACATACTGTTGCTTCAATAAGATATTTCCCCAAGGCATGAAGTGGGTATGCTTTTGCAGTCCAATAAAACTGTCATCAATAACAAAACAAGGAAATACAATTTCTTGCACTCCGTAAGCATTATGTCTATATGCCAATTCAGACAATATTTTCCTGTTATATTCTTTGGAATACTGTATTTCACCCTTACCTTCAGTATATTTTTCATTCCGAAAGCGTGCAGCAGAACCCTTCATTACCTCTACAATATTATCACTAGAATATCCCGCGCTAGGCACTTCACCAGCTTTGATTTTCTCATAATTACTTTTGAATATATCAACATCTTTCATAAGCTGTTCTTTGACACCTTTTTTATAATCTTGTAAATGAGCCTCTTTATTCAATTCCATCATCTGCTTATAATAATGTTCTGTTATCAGACATTTTGCTGGAAAGTATGGACCTTTTGCTGCAGCATTACTTACTTGTTCTTCATATGTTGTTCCTACAGTAGGAACTATTTCATCCAAATCCTCCCCATAATCAGAAGCACACCCCATATTAAAACATACAGTCGACATATCTTTGATAAAAGGATACTCCTTCTCATCATTGTAATTCAAATCTCTGACAATCATCTGTGATTTATAACTTTTACTATATTCTTCTTCACCAATGACTGAAACAATATTTCCTTTATAGTCTTTTTTAAATGGAATTATATTCAAATATTTACTATCAAAACTAGTAATCATATGCATCCATTTGTTTTGATTAGAAAAGTCATAAAATGATGTAAAATATTTTAGATCTCTAGTCAGATTGGGAACATAAATGTTAACTTCGTAATTCCCCATAAATTCATATGAAGCCAATGAAGACTTCTTTAGCTTTTCTACGTTGTCTTTCTCAGCCAATTTTTCATATATAAAAATCATTTTATCAATATCAGGCGACCCCTTATCAATTAGCTTATTGTCTTTATCCAAAAAACAGGAGATATCATAGTCCTTGTATTTTGTATAGTCATTAATATATTTCTGTGTTTCAATGTCAAACTTTTTCTCATATTGTCTATAGACTGACATACCACTTTTAACAAACTCAGCCTTCATTTCATCATATCTCAATTTTCCCGACTTCAAATCATCATAAACCTCTTTGCAATTTATAGGCAGTATTGATTTCGTCGAATTGTATTCCAATTTTTTAGCCAATAATACATAAATAGGTTTGGGAACCTTTTTGAAAGGCAATTTACTAGCCAATTCTTTCAGATGATTAACAACAAATTCCTTGACATTCTTTGTTATACCTTGATGAATATAAATCTTGTCATTTAAATGAACCCCCTTCTTATATTCATCGAATGTCATAAATACACATCGTTTCCAGAGAAGCATGTCTTTTAAGTTAGCGTATAGCGCCAAATTCACAACCTTTTCTACTAACTCCTCTTCGGGCATCTCTTACTATCTTGGTATAAAAATATATTATATATAATAATTAAGTGTAATGACAGCAAATCTGAATATTGTCGAGAAATATATAGATTGCTGTATCATTAATGGGTCTCATTATGATGTTTCTTTGGCATGTGTGGAAATATTGAAAGAACAATACAAATATGTAGGTAATAATATTTGGAAGTATTTTAAAGACAATGATTGGCATACAGATGATAAGCAAATGAATTTGAAATTTGCCATAAGAACTATAGTATGTAATGCTTTCATCCAACGTTCACTCTTTTGGGATCTCAGATCCACGCAAGCAACAGATATGAATATATCCATTGATGACAAATTCCGCGCAAATAGACTTCTTACTATTAGCTCCAAACTCAAAGAAGATAAATATATATCAACTATTATTAAAGAAAGCAAGCAGTTTTTTACAAATGAGCCTGTATGATGCCAAATCTACGACTGATTTCTATAAAATTATCAAACCATGCTACATACAGAATCAAAGACAATTTTATAATTCTGCCCCGCAATTAACTACAATACAATCACACGATAAAAGGTTGCAAATTGTAAGACAGAAAGTTAATGCCACAGGTGCTCTAGATTTTTCTTTTGTCTCTTCTTATTTGCAAAGATGCAAATATTATTATCACATACAATATCACATTTTGCAATTCTTTGTGATTTCAGTGAAGCCTTTGACAGCTAGAGAAAAAAATAAGATATACAATACAGTTATCCGATTATACACAGTCACACAATTATATAATATGCAGAAACCTATGAATATCTATTTGATGATGAATCCAATGAAGCGCTATCTATCGAAAAACGCACCCATAAATACACACCATATCAATGGTGGTTTTACATATATTAATGGAAACAATATATTCATTATTCGTAAAGAAGAATATGAGAAAGTGTTGATACACGAACTTCTACATCATAACACACATATTCATTACGACTATTATAAAAATGAGAATATCAATAAGTTAAAGTCCGTTTTTAATATCGCACAACATTGCAATCTGTATCCAAATGAAGCTATTGTAGAGACTTTTGCTTGCATCATCAATGCAACATTTTATGCAATTGATAGAGAGAAAGATATTCAGCATTTTAAGAGATTACTCAAACAAGATTGTCAGCATTCTTTGGTAATATGCAACAAAATTATTGACAAACAAAAAAATGATAAATGGTATGAGAAGACAAATGCATATTCATATTGTGTATTGAAGACTATTTTGTATACCAATTTCAACAAATTTATCAAAGAGTTTCAATACATCAATGATACACATATAACAGATTTTATTTGCAAAAATTATAAACGCGTGTTTAACATCGCCAAGAGACACAAGAATACAAATAAATCTATGAAACTTACCATATTTTAGACGAACGCCTCAATATATAATGATCTTGCAGCAGTAGCAGGTATGCTCCCATCTCCCCTTAATTGTTCTCTAGGGAACCGTTCTACTGTCAACCTATTTTCATCAATAGCGCCAAAGGTTTTGTCAAATATGCTGAAAATATTAACACCAGACTTCAATTTTGGTGGGGGAATATTTCCCAGAATATCTGTATAATTTAGATTTTCTATAGATTTAATAACATCCTTTATATTTTGTATTCCAGAGTTCACATATATAACTTCATTTGTATTATATATCGTCTGTCCGACTCTTATCTGATTTTCTACAGTATATGGCGCAATATTACCTTTTAAAGCATCTCTGATATTTTCTAAAATACCCTTCCTAGTGGAAGCGATCGTTTGTATACGTGTAGCAGCATTTATACCAAAATAATCGTTTACGCTATTTCCTAAATACATTTTAAGACTAGAAAAGTCAGATAAACTTGGAAGTGTATTATAAATATTTGTGAAAATCTTTTTAATATCATCAGTATGAGAAAAGCCATAATATAGGTATCTTGCATAATTTGTGGTATCCATTTCACGAATATTTTCATTACCACTATTATTCACATATTCATTACCATTTGGCAATGAACTAATATTAACTGAAACTGTCCTATAGTTTGCATTAATTTGTACTTCTGTGGCATTGACAAATGATGTCAATAGTGAGTTTAATTTTATACTATCAGTATAATGGTATATATATGATACATTAATTTTAAACTCTGTTGTCACTGTAGCTTTAAGATTTATTCCAATGCTCCTAAACATTATTTTATAGAAACCTCCATTTTCGAGCGAGATTGGTTTAGACGTTATATATATATCATATTTATCAGCATTACTGTCACTTGGTTTCATACATGACACAACACGCAGTGTATTATTTTCATCTAATATACATAGTTCATATACACCATCAAATTGATTTACAGATGATTGTGACAGGTAGGCATAGATAATATAATAACCTTTCTGCAAATATAAATTACCATATACATTATATGTAAATATTTGTTTTGCATTTAAAACTGTACTAAACACATAATTAGCATCCGTATATTGTTGGGATACTATGAAGTTTTGGCTACTAGAAGTTAAACTATATATGTTGGTATTTGCTCTATTGTAATCATCATACATATATAATACACTTACTTCAACATGTGATAAAACCTTGTTATAAATACGGAAGTCATCTACATTTCCATTGAACCAGCCATCAACTGAATAACAACTTCTTCCAATATATCTTCGCTGCCAATTAGCATTTTGAATAGCCCTATCGCTATTTATAATTGTACTGAAAGCGCTGGAATATTTCAGGACAGTATCAATATATATAGTCCATTTATTTGTCTTTGATATGCTCCATACAATATGATGCCAAGTATTATCAAAGTAATTTTCAGGTGTCGAATAAAATGTAGCATCACTGAATGTAGCATTATTTATCTGAAATCGTAGCTTATTGCTATCCCCCTCTTTAGCAATAAGTAGTGTATTAGAAGGATATATGCCTTCAGCATTATCGCCGAAATCCATAATTCTGCACCAATTTCCAGATGACGGAGAACCTTTGAACCAAATTGAAAATGTTATACCTGCATTGCTGCCTGTACCTGATTGGCATATATTATAAGGATTGATATTAGGCGAAATATTTAGATACTGATTGTTGCCACTCAACTTAATGCTACCATATCCTTTTGCATATACATTTGAATCATATGTGGCACCATTGTGAGACAAATTATTATTATTTCCTGAGCTGTCAGACAACATGCTATCAGCATTTTCCATTTTGTGCCAACATACTAAGTTTGTCTTATTTTCATAGAAAGATAGATTATTAAATAATAAATTGGTTAGATTACCAGTTCTTTTAAAGCGAATGATAACAACACCTGAACCACCAGAGCCTCCTGCAGCTGCTTTCCCAGAACCACCACCAGACCCCGTATTGGTTACTCCATTAGTACCTACTGAATTACCACTATAACCTGCGTTGCCACCAACAATAACATCATTTCCATTTACTGTAGCTCCTCCTCCTTTTCCTGCAGGAGAACGAGCATATACAGGCCATTCTCCACCACCACCGCCTCCACCATAAACTTCCTCAATACCTTTGATATCAAATACCAATCCGTTACCACCTTTCCCACCTTCTTTTTGCATAGTTGACACATTTTCACCTGCACCGCCAATACCACCACCACCGCCACCAGACAATATCCCTGCACCAAAGTCATTATATCCACTTCCTCCTGCATTACCCTGACCTACAGTACCTGTATTATTAGTTGCACCACCTGCATAAATTCTTGCGCCTTCATAAACTACATCCCAACCAAGACCACCTCCACCACAACCACCATTTCCTCCATTGTAATCACTTCTGTTAGCTGAATAATATCCCCCTCTACCTCCTCCTTTACATCTTAGTACATCAACTCCGTTTAATTGTATATATGTGTCTTCTCCGTTTAAAGCAGCTGATGTAGTATTCCATAGCTGTCCTCTTCCACCTGCACCAACCTTTACTGTATATGTTCCGGCATTTAAACTATAATTTGTCGCATAATAATAGGCTCCTGCCCCGCCACCGCCAGCATGGTTTGCTCCACCACCGCCTCCGCCTCCAATCATAAATATATCACAAGTAGTGTTATTAGGGATTTGGATTTCGTAAGTGAAATTAACATCTTTTAGTTCATAATAATAGCTATCAGTATTTTTAATTTTTATAGGTGTTATGCCAATATTGTTTGACTGGTCTTTTTTAACAACTGTTTCAGCATAGAAGTTAATATTATCATAATTAAGCGTTTTTTTATTAATTACAGCACCAGCTTGAATGTTAAAATTTCGAAATCCAATGACCTGATTGAATGTAGGATTATATTGGCTATATGCTATATTACCATCTTCTATTTTTTTTGCTTGTGCTGTAACAATATTATTTTGGTTTGTTATATCTTGATTAAATCTATTATCAATATCATTATTTATATTAGTTAGCATATTATTTAAATCAGCTATAATCACAGGTTTTTGGTCTATATAATTAGCAGATGTTGCATATCTGTTCCAATCTAATGCCACCTTATCTATATCTATTTTAGTGTATGAACTCCTGCTGCTTTGAACGTCTAGTAATTGATCGATCATAAGTTTGGTACTTATTTTATCAAATGACATGATTTGCTTATCTTGACATAAATAATTGTATACAAACTTGTAAACATTAACAGTCTTGGGTTGAAAAGTAGATATGTTAAATATGACAAAGTTCTTCCCCGGTCGTGATACATCATATGCCATACCATATGCACTACTTGATGTAAAATTACTGATTGTAAATGATGTATCTTTTAAGAAATCTGTCTGAGTACTATTCAAAGTATATTTTTCAATGTTATCAATTGTTCTGTTTGGATTTATGACGAACTTGAAAAACGACTTGTTTTGCAATGCAGGAATGGGTTCATATTTTACAGAACATATACTGTTTAATAGATTATTATAGTTATCCCCTGCGTTTGCTGAATTCAGAAAATTAAATGATGTATATTTCATATTATTGAACTTATTTGTATCCCTATCTGTATCGCTTGTCTCACCAGTACAATCGTGATTTATCAGAGAATTATTTTCATATTCAAATGGCATAGGAAAACTATTATGTTGAAACTCTTTGAAACACTTATTTACTAGGAGATCATTAATAATAGGTTTTGTTCTATCCCTCGTATATTCCTTAAACTCGTATTCTTTCTTATTATTACTGGCGTCTTTTGTAGTATCAAACTCATGCCATCCATTGAACTCATATTTGCATGTATTTAATGGGTCTGCTGCCTTAGCGATATCACAGGCAGCTTTATTATTCGTCAAATAAACTTGGCAAGTACGAAACTCGGCTTTTGGAGGATACTTTATTTTCGGAAAAGTGCAACTAGAATCTTCTGGACTGTTCTTTGGTTGTTCGTAGATACTTATTGGTTCTGATACTGCTTGTTTTTCAGATTCAAACATTTCATTTGTGCTATTGTATTTGACATAAATAAAATAAGCAATAGTCGCTACCAGTATAATTGTAAGGACTGTAGTGCTTATCATTACAACAAGCTTATTTATAGAGTTTAAGCTACATTTTTCCATAGTATTTGGGGTTCTCTATAAGAATAGATAGAAAAGAATAAGTATCTTAGTTCACTTGTATGTATATACAATCATCATTTGATGTTAAAAACCTATTATTATACCGAATAACTATATATTTCCAAAAAAAGTCGAACAATAATTTGTTATTTAAGCTCACTATTTTAGACGCAACATCAATTTGATTTATATGATAAGTTTCTATATCTTGATAAAAGAATGCAGGATCTTTCCTGTTATACCTTCCTATATTCTCTTCGGCTCCTTGAACTTTCGGGTTTATTCTATTGACAATAATTTCTTCATTTTGCTTCTTATTATTTTGCTGTATTTTTAACTCCCCTTCTATTCTATTACACTTATCACTAATAACAGCTAATCCTCGTTTATATTGATTTAATTTATCAACATTTTCACCCCACTCTTTGTCTTTTTCCCATATGTATCTCTTTGTGTCATTTGTCATTTTCACTTTATGTATCCATTCCCAAGGTTTCCACCAATCTGGTTTCCAATTTTCCCAATTTTCAAGTTCATTCCTTAATTCTTTTCTCTTTTCATCAATTATTTTAATCATTGTATTCTGCAAGGATATATTTATCTCATAAATACTTCTTTGTTGATTAATTTCTGGTGTAGCACACGAGTTTTGAAGTTCTTGTTCCTTGTAAATTACCTGTTGATGAAAATTACCAACAAGTTGTTCGAAGTATGATTTTTCGTCTTGATATTGTTTTAAAGTATTCTGAAGTTCAGCCAATCTAATATTATTGATCAAATTCTTTATCTCATTCATACAATTTTTGGTATCAATGAAATTGCTACCATATGTACTATTTTCTATACATTTTTTACTAAATGGATACATAGATGATATATGTGATAATAGTAGAATACCTAAACTAACTTGTGAATATAGGTACGTATCTGGTAAGTCAGTCTTAAGTGATTGGCCCGAAAGTTCATTTAAAGAGAACGTATCAATCTCATATGTACTGTATTCATATAAAATGCCATTATAAAAATTGCATATATAAACATTTTTCTTACTTGTATTTGGTTCAAGTGAAATTCTGTAACGAACTGTTTTTATATTAAACAACTTTTCTTTTATCATAGGGTTCAAAGATATTATATCTGGTATATTATCAAATCTCTTTGTCATATTATTAAATCTGACAAAATTCACACTCACGGGACCAGCTGTCCCAAAAAATCTTATATTATGTTTTATTTTTAAAAATACGATGTCTGAACTTATAGTAATACCTTCATTTAATTTCATTGAAGCGCTATTGTATGCAAAAGTGCTGGCATCAAATGCCATAAACTTATCATTATTATTTGCACTACATCCTGTCTTACATTTCAAGTTTTCTATTACATGATTATCGCAACTAGGTGATATGTTGTATTTGGACTTCATAGTTTCTTGTATTCTTTGTCTGGATGCATCATCTTGTTGGCTTGATTGTAGATTATAAAAGCATGACCCCCATAATTCTGGTGGATTGATGTGTTGGTGTCCTTGGGTCCCTTGGACTTTGTTTTCATATCTATATTTGTAAGTATTTTCACTGCCTATTTCTACCATATCTGGTATTTGTATTTTACACAATTGCTTACCATTATTATTGAGTTTCTGTTGTCGTATTCTATGCAATGCAAGATAATTATATGTCTTATTATTATACTGTAATGTATTGGTGTATATATCCTTGATGATTTTCTTAATCAGTTCGGTGGAATAAAGGGAATCAATCTGTTCTGTTATTCTATTGGTTTGGTAAATGCTTGATAATTGTACGCGAAAATCATTAAAAATCCCCTTGATATGTGCATTATTTTCATCATATTTGGCGACACTACCATCAAATATTTGCTGTTTTTCTGCTCTATTTATGATATCTATAAAGTTTTTATTGTATATATATATATTGAATGTTGTATTATCAGGCTTGTTATAAATACCCCAATTTGGGCCATGCAAATATAAGAGAGTTTGCAGTTGCAAGTTACTCATTCTATATATCTCTTCGAATTTATCACACATTTGCCTTTCTTTCACAAAATATACACTGCAAGGTCGCATATTTACATCAATATTCCCATAATTTTGTATGAAGCATTTATTTGGCACAGAGGAAGATTGAAGGATCATATCAATAAAAGGAATTATGAAAGAGTTAATATTTAGATTCAATTTGGCGATTCTCTTTCGAACTGCATTGCTATCCTTATACTCGGGCAGACGCATATCTATTTTCGATTTTATTGAATTTAATAGAGCAGCATAATATCTTTGATAAGTAGCTATTCTCTGATCTATGGTACGTGATGTTAAGTAAGTTTCATAGCTTGTATTTATAGATTTTAGAGGGTTATTGGGATTATCGAAAACGTTATAGATGTATTGGTTTAGAAAATACTCTATGAATTCGTTGTAAGCTCTCGTTTCTGCTGGTGTCATGTTTGACAATATGTCATTTGCGGTTGGTGTTGGTATTCTGTTTTTAATCCTTTCTTTTATGTTCACTACATGTGAATCAATTTGTGTATAAATAGTAGTTTTTAATGTAGATTGTTGTTGAGATAGCAGATTGGCATAGTATGCTTGCAGTGTTTCTTGGGATATTGATGAAGCATCTTGTATAGCATGTGCAATTGTATTGTAAGTATCTGTCTCATTGAAATTGAAAAGAATTTTTTCGATCTTTTGACTTGCGAAAATATTGCTGATATTTGCTATAAATATATCATTTGCAAGATATCCCTTCAGGATAAGTGCTTCTGCTGTTAAATCAAAGTCCGCTTTAATATTATTGTTAAATAACTCAACATCATTATCGGAGACGGTTCTAGCCATTACTTTAATATAATATAAGAAACTATTCTGATAGTATAAGTAAGTATGTCAATAGAAGATATTGAATATCTTAAAAAAAATAGCAAAAAACAAAGCTATACGTTTTTAATTGATAGCAGTGATCGTGATAGGAACGTTCATCCTTATCCCAATAACTATGTTATTAACTTCTCTGTTCCTTTTAAAAATGTCATAGGTCTTGAGGTTATTGATGCTAGTATTCCTAGAACTATGTATAATGTGGACGTGCATAACAATGTCCTTTACGTGTATATAACTACTTCTCAACAGGACCCATATATTCGTTTTGGAATGCGCGAAACTGTTACAAATGCAGACGGAGATACTGTTCCATATACTGATTTATTTCGTAAGATTGTCATAGAACCCGGAGATTATACTGCTTCAACGTTCATATCAGCTTTCAACAAGTTAACAAATACACTTGGTATTGATCTCAATATGAAGGCATATACTACTCCACCAGAACTAAGCAATCTAGTACAATTTTATTCAGAGTCTTCCTCATTTATTTTAGATATGAAGCGTTCTACCATCTTCGAAATTTTGGGTTTTGATTTAAACTTAGATCCCGAAGAGGGTACGAAATCAATTGATAGCAGAAAATATATGTATATGGATTATTATAATGGTAAGGCAATATTTGAAAAGATGTATCATAGCACTTATAACAGTGTTTTAAAACAAAATATTATCATATCGCCGGGCATCATGTATTTTATGGGACATAAGTATATTATTTTGCGTTGCCCTGAGATAGAAGAGCATTTATATAGATCTTTGTCATATGCTAAATATAATCTTGGGCTGGCTAAGTTTCGTATCAGCAGCTTCGGATATAATGATGAGAGGATTGTTGTAACCAAGTTGCCAATACGAGAATTTCATCCAATTGGAAAACTAGCTAGATTAACATTGAGGTTTGAGACAAATAGTGGCGCGCTTTATGATTTCAAAGGCGTTAATCACAACATAGTATTTGCAGTATATTACTATGAACCAGTGCAAAACGAATATCCTACTGGTTCTTTATTAAATCCAGAATACAAGATGAATTATATTGAATATTTGTATAAACAGGAAGAAATAGAAGGAGATAGCGATGACGATGATGAAGAAGAATTTTCAAGAGATGACCTTGAAAAATACCAAAAAAGAGAAATAGAATATAGTAAGAGATTTACTTGAGATTGAGCTGCATTTGGAAGGCATTAATAACATTCTTGAGATTTTGTGTAGTAACCTCATTCTTTTCGACCATTTCTGATAACTTCTTTTCGTCGATTGCACCTCCTTCAATTTGTTGTTTCAGTTTCTTTTCTTTTTCATTTAAACTCGCGTCAACAGAAGAGGGTGATGTTAACGGAGTAGACGGAGCCGATGGTTGTTGTGATTCATCTGAAGCAGACTTTGCATCAGCAAAATATTCTCTATAGCCACGCTTCTTGTAAGTACATCCAAAAACAATAGAAATCAAGATAGCCATGGCTAATATTAAGGAAACATACATCAAGAGACTATTATAGTCAATATTCTTCATAATTTATTCTGTTATAATATCAAGATTATTTTTCAGCTTGGAACAAATATATTATATATATATAGATATTATGACTGAATTAAATCTTTTGTATGGTGTTGATGATTTCTCATTAAATAAACCAGAGGAAAAAACAAACAAAAATGACAGTATGAGAATATACCAAATGGCCTCTCAAAACATGTATGATGAGAAACCACAAGAACAACAAATTCAGTTGCAGGCTCAGCAGGCTCACCAAGCTCAGCAAATGCAGCAGGCTCAGCAGGCTCCACAAATGATGCAGCAACAACCTCAGCAGCTATCGCAGCTATCGCAGCCATCATTTGATTCTCAATTTATGCAACAGGCACCGCAGGCACCAGCTTCTCAAGGAAAGAGACGAAC
>JACCDP010239597.1_pt1 | contig 13626 bp, 12 predicted proteins | sample 7445841 | NCBI WGS metagenome assembly JACCDP01 (sample SAMN15323441, study PRJNA562643) | freshwater metagenome | isolation source: river surface water | place: USA:Blue River Watershed | collected 2017-08-17
AACCCTACCTCCCCTTGGCATCGTACCAAAAAAAATGTATGCACAGGTTGTCAGACCTGATAGATATGGTGAGGCTAAAGATGCATTTAAAGTGGAAGAAATTGAAGTACCTTCCATAGCAGATGATGAAGTCCTAGTTGCCGTAATGGCGGCTGGTGTCAATTACAACAATGTTTGGTCTGCATTGGGCTACCCTGTAGATGTAATTGCAGCCAGAAATAAAAAAGGTGAACCAGAAAAATTTCACATTGGTGGTTCGGATGCTTCCGGAATCGTTTATAAAATTGGAAAAGATGTATCCAATGTAAAAGTTGGAGATGAAGTTGTAGTACATTGTGGCATTTGGGATAGAAATGATCCCTGGGTTAAGGCCGGAAAAGATCCCATGTTTGCCCCTTCCCAACTCATCTATGGTTATGAAACCAATTGGGGATCCTTTGCCCAGTTTACAAAAGTTCAGGCTCACCAATGTCTTCCCAAGCCCAAGCACCTAAACTGGGAAGAAGCATCAGCCTATATGTTGGTTGCGGCCACTGCTTATAGAATGCTTCACCATTGGAAACCCAACGATGTAAAAAAAGATGATGTTGTGCTAATTTGGGGTGGATCGGGTGGTCTTGGAACCATGGCTATCCAAATTGTGAAAGCAGCCGGTGGGGTTCCCATTGCAGTTGTATCTTCTGAGGACAAAAGGGAAATCTGCATGAAGCTTGGAGCAGCAGGTGTGATCAATCGTAATAACTTCAAACACTGGGGGGCAATTACATCCGATATCAACAAAGCGGAAGTATTTGCCGAGTGGACCAAGGGTGCTAGGGAATTTGGTAAGGCTATTTGGGAAATCGCGGGAAAAGGTAAAAATCCCCAAATTGTATTTGAACATCCCGGTGAATCTACAGTTCCAACTTCCGCATTTGTTTGTGAAACGGGTGGAATGGTTGTGATATGTGCTGGTACTACAGGATTCAATGCAACTATGGATCTTAGGTATCTTTGGATGCGTCAAAAGAGATTCCAAGGTTCTCATTTTGCAAACGATGAGAATTGTAGGGACTTAAACAATCTTGTAATACAAAAAAAAGTGGATCCTGCTCTTTCCAAAACATTCACTTTTGAAGAAACAGGTTTGTCACACCAACTCATGAGAGAAAATAAACATCCACATGGTAACATGTCTATCTTGGTGGGTGCACCATCTTTGGGTATGGGGAAAAGCTAAAAGAATGAAATCAGTAGAGATCAAATCATTTGGAATAGAACATCTCTCTCTCACTGAAAAAGAAATACCTCGTCCCAAGAGGGGTGAGGTATTGGTAAATATCAAATCTGTATCACTAAATTATCGTGACTATCTGACAGTTGAAGGAAAGTACAACCCAAACTACAAACTACCCATGGTTCCATGCAGTGACTCAGCGGGCGAAATTGTTGAACTGGGTGAGGATGTGGAAGACTGGAAGGTTGGAGATCGTGTATTGGGTGTATTTGCATCCAATTGGGTTTCGGGAAAGGCATCCCACAGAGATATAAGAAAGACATTGGGTGGTCCACTAGAAGGTACCCTCCAAGAATATAGGGTTTTTCCAGAAAAAGGTTTGGTTTTATTGCCACACAATCTTTCTTTTGTAGAGGGCTCTACCCTCCCCTGTGCTGCACTGACAGCATGGTCTGCACTGACTGAATTCGGTAAAACAAATCCCGGAGATATCATTGTAACACAGGGATCTGGTGGTGTTTCAATTTTTGCCATCCAACTAGCCAAACTCTTTGGTGCTGAGATAATATCCATCACAGGCAGTGAAGATAAAGAAGAAAAGCTATCTAATTTAGGTGCGTCCACTGTTTTGAATTATAAGAAACTAAAAAATTGGGGCAAAGAAATAAAAAAAATTACTTCTTTTGGAGCAGACCATGTGATTGAAGTTGGTGGGTCAGACACTCTTGAAGAGTCCATCAGAGCACTGAAACCCTTTGGTCAGATTAGTTTGATTGGTATACTGGGAGGTAGTTCTGCTTCCTTAAACTTACTCCCCATCCTCATGCAAAATATCAATGTCCAGGGAATTCTCGTGGGTAGCAAATCGGCATTTGAATCTATGAACAGAGCAATAGAATTGAATAATGTCATTCCTATAGTGGACAAAGAGTTTCATCTCGCTGAATTCAAAGAGGCATTTTCTTTTCTTAAATCAGGAAAACATTTTGGAAAAATTTGTATTAAATTATAAAAAAACTACCAATCAGAATGAATATTACTTAAAATTCTGGTATTAATTTATCCACATTGATTTCAAATCTCTCTAAGAGAGCATTTTTAGAGAGATCATATCTCATCAAATTTATATTGTAATTTATTCTAGCTTGGATTTCTTGGAGTTGGTTTTGGGTGTAAGTATCCAAAGCATTTTTAACAGCTAATGCATTGAATCTACCCAAACGAAAACTATTATAAATTCCCTTATAATATGCTTCAGATTGTTTTGTAGTTGCAATTGCATTTTCTAAGATTTTATGTCCTACAATCACTTGGTCATATTTATTGTGTACATCATTTACTATTTCTTTGTAGAGATCATCTTCTTGTATTTTTACTTGAGCATTTAGTATCTCAGAATCCCTAATATCTGCCCGAATGCCTTTGTCCATTATTGGATACACGATTTTTAGGTTCGCAGTTCCATCCCAATATTTTGCTGCTGGCACTCCATTGTCTGTATTTGTAAAATTGTATTGAGGTGACAGTACAGTTTGGGATTTTGAAGATCTAGAACCTGAAAATTTTACTGATGGAAGAGCATTGTCTTTGGCATTGTCCTTTGACATTTGTGCAATTTCTTTTTTGTATGAAATTCCTTTCCAATCATTCCTATTTTTAAATGCATATTCTAAATCTTTTTCAAAATTTATATCAGCAGGCAAATCCAATCTCAAATCAGTCATTTCTCCAAATTGGGTCTCTGGAGGGAGATTTAAAATTCTGACTAGTTTTCTTCTGTTTTCCTCATTATCAAGCTTTGCTTTTTCCAGCTGATTTTCAGTTTGTGATACCAATGCATTCCATTGGTTGATTTCAAATGATTCTGCTAGTCCTAGAGTGGCTTTTTGTTTTGTTAAATCTCTAACATCTTTTGAATTTTTTAAGAGTTGCTCAAATGTTTTAACACTTGAATCAGAGATTATAGAAGACCAATAGGTTATAAGTGTATCCACAATAGTGGTAGATAACTTATATCCCAAATCTAATTTTCCTATTTCACTCTGGTTTTTTAAAATCTTTTGTATATTTTTATCTTGGATTCCAAAACTATTTTTTAAAATATCCTGGCTCAGTGTCACAGTTACAGCACCCGTATACAATGCAGGAATTGCCAATCCACTAAATCCATTCGAAGCATTCTTAACTGAATCTTCAAATGCATTCGAGTCAAATCGTGTGGTGGAGATTTCGGTTTTAAAATAAGTTCCAGTGTTGAAAACTTTTTCAATACCCCCACTGATCTTATCTGTGCTTACTTTAGTTCCAGTGAAAAAATTCAATTGGTTATCAGGATTGATAGATTTCTGGGCATCTACTCCTCCTATCAATCTCCAGGAATATTTAGATTCTGATTTTAAAAAATTAGAGTCTACCTTTACTAATTCAAAGGATGTATTGCGTATTTCTGGACTATGTTCAATTGCCCTTTGTACTGCTTCTTTGATGGTAAGTTTTAAATTCGCTGGATTCTCATTTCTTTTCACTATATTTCCTTTTTGGGAAAGTAAAGATGTAAAACAAAATAAGAAAAATGAGATAAATAAGAGGATAGATTTCATTCTATTTGCCCAAAGCTTTTTTCATTGTAACACCAATATCTGCAGGAGATACACATACATGCACACCAGCACTTTTCATGGCATCCATTTTTGACTTAGCTGTGCCCATTCCACCACTGATAATAGCCCCTGCATGGCCCATTCTCTTACCGGGTGGTGCAGTTTGTCCTGCAATAAATCCAACCACTGGTTTTTTTACATATTGTTTTATGTACTCGGATGCTTCTTCTTCTGCTGTACCACCAATTTCACCAATCATCACAATTCCCTCTGTGTCTGGATCTTCGTTCAATAGTTTCAAAGCATCTGTATGGTTTGTTCCAATTATTGGATCCCCACCTATCCCTATGCAAGTAGATTGACCTAGTCCCTGAATGGATAGCTGTCCTACGGATTCATATGTTAGTGTACCAGATCGTGAAACCACACCAATGGTTCCCTCTTTGTGGATAAATCCTGGCATAATCCCAATTTTACATTTACCTGGACTAATTACTCCCGGGCAATTTGGACCAATTAGCCTAGTCTTTGAATTACGAAGTACACTCCAAACCCTTAGCATATCATTTACAGGGATCCCTTCTGTTATACAAACAATCAATGGAATTTCTGCAAGAACTCCTTCCATAATTGCATCGGCTGCAAATGCAGGGGGAACAAAAATTGCCGCAACATTTGCTCCTTCATTCTTCATAGTATCTTTTAGAGTGTTAAAAATTGGAACCCCGTGCTCACTTTTTTGTCCACCTTTTCCGGGTGTTACACCAGCGACTACTTTTGTTCCATATTCAATCATTTGAGAGGTGTGGAATGCACCCTCCTTTCCTGTAATACCTTGTACTACTACTTTTGTGTTTTTATCAACTAGTACTGACATTCTATTATCCTTATTTTATTAGCTGTGGAATTTTTTGTATAGCATCAGAAAGTTCATCAGCCACTACAATGGTGAGTCCGGAATCATTGAGAATTTTTTTTCCCTCTTCCGCATTCGTACCTTTAAGTCTTACCATTAAAGGGACTTTTATATTTACAGATCTAGCTGCTTCAACAATACCTTGTGCAACACGATCACAACGAACAATTCCACCAAATATATTTACAAATATTGCTTTTACATGAGGATCACCGAGTATAATTTCAAATCCATTTTTAACTGTATTGACATTTGCTCCACCACCCACATCTAAAAAGTTGGCTGGTTCAGCACCCGCATACTTGATAACATCCATAGTTGCCATTGCAAGTCCCGCGCCATTGACCATACAACCTATGTTACCATCAAGTTTTACATAGTTCAGGTTGTATTCACTGGCTTTAAGCTCTAAGGGGTCTTCTTCAGTTTTGTCGCGGTATGCTTCTGTGTCGGGATGACGGTACTGTGCGTTTTCATCCAATGTAATTTTGCAATCCCCTGCAATGATTTCATTTTGTTTGGTTAGGATGAGTGGATTGATTTCCAACATTGAACAATCCTCTTTCATATAAGCGTCATACAATGCTGTAAAAAATGAAATTGCACTTTTCATAGATTCAGCAGGCAGATTGAGTTTGAACACTAGCTCCCTGGCCTGGTTGGGTTGGAGACCTATTCCTGGATCAATTGCTATTTTTATAATTTTATCGGGATATTTTTCAGCTACTTCTTCAATATCCATCCCACCTTCTTGGGAAGCCATGAAGATAGTTTTCTTTAAAGATCTGTCCAAGAGAATACTTACGTAGTACTCTTTTGCTATATCAATCCCCTGTTCTAAATATACCTTGAGAACTTTTTTACCAGCAGGACCAGTTTGGTGTGTCACTAGTTGCATACCATGAATTGTTTCAACGGCAGACAAAGCTTCACTCTTAGCTTTTGTGACTTTTACTCCGCCTCCCTTCCCTCTGCCACCCGCGTGGATTTGAGCTTTTACCACAACGATGGAAGAGTAACGTGCCACCTCATCGTATGCTTTAGAGGCATCTTCTACCTTATCGATCACTACACCAAAGGGAACTCTGACATTGTGTTTGCCAAGTATTTCCTTTGCTTGATACTCATGAATTTTCATACAATACCCTGCTAGATTAAATTTCTTCTCAAGTGAGAATTCTATATTTAGAATTTCAATCCATTCTCCTTCTGTCATTAAATAAATGAAAAAATAAGGAATACTTTGGATCAAAAAAGTTTGTAAAAGGCGAGAAGAACAAGTAAATTTCCAATATACTATAATTAAATTCAATTTATTGGATTATTTCTTGACTCAAAATTTCTTGGATGAAACATGGTAGAAAATATTCTTTTTTTGGAGAAAATCCATGTCCAGAAAACTTCAACAAGAAACAATTGCCCTTCACGGTGGGCAATCAGTTGATCCAACCACAACTTCGAGGGCAGTACCCCTCTACCAAACTACTTCCTATGTCTTCAAAGACACCGACCATGCTGCGAGGCTCTTTGGATTGCAAGAGTTTGGAAATATTTACACAAGACTGATGAATCCTACCACAGATGTCTTAGAAAACAGAGTTGCTCAACTTGAGGGTGGAGTGGCTGCATTAGCAACTGCATCCGGTCAAGCTGCGGAGACATTGGCAATTTTAAACATAGTGGAAGCGGGCCAAGAAGTGGTTGCATCATCCTCTTTGTATGGTGGAACCTATAATCTATTCCATTACACATTCCCAAAATTAGGAATCCATGTTAAATTTGTAGATTCGTCCAATCCTGAAAATTTTAGAGCTGCAGTCAATGATAAAACTAGAGCTTTTTATATAGAAACATTAGGAAATCCTAAATTAGATACCCAAGATATAGAAGCAATTTCAAAGATTGCACACGATGTAGGGGTTCCCTTGATTGTGGACAACACTCTCCCCTCTCCTTATTTGGTTAACCCCATAGCACATGGAGCGGATATTGTAGTACACTCACTTACAAAATTTTTGGGTGGTCATGGAACTTCCATAGGTGGAATCATTGTGGACAGTGGTAAATTTAACTATGGAAATGGGAAATTTAAAAATTTCACTGAACCCGACCCGAGTTACCATGGTTTAAAATATTGGGATGTATTTGGAAAATTTGAGCCTTTTGGTGGTGTGAACATTGCATACATAATCAAAGCTAGAGTACAGGGACTCAGAGATATTGGAGCAAGTATATCTCCTTTCAATGCATGGCAAATTTTACAGGGAATTGAAACCCTCCACTTACGAGTAGAAAGGCACTCCCAGAATGCTCTAAAAGTTGCAGAATATCTCAGTAAGCATCCAAAAGTTAGTTGGGTGAATTACCCAGGGCTAACTACAGACAAAACCCATGCAATAGCTAAAAAGTATCACAAACGTGGTCTCTTTGGGGCAATTGTAGGATTTGGTATCAAAGGTGGAGTCCCCGAGGCAAAAAAATTCATAGATAGTTTGGAAATCTTCTCTCTTTTAGCGAATGTGGGAGATGCCAAATCACTAGCAATTCATCCAGCTTCCACCACCCATTCCCAGTTGACAGAAGCTGAACAAAAAACAGCAGGTGTAACTCCAGATTTCGTAAGATTATCAGTTGGGCTAGAACACATCGATGATCTTCTCTTTGACTTGGAAGAAGCACTGAAAAAAGTGTAGATATGTCAACAAGATCGGGATCCATAGGTAACGTAGAGACCAATATAGTCACTTTGGACAATCTGATTTTAGAGGGAGGCTTTGAGCTGTCCCCATTAGAAATCGCCTACGAGACATATGGAACCCTTTCTGAAAATAAAGACAACGCAATCCTTGTTTGCCATGCTCTCTCAGGAGATGCACATGCTGCGGGTGTTCATGTAAAAACTAATAAAACAGGATGGTGGGATGAATACATAGGTCCTGGAAAACCATTAGACACTAATAAATACTATATTATCAGTAGCAATGTAATTGGTGGATGTATGGGTAGCAGCGGGCCCAAGTCTATAAATCCTAAAACTGGTAAACCCTACCAATCTGGATTTCCATTTGTATCGATATCGGACATGGTAAATGCCCAAAAAAAACTTATTGAATATTTAGGTATTACAAAACTCTTTTGTGTCACAGGTGGGAGTATGGGCGGAATGCAGGCATTGCAATGGTCTGTGTCCTATCCTGATCTCTTAGAGAAATGTATTATCTTAGCCACCACTTCCGAACATTCTGCATTACAAATTTCTTTTAATGAAGTAGGTAGACAGGCTATCCAAACCGACCCCAATTGGAACAATGGTGAGTATGGAGATAATAATCCAAAGATAGGTTTATCACTCGCTAGAATGCTTGGGCATATCACATATCTCTCAGATGAATCTATGAGAGAAAAATTTGGTCGTAAACCCCCTCGAGGAAATATAAAAAACACTGATTTTGCAGTTGGAAGTTACCTCCTCTACCAGGGAGAAAATTTTGTGGATAGATTTGATGCAAATTCATATATCTATGTAACCAAAGCCTTAGACCATTTTAGTCTGGGCAGGGGCAAAGAATTGACATTAGCCCTCTCTTCCGTAAAAGCGGAATTCTTAGTGATTGCCTTTACATCCGATTGGTTGTATCCCCCCTACCAATCCCGAGAAATTGTACGTTCTTTAGAAGTGAACATGGTTCCCGTTACTTTTTGTGAAATCAATTACTCTAAGGGTCATGATTCTTTTTTGATCTATAACCAAGAACAAGCACATTTGATCCATCATTTCTTAGAGACATCGTACAGGCGTTAGGATGACATTTTCATTCACTAATAGATTAGATTTTCTTTATCTCTACAATACAATTCCCAGTGGGAGTCGTGTCATTGATCTTGGTTGTGGGGATGGAACTCTGCTCTCCCATCTAAAACAAAAAAAAGTATTTGGGATGGGCATTGAAAAGGATGAATCTGAAATTTACAAATGCATTGAAAAGGGAGTTATGGTTCACCATGGAGATCTTGACAGTGGTCTAGACCACCATTTGGATAAGAGCTTTGATTTTGTTCTCTTAAACCAATCCATCCAAGAAACTAGAAATCCCGGAAACTTAATCAAAGAATCCCTTCGAATTGGAAAAAAAGTAATTGTATCATTTCCAAATTTTGGACATTGGAAAATCAGGCTAAATGTACTACTTAAAGGTAGAACACCAGTAACAGACCTACTCCCCTATCTGTGGTACAATACTCCCAACCTTCATTTTCTATCTATAAAGGATTTTGAGGAGTACTGCAAGGATCAAAATTATAAAATAGAAAATTCTGTTTTCTTTACATCAACTCGCAGAATATATGTATTTCCCAATTTTTTTGCAAAAATCGCTTTGTTCATACTCACAGAAAAAGAGAAATGATTGGAGAGGATTTACCCGGAGCGGGGGTCGAACCCGCACGTCCTTACGGACACAGGATTTTAAGTCCTGTGTGTCTACCAGTTCCACCATCCGGGCGGATGATACTAGGCGTCGCCCGGATTCGAACCGGGGATCAAGCTTTTGCAGAGCCATGCCTTAGCCACTTGGCCACGACGCCAATGAATTTCAACCATTTTACACAAGGTTAGGAAGTCAAGAGTTTTGTATTATCTTTGCTTTAAATAAAACTTTTTTAGATTGGGATTTTGAAGAAAGAGCTTTGAAAAACCAGGACCATAGTTTAAGTATATCTCTGAATCTTTTGGAATGTCCTTTGTGGCACGAATTTCTATAAAGGGATGAACATCAATCTTACTGAATTCTACGTTCACTCCCAGACTACCTTTGATTTTTATTCCTTCCACACTTCCAGGAGCATGGTTAATAAAACGTAAGATCATAGTTTTCGAAGGATGTAAAGCCACATATGGTTCTATTCCCTCTATATTCGTCATATCTAGCATATGCCCCCACAGAGGTAGGTAATTTTCCTTGTTACACTCTTCCATTGTCAATAACTTTCCATTGTATGGTCCCAAAGATTCCCCCTTTTTGAAAGGCCGAAGGGCAAAGAGTCCTAATCCCGCATCGGGTAGATTACTTTTTTTGACATACAATGACTTTGATTTATAATGAATCTTGGAATTTTTCCCCATAACCAAGACATAATATTCGTTTTATAATTCGTCAATATTATTTATAGAATTCACATAGTTTCAATTTGACTGGGGATTCTTTTATAAAACTATGGAAAAAAAGGCGACATAGCTCAGCTGGTTAGAGCAACGGAATCATAATCCGCAGGTCCGGGGTTCGAATCCCTGTGTCGCTACTCTTCTCAACTAAAAAAATAAAAATCACTTTTCTTTTTCCCAAATACCATTTATTGTATTATTCTATTTAATTAGAAAATCTTCTAAAACAAAAAAAGGAATCCCCATGTTTGAAAATAAAAAAAATTTACTTTTTGCAATCTTTGCTGTGATATTATTTATTATAATATTTATTTATACAAAACAAACTTCTCACAATGAAATGAAAAATAGCCAAACCAACAATCCTGACTTGCAAAATCTCAGTGAAAGTGATACCTCTAAGCTCTTTCCAATGGGGGTTCCTGGTGAATTTGGGGATGGTTCTAGTGTATTAGATTCAGAAGTGCTACTCAATTATTCTGTGTTCAGTGATATGCTTAGAACAGGAGAAATAAATTTTGTTTGGGAAGTATGGAAACTCAGAAGACTTTGTCCTGAAGATTACAAACCTGACCAATGCAATGAAATCATATTATCTCACATAGATAAATCCTATTCACCACCCGACAATGAACTCCTAAAAAAACTCTTCAAAGATTATTTTCGCTATGAAGTGGCTTTGCGAGAATTTGAAATTTCAGATTCCTTAAAATTTGAAGATAAATATGAGCTTCTAAAGAAAAAGAGAAGGGAAGTATTTAAGGAGGAAAATTCGAAATTAGTTTTTGGTATGGAAGAAGCTACTGTAGAATTTCTCAACTTACAAAAAGATTTCCTTGAATCCACAAAAAAACTTTCAGGGGATGAAAAAGTAAAATCCTATGAGGAATTAAAGAAAAAAACTCTGGGTTCTTATTATGAAAATATAACCAAAAGAGAAGACCCATACAATAATTACCAAACTGAACTTAGCTTACGAGAAAGTGAACTCTCAAAACTTAGCGTGGAAGATAAAAACTCCATCCTCCAAAAGACCCAATTGAAGTATTTCGGTAAGGAAGGCGTTGAAAAACTCCTAAAAGTCCAAGAAGAAATTGCAAAAGAAGAAAAAAAGATCCACGACTATGAAAAAAAAGCGGAAGAATTTTTATCTCAAAATGTCTCCCTCTCCGCTAAAGAAAAGGAAGAGAAATTAAATGATCTTCGTATTAAAATGTTGGGTGAGGAAGATGCGGGTGCCTATTCCAGAAGAAAAGAATTCGAAGAATTAACAAAGTCAATAAAATGACTTGCATTTCTATTCGCATCTAGTACCAAAACTCTAAGGGCAAAAACCCTACTATTTTAAAAATGAAAAAGGAGCTTCAAGTGAAAAATAAATTAACAATTCTAACAATTACTCTGGCGGTATTTCTATCTGGATTTACCAATCTTTCTGCTCAGACATCTACCAAACCTCTCTCTGGTATGTGCATAGCATTGGTTCATGGGATCTTAGGATTTGATGATACAAATGGCCTTGCTGGGGGATTGGTTAAGTATTGGGGTGGAGTGGATCAATATCTGAGGGATCAGGGAGCAAAAGTTACAACTCCTGGTTCTTCCGCAGCAAATAGTCTGGATACAAGAGCTAGGCAAACCAAGACCCAACTTGAATCATGGATGCCACTCAATGGATGTACAAAAGTACATCTAGTGGGTCATTCCCAAGGTGGTCTTGTGATTCGGTATTTAACTACAAACCTGGGGTTCTCAAGTAAAGTTGCTTCTGTTTCTACAGTAAACTCTTTGCATAAGGGTGCTCCTATGGCAGATATAGTATTGGGTATCATTCCATCTTGGTTAAAACCATTTGCAAATTCTGCACTCAGCTTACTTGCAAAACTTGTCTATCGTGATGGTCGTCCACAAGACGTCATTGCAATGGGACAGTCTTTGACAATTAGCTATGTAAATGCTTTTAACAAGACAACACCTGCTATATCTGGAATTAAATACTTTTCCTATGCATCTAAGATGGCATTTGCAGATCCAATCCAACATCCTATTATGGCACTTACCCACCCAATCACATGGGCGGGGGGGTTGTTTTATAATTTGGGTGGTGATAATGATGGGGTTGTACCTATATCTTCTCAACAATATGGGACATACAAAGGTACACCTTCAGAAAAGTGGTATGCAACGGGTATTGATCATCTTCAGGCAACAAACTTTGAATGGAGTGGTCAAAACTTCTTCGATGTGAATGGTTGGTATATGAACATAGCAAGAACCGGACGGGGTTTCTAAGAATTTTTTAGGGTTGGATCAAATTAGATCCAACCCTCTCTCACCTATTTTTTTTATTTTACTTATTTTTATTCAGTAAATTTCATTTTTTTCCGATTCTATTTGACATTTTTTTTGTATGTTTTTAAATTGGGATGATTCTTTACAGGAAATCTTTTTTAGGATCTAGAGGACTTATCACCCTCGAAAACGGGGAAACCCAACCCAGACAAAACAGGATTTAAGGGATGGAATCCACACACAAAAAAAATAAACAACTTGTTTCATGGAGGAAACAAAATGATTATCAACCACAATTTATCAGCAATCAACTCTCAAAGAGTTCTCAAAAACCAAAACGAAGAAGTTTCTAAAAACATGGGAGTTCTTTCTTCCGGTCTAAGAATCAACAAAGCAGCTGACGACGCATCTGGATTAGCAGTTTCTGAAAAAATGCGTTCACAGATCAACGGTCTACGCCAAGCTGAAAGAAATACACAAGATGGTATTTCTATGATCCAAACCACTGAAGGTTACCTTCAGGAAACTGGAGATATTCTCCAGAGATTGAGAGTATTAGCTGTACAAGCTTCTAACGGTATCTATACACCTGAAGATCGTCAAATGATCCAAGTTGAAGTTTCTCAGTTGATTGATGAAATCGATAGAATTGCTTCTCAAGCAGAATTTAACAAAATGAATCTTTTACAAGGTGATTTTGCTAGAGGATCCAGAGTTGCTTCTATGTTCTTTCATGTTGGTGCAAACATCCACCAAAGAGAAAGAGTATTCATTGGAACAATGACTTCTGCTTCTCTCTCTCTTAAAAGAGGAGACGGAACACTTCTTACTCTATCCACAGCTGATTCAGCTAACGATGCAGTAGGAACTCTTGATGATGCTATCTACAAAGTAAGCAAGCAAAGAGCTAACCTCGGTGCATACCAAAACAGACTTGAGCATGCAGCTAAAGGTCTCATGAGTGCTTATGAAAATACACAAGCTTCTGAATCTAGAATCAGAGATGCGGATATGGCTGAAGAATCTGTTGGCTTTACAAAGAACCAAATTCTTGTTCAGTCCGGAACAGCTATGTTAGCTCAAGCAAATGTAAGATCACAATCTGTTCTCCAGTTACTCAGATAAGATTAGATTTCACTTTGAAACTAAAAAAAGCAGGTTTGTACAAAACCTGCTTTTTTTTTATTCTTTTACTTTCCCGAAAGTAAAAGAACATGATTCAACTGCTATGACTTTCTTTTTTCGCTGTAAGGCGGAAAAAAGCCAAGGATTGTTGCGAATGAAATTACAAAAGATGACTTTTTGCTGAAACGCTACGACATCTATTTCTTCGCCACAAAGTTCTTTATAAAGTTCTCCATTTCTATAGTAGGCATTTTTTTATCGATATTGATATATTTACTCAAAAGAATGTGATTGCCATTCTCTATCTTCACTAGTT
>JACCDP010667307.1_pt1 | contig 13624 bp, 12 predicted proteins | sample 7445841 | NCBI WGS metagenome assembly JACCDP01 (sample SAMN15323441, study PRJNA562643) | freshwater metagenome | isolation source: river surface water | place: USA:Blue River Watershed | collected 2017-08-17
ACCGCATCGCCCACATTTTTGTGCCAAGCTGCAATAACACCTTCGGTCATTGTATCACTTAAGCGGGGCATTAAAATCACTTCAGCCATAAGATTCGGTTGCGCTTTTAATTAAGGCTCGAAATTAAGGAAAAAAGGGATTGAGCGCCGCCAAAAAGCCCGTTTATTTGCCCAATTATAACCGAAACCTTACTTTTACCTTAAAGCGGCTACCTATGACATCCATGATTTCTGAAGGCATCGAAATAAGTGTAGAAACTTTCTACCAATCGGACTATAGTAATGCCGTTTCCAGTGAATTCATGTTTGCCTACCGCATTACCATCGAAAACCACAACCATTTTAATGTTAAACTACTGCGTAGGCACTGGGAAATATTTGATAGTTGCGGCGAGCATAAGGTAGTAGATGGCGAAGGGGTTATTGGTATTCAACCCATTATCAAACCTTCCGACCGTTACCAGTACATTAGCGGCTGCAACTTAAAATCGGAGCTTGGGCGTATGCAAGGCAGTTATGAAATGGAAAACGAAAACAATAAAACCTTGTTTACAGTTACGATTCCCGCTTTTGACCTGATTGTGCCATCTAAACTAAACTAATCAACTCCATTTTAGGGCCTATTATTAGGGTTTGTATTTAGCCTGTTCAAAAATAATTTTTGCAGGTGTTCGCATCACTTTATCAAGTGACAATGCTTTGTTTTTTTGAAGCCAAGCTTCTACAATTCTATACCCAACAAACTGCCCAATAAATCCTGGAGATGCATCACCAAAAACGGCGGTGTTAGGACCATCTTGCATATAATCACCAATTAAAGATGGATCTTTTTGGTAGAGTAAATTATTTTGAACAAAAAATGACCAGATGTCTTTTTCACTTTTGTAACATCCTTCTAATTGCGCAGCCGTATACCCTGTAACAATACTATCTTGCTCGGTAGGTAGTACTTGTTTTAAAAAATACAAACGCTTTCCTGCTTCTACCATTTGTTCACATAAAGGTGCCCCTGCGTCTTGTAAAGGGAACATGTCATCAAGTATATTTTTCATACAATTGGTGGCCATATAGGACTCCTCAAAACGCCTTGAAACATATATAGGATAAAGGCTTTGGCCTTCTTCAGACAAATAAATAGGATCATTTTTACCCAGGTACATTTGAAGTCCAATTGCGAGCGCGTCAATTGTGATAATGTTTCCAAAACTATTAATAGGACCAATAAATGTGATGAGCTTGCTTGGTAATTTATAGTCCGGGAAATAATATTTTACATATCGCAAACCTTGTTTTATAGCGGCCTCTTGAGTCTTAATAGAAGAAAATTTAGCACCTACTTGTTTGTACAACGATTGATAAGCATTGATAAATTGAGGCACATCCTTGGTTGCTGTTTCTGGTGTTGTTGCTAAAATATTATATAAAAAATCTTGTGTAAATAAGGGTTGTTGTCCAGCTAATTTTTGCAAAGAAGCATCCAAACGAAGGGTGTCGATTGCAAAAAAAGATTGTTCATATCTAACGGTCGTAAGTGGCACTTCAATAGCACTAACATTGGGCTTTTTTTGAAACGAATTACAGCCCATTAAAATAACAATGGCAGCAGCAGATAGTAACTTGGTCATGCATCAAATTTGACACAAAGATGTTACTTAAATTCGTTAAAAAATAAACAAGATTTAAATGAGATAGATGGTATTTGGTATGTAAAAGTTACTGACCTTTGCAGCCACCGCAGTTATCCCTATGAAAATAAGTATCGCGCAACAGAACTACCACATTGGAAATTTTGAAGAAAACACAGAGAAAATCCTCTGCGCCATTGAACTTGCCAAAAAAGAAGGTGCCGATCTTATTTTGTTTAGTGAAATGAGTGTTTGCGGTTACCCAGCCCGCGACTTTGTAGAGTTTGACGATTTTATAACCAAATGCTACGAAAGTATTGATACCATTAGAAAAGCGGCCGACACCATTGGCGTTCTTATTGGAAGTCCAGCACGAAACCCGGGCAAAAAAGGCAAGGATTTATTTAACGCAGCGTTTTTCTTGTACGAACAAAAAATTGTAGCAGAAATTCATAAAACCCTACTGCCTACCTACGACGTATTTGATGAAAACAGGTATTTCGAAGCGGCTAGCAGTTGGCAAGTGATCCCATTTAAAGGAAAAAAATTAGCGGTTACCATTTGCGAAGACATTTGGAACCTCGGAGACAACCCACTTTATACCATTTGTCCGATGGACGAACTCATGAAGCAGTCTCCAGATATCATGCTCAATTTAAGTGCTTCTCCTTTCGATTATACACATGACGAAGACCGAAAAGCAACGATTAAGGCCAACGTCTTAAAATATAAAATCCCTCTTTTTTATTGCAACGCTGTAGGTAGTCAAACAGAAATTGTTTTTGATGGCGGCTCTTATGCATTTGATAAAAATGCCAATTTATGTGGAGCGCTTCCTATGTTTATATCTGAGCTTGCTTTTTACACTTGCAATGATGATGGTACGATTAGGGAACCCATTATAGAGCCTGCTAGTCGCGTTCCAAATAAAGAATTAAATCCAGCTACCCTTGTACCAGATTTAAACATCGATCAAATATATCAAGCACTTGTTTTAGGTATACGAGATTACTTTACCAAAATGGGATTTACCAAGGCAATACTTGGTTCATCGGGTGGAATAGACTCGGCGGTAACCCTTGCTGTCGCTACCGATGCGCTGGGTGCACAAAACGTATTAGCGGTACTAATGCCTTCGGAGTTTTCTACAGAACATTCGGTGGATGACGCTGTTTTGCTTAGTAAAAATTTAGACAATCCTTACCATATAGTGCCTATTAAAAATGTATACCATTCATTTTTAGAAACACTGGATCCTATTTTTAATGGCATGCCTTTTTCACTTGCCGAAGAAAATATTCAGAGTAGATCTAGGGGCAATATTTTAATGGCAATTGCCAATAAACTGGGTTACGTTTTACTCAATACATCCAATAAAAGTGAACTTGCAACAGGCTATGGAACATTATATGGAGACATGGCGGGCGGTCTTGGCGTACTGGGTGATCTCTATAAAATTCAAGTGTACGAACTAGCCAAATACATCAACCGCGAAAAAGAAATTATTCCTACCAATATAATTACCAAAGCACCAAGTGCCGAGTTAAGACCAGATCAAAAAGACAGCGATAGTTTACCTGATTATAGCGTACTCGATCAAATCTTATACCAGTACATCGAAAAACGCGCCAACCCTTCTAGCATAATAGCTATGGGCTTTAGTAGTGAACTTGTACACCGCACTTTAAAAATGGTAAATACCAACGAATACAAGCGCAATCAATTTTGCCCCATTATTCGCGTGTCACCCAAAGCATTTGGCGTGGGGAGAAGAATGCCGATTGTTGGAAAATATTTGTAATTACAGATTTTCAATAATTCCTGCAATACCCTGTCCGCCTCCAACACATGCGGACACCATCGAATATTTTTTATTCAACCTTTTTAAATCGTGGAGTGTTTGCACCGTTAATTTAGCGCCAGTGCAACCTAATGGATGACCCAGCGCAATCGCACCTCCATTAATATTTACTTTAGTCGTATCTAAATCTAATTGTCTGATAACAGCTAAAGATTGTGCAGCAAAGGCCTCATTGAGTTCAATTAAATCAATGTCCCCAATGCTCATATTTGCTTGACGCAATACTTTTGGTATGGCTTCTACAGGACCAATTCCCATAATGCGCGGATGCACACCAGCTACTGCAACATTAACAAGCCTACCAATAGGAACAAGCCCTAATTCCAGCATCATTTTTTCAGACATCACTACCACAAAAGCAGCGCCATCACTGGTTTGTGACGAATTACCTGCTGTTACGGTTCCATCTACTGCAAACGCAGGTTTTAATTTTGCAAGGGCTTCGATACTTGTGTCTGCGCGCACACCATCATCGGAATCTACGACATAAGATCGCGTGGCTTTTTTACCTTTTTCATTGACATACACTTCTTCTACTGTGATAGGTAAAATACCATCCTTGAAATAATTTTGTTGCTGCGCAGTCATTGCTTTTTGATGGGACGCAAATGCAAATGCATCTTGATCTGCTCTCGAAATATTGAATTCTTTAGAAACTGCTTCGGCAGTTAATCCCATACTTAAATAATAATCTGGATCGTTGTTGGCGATTTCATAGGAAGGAACTGTTTTCCATCCAGCCGTTGGCACCAAACTCATACTCTCTGTTCCGCCAGCAATAATACAATCGGCCATACCCGATCTAATTTTTGCAGTGGCCATTGCAATACTTTCAAGTCCACTTGCACAATAACGATTAATAGTAATACCAGCTACGTCTACGCCCAAGGCACGTGCCGAAATCATTCGACCAAACTGTAAGCCCTGTTCTGCTTCTGGCACCGCGTTTCCGACAATTACGTCATCCACTCTTGTCGCGGGTAGTGCAGGCACCGTTTTCATGAGTCCTTGAATGAGCTGAACGGCTAAATCGTCGGGTCTAAAAAAACGAAAACCGCCTCTTTTACTTTTTGTTACAGCTGTTCTAAATCCGGCTACAATGTAAGCTTCTTGCATGGCTAAGTATTTACCCTTCAAATGTAGTGATTTTTTAGAAAAAGTTGTTTATGCAACTAAATTCTTCTTTGAGCGTACAAACCTATCTTTGCGGAGCTATGATGTACCGCCTACTAAGAACCCTCTTGTTTTGCTTTCCACCAGAAGCCGTCCATTATTTTTCAATGAATTGGCTCAAAAGACTTTGCCAAACCCCTTGGATTAAAAACTGGTTAAGACAAAACTTTGGCGTATCAAATCCAACCCTTTCAAAAACAGTGTTTGGACTTTCCTTTACAAATCCCGTTGGACTTGGCGCCGGATTTGATAAAAATGCACTTTACCTACATGAACTAGAAATTATTGGTTTTGGCGCTGTAGAAATTGGCACTGTTACGCCACTTGCACAAGATGGCAACCCAAAACCACGCTTATTTAGACTCACAAAAGACAGAGCCCTCATTAATAGAATGGGATTTAATAATGATGGGGCAGATGCTATTGCTGCGCGCGTTGCAGCATGGCGTACACAAAACCCAAATAGCAAACTCATTGTTGGCGGAAACATTGGAAAAAATAAAATCACCGCCAACGAAGACGCTTGGAAAGATTACCAGATTTGTTTTGAAAAATTATTTGATGTAGTGGATTATTTTGTAGTGAATGTAAGTTCACCCAATACACCAGGGCTTCGTGCACTGCAAGATAAAGATGCGCTTCATGAGATCCTTTCCAATTTGCAAAAAATAAATGCAACTAAAAATTCACCAAAACCCATTCTATTAAAAATCGCCCCCGATTTAACGGAATCGCAGCTTGATGATATCATTGCACTTAGCACGGAATTAAAACTCGATGGACTTGTTGCAACCAACACTACCATTGATAGACGTGGCCTTTACACAGATTCAAAAACCATTGAAGCGATTGGCATGGGAGGATTATCCGGAAAACCGGTAACCAATAGATCTACCGATGTAGTGCGTTATTTAGCAAAGGGATTAAACGGTCAAGTGCCAATCATTGCAAGTGGCGGTATTTTTACAGCCGAAGACGCTAAGGGTAAATTAAGTGCGGGTGCAACACTCGTTCAAGTTTGGACCGGATTTGTATATGAAGGACCTGGCATTGTAAAAAATATTTGCTCAAAATTATAAGCTATATAAAATGGAATTTTTATTTACATCAGAGAGTTTGATTAGTTTTTTAGTACTGGTTGTATTAGAAATAGTACTTGGCATTGATAATGTCATTTTTGTAAGCATTATCATGAACCGTTTACCCAAAGAAAAACAAAAAAGAGCCAGACTTATTTGGATGGTGATGGGTATTGTAACCCGTTGTGCACTTTTATTTGGACTTAGCTGGCTGCTGGCACAAAAAGGAATCACCGTACTTAGATTATTTGGTAACGATTTAGATATTGCTAGCATTGTAATGCTTGCGGGTGGCCTATTTTTACTCTATAAAACGGTAAAAGAAATTCACCAAAAATTAGAAGGTGAAGCAGATGCAGAAGCAGGTATTGCATCAAAGCCACTTGGCTTTTCGACGGCCATTTTTCAAATTATTTTAATTGACATGGTATTTAGTTTTGATAGTATTATTACGGCAGGTGGTACGGCAAAGCACATCGAAATCATGATTGCAGCCGTGGTCATTGCCATGATTGTTATGTTTTTATTTAGCACACATATTTCAAGTTTTATTCATAAACACCCTACCTTAAAAATGTTAGCCCTTTCATTTTTAGTGATGATTGGCCTTGTATTAATTGTAGAAGGTTGGGATCCAAAAAATGCACATGAAATGCATTTGAAAAACTACGTTTACTTTGCAATGGCATTTTCATTTAGCGTTGAAATGCTCAACATGCGTATGCGTAAAAAGTATGTTAAGCCTGTTAGCTTGAGAGAGCCTCAAATTAAAAATGAAAAGTAATCGGTAGACCAAAACGAACAATCATTCGTAAGGGTTATAAAAAAGATACAGACAAAAAAAGGTCTCACTTTTGGTGAGACCTTAATATAAGCAAGCAATCGAAAAGAGACTTTTTAGAAAAATGGGGCGTTTAGGCCTCATTTTGAATGTCAATACTACACAATTTTTAGAAATTAACAAGTTTTTTTGATTTTTTTTAGGTGGGCGGAATGATGAAGAAATCGTCTGCTACTCTATAAAAAATAGCCGCCTAAGCGCGGCCATACTGGCCGCGCTTAGGCCCTCAAAATTTTCCAGCTCATCAAATGTTGCAAAAGCTCCATTTTGTTGCCGCCACCGCACCAGCGCCTGTGCTACAACTACATGTAAACCAGCTTTTTGTACCAACTGCATTACCGATGCTTGATTTAAATTAGACTTTGGCACCCGGCTCTCTTCAATACGCAAATAAGGCGCTAATGACTGCAGCAGGCTATCTTTCACGCCATATACTTCTAAAAGGTCTTTAACTTTCACAAAACCACCCTGCTTTTCCCTAAATCCAACAATTCGGGCTGCCAAAACGGGTCCAATACCCTTAAGGGCTTCAAATTCATTAACCGATGCAGTATTAATGTCTATGGGAGCAGCCTTGTCATAAGTAGGCGTAAAACCCTTAGCCAAAGGCCTGTGTTGCATTATTTTTAGAGATACCTGAACATAAGGCGCCAACCGCGTAGCTAATTGTGGCGGCATACCCCAAATTTTAAAAAGGTCATTCCCAGATTTAATGACGCCTCCCTTTGCCCTGTAATGATCCAAAGTATTAGCCAGTTTAGCACTAAAGCCGAGTGATTGAAGCGTGGCCACAGAAGCTGTGTTGGGGTCAAAAACAAAGGCAGGTTTATCACTAGAAGCTTCCATATCCGCAAATGCATCACGCATATACATCGTATCAATACCAAACTGTTCGAGCGCGAGTGGAATAAGTAAGTCTGGCTTTTGCTGCCATAAAAATTTTGGAAGGACTATCACCATTCCAATCAAGACAAGCAAAAAAAAGGCAGCCCATCTTTCTGGTTTAGAAAAATAAAAATACGATTCTGTATTATTTGGGTGGGATGCAGGCACAAAGCAAACTAAAGGCTAATTTGAAGCCCATCGTAAGCCAACATAATATTTGCGGGAAGTTCATGGGAAACAGCTGTATGACTACCCAATTGATGAGAGATATGCGTTAGGTAAACCCGAGGGATTTCCAGCCTGTTCGCAAGCTCAATGGCTTCTGCTAATGTAAAATGCGACAAGTGTTTTTCTTTACGGAGCGCATTAATCACCAGCACTTTGGACCCCTTAATTTTTTCCTGTTCTTTTGGCTCAATAAAATTTGCATCGGTGATATAGGTAAAATCACCCATTCTAAAACCAAGTACCGGCATTTTATGGTGCATTACCTGAATAGGCTGCACTTTTATATCCCCCACCATAAATGGAACACGGTCGATACCTATTAAATTTAAATCAGGTACCCCAGGATAACGGGTTTCTGCAAATGCATAATAAAAATCGCGCCTAATAGCCTCCTCGGTATTGGCTCCCGCATAAATATCAATGGGCTTCCTAGAAAAGTGATTAAAGGCCCTTATATCATCGAGGCCGGCAATATGGTCTTTATGGGGGTGGGTAAATACAATAGCGTCTAAATGCTCTGTATGAGACCTAAGCATCTGGTACCTAAAATCGGGGGTGGTGTCAATTACAAAGCTAGTGGTAGCAGAAGAAACCAAAATACTAGAACGTAACCTGTTGTCTTTGGGATCTTGTGAATGGCAAACAGCACAATGACAACCAATCATGGGTACACCACTACTTGTTCCGGTTCCTAAAAAATTAATATTTAAAACTGCGTGTTGCAAAAAATTTATGCAGCCACTTCGTCAATGGCTAGCTTTAAAACAGACTCATATAATTTTTGAGACTCGAGTGTTAATTTATCATACTCGATATTGAGTTGAGGAATTAATTCTAGTAATGTATTAATCCTTCCTTCTGTATTTAAAAACTTATTTAAGACAACAATTTTTTTGGCTTCGAGTAAACACCAGCCACTTTGAAAAGTTCCGCGCTCATACCTTACCACATATTCAGATTCTCCTAAAATATCTCCTAACTTATCTAAATTCGATTGTGTGTATTTCATAGTCAATTACAACAAAAATTGTTCTAACAAATGTAAGTGACTATCCCTCCAAAACAAGTTTTCGAAAAATTTATTTATTCACATTAATTGCCCTTAGGAACCATTTTAATGACTGGTACAATCATTTCTTCTAAACTTATCCCCCCATGTTGAAAAGTATTTTTATAATAGCCCACAAAGTGGTTGTAATTATTGGGATAACATAAAAAGCCGTCTTCTTTTGCAAACACATAACTAGAGTTAACCGTGGGTACCGGCAGACCTGCTTTTGTAGGATCTTTAAATGCCAAAACATCTTTTACATCGTAGTCTAAATTACGACCATGCTTGTAGCGTAAATTTGCCGTGGTTTGTTTGTCACCCACAATTTTATTAGGGGTATTTACACGCACACTTCCATGATCTGTGGCGAGTACAATTTTAATTTTTTTATCTGCAATTTTTTTGAGCGCTTGAAATAATGGACTGTGTTCAAACCAGCTTTTAGTAAGGCTTCGGTAACTAGACTCGTCACTTGCAAGCTCTTTTAATACCTCCATCTCGGTTCTTGCATGACTAAGCATGTCCACAAAATTGTAAACAATCACACTCAGGTCATTTTGTAATAAATTGTGCATGTTCGCAAGCAACTGTTGTGCATCGGCATGGTTCACGATTTTATGATAGCTCACGCGCAAATCATCTTTTTTTAATTTGGTAAGATGGGCACGCATAAATGTTTCTTCGTGTAAATTTTTGCCACCTTCATCATCGTCATTTTTCCACTCCTCCTTAAACTTCTTTTCGATGTCTATGGGAAGCATACCGGAAAAAATAGCATTTCTACAATAATGGGTAGCGGTAGGTAAAATGGAGTAAAAAGTATCTTCCTCGAGTACCCTAAAATATTCTTGAAAAATGGGTTGAATGGCCTTCCAATGATCAAAGCGTAAATTGTCAATTAAAATAAAAAAAGTACTCGTTCCTTTTTCGACGTGGGGTAGCACTTTAAATTGCAACAACTGATGACTCATAATCGGTGCATTAGCTGCACCTGGCGCTACCCAGCTTTCATAATTTTTACTGATGTATTTAAAAAATGCAGCGTTGGCTTCCTTTTTTTGGGCTTGTAAAATTTCACGCATTTCGGGACTATCGGATTTTTCCATTTCAAGTTCCCAGTACACCAGTTTTTTATAAATTTCCATCCACTCATGAAAGTCCGGATTTTCCTGAAGCTGCATAAATAGCTTGGTAAATTCTTGTTGATAGGCGGCCGTGGTACTCGCTGCTACCAGGTCTTTTTTATCCATTATTTTTTTAAGGCTAAGTAGAACCTGATTTGGATTGACGGGCTTTATCAGGTAATCGCTAATTTGTCTACCTATGGCCTCATTCATGAGGTTTTCAGTTTCGTTTTTTGTAATAAGTACCACCGGTAAATGCGGATGTTCTATTTTAATGCGGCTCAGGGTTTCAAGACCACTTATGCCAGGCATGGTTTCGTCTAAAAGCACCACGTCAATGGCATTCGAACCCAAATATTCAATGGCGTCATACCCATTGGTGAACGTGATTACTTCATAACCCTTTTGTGTCAAAAATATTTGTTGTGACTGTAAGCTATCTACTTCATCATCAACCCATAAGATCCTTCCTAATTGCATCAATTGTAGGTATTTAGTTAAAAAACGCTCCGTAAATCTATTTCATTCTTTGCTATCGAACTTCTATTTGTATTTTCGCAGCAGCCATTAAGTGGCAGTTTAACAATTTAACAACAGGCATGGTAGCACCAAAAAGAAAAATCATCAACGATCCGGTGTACGGATTTATTACCATCAATCACCCCCTGATTTTTTCAATCCTGGCCCATCCTTATTACCAAAGATTAAGACGAATCACACAAATGGCCATGGGTCAGCTTGTGTATCCAGGCGCCGTGCATACCAGATTTCATCATTCACTAGGTGCTTATCATTTAATGGGTAACGCGGTTAATGAATTAAGAAGCAAAGGCACTGAAATTACCGAAGAAGAAGAAATTGCAGTTAAGGCAGCTATTTTATTACACGATATTGGACATGGACCTTATTCGCATGCGCTCGAACATGTGGTGGTAAAAGGCGTGCACCATGAAGCGCTGTCGCTTCAAATTATGCACGAAATGAATGCGGCATTTAATGGTCAACTCACCCTAGCTATACAAATTTTTACAGGCGCTTACCACAAACCTTTTTTACACCAACTCATTAGTGGACAACTCGATGTAGACCGCATGGACTACCTCAGTAGAGATAGCTTTTTTTGCGGCGTGAGTGAAGGCGTGATTGGTTACGATCGTATTTTAAAAATGCTAGTTGTGGTTGATGGTCAACTCATGATTGAAGAAAAAGGTATTTATTCGGTCGAAAAATTTTTAGTGGCACGCCGTCAAATGTACTGGCAAGTATACCTGCATAAAACAGTTTTATCTGCCGAAAAAATGTTGGTTAAAATTTTAGAACGCGCACGCAGTTTATATACAAGTTCCGATGACGCCATGCAAACACAGTCAGCGCTAGATTATTTTTTAGGCAAGTTTACGGGTGTTATGGATTCATTTGCACTAGCGCAATTTTGTGCGTTGGATGATCATGATATTATGCATGCCATTAAGCGTTGGAGTGCTCATCCAGACAAGGTTTTATCACTTTTATGTAGCCGTTTTTTAACACGTAAGCTATACAAAACAACCATTCAATCGGAACCTTTTTTACCTGCTACCATTGCTGCTAAACAAAAAGAAAGTGTCGACGCATTTGATTTAGACGCATCCGAGGTTGATTATGTTTGTTTCACCGGAGAAGCAACCAATACACTCTACCAAACCAAAGACGAACGCATCAATATTTTATTTAAAGATGGAAGCATTAAAGACATATCATTAATTGACAATGCACTGATCCATCAAAATTTATCTGCGGCTGTCAAAAAAAATTACATTTGTCAACTACTATAATTTTCTAGTATGCAATTTACTGCACAACAAATCGCTTTAATCGTTTCAGGTACCATCGAAGGTAATCCAGACACCACTGTAAGTTCATTTGGAAAAATAGAAGAAGCCACAGCTGGGCAACTTTCTTTTTTAGCCAACCCTAAATACAACGACTATTTATACACAACAAAAGCGTCACTTATTATTGTAAGCGAAAGTTTGCAATTGCAAAAAAATATTACTGCAACCCTGGTTCGTGTAAAAGATGCCTATACCGCTTTTGCAACCCTTTTAACAACCTATCAAAATTTAAAAGCGCAGCAAAAAAAAGGTATTGAAACACCGAGTCATATTGCTTCAACGGCTACACTGGGTGACCATGTTTATATTGGCGCTTTTGCATACGTTGGTGATAAAGTAAACATTGGCAATAACACCAAAATTTATCCGGGCGTTTACATCGCAGAAAATGTGCGCATTGGAAATAACACCACCATTCATGCGGGTGTAAAAATTTATGAAGATTGTGTGATTGGAAATGACGTGATTATTCATGCAGGTACCGTTGTTGGAAGTGATGGATTTGGCTTTGCGCCACAACCTGATGGGAGCTACCAAAAAGTGCCTCAAATAGGCAATGTTATTATAGAGGATCAGGTAGAAATTGGGGCAAACACCACCATTGATAGGGCCACCATGGGTTCTACCATAATTAAAAAAGGCGTAAAACTCGATAACCTCATTCAAATAGCCCATAATGTAGAAATAGGAAGCCAAACAGTGATAGCCGCTCAAACAGGCATCAGTGGCAGCACCAAACTGGGCCAAAAAATAATGATTGGCGGTCAGGCAGGCATTGCCGGACATTTAACCATTGCAGATGGGGTTAAAATAGCCGGCGGGGCTGGCGTCACCAAAAACCTAGACGGCGAAGGAAAATCATACGCAGGCTTCCCAGCCGAAGACGCCAAACAGTCATTAAAAACCCAGGTTTACACCAGACAACTCCCAGAATTGGAAAAAAGGGTTAAAGAATTGGAAAAATTAGTTACACAATTGCTTCAAAATGGGTCTAAATAGACCAAAACAGTGGTTTAACCACCCATAAATCATATTTTTGCGCTAGATTTTATTGAATATAACACTCTAGCATGGATCAACATTTTAACCCAGACAAGCAACATACCCTAGCAAGTTCTATTGGTATCAGCGGAACTGGATTACATACAGGTGCACTTGTAGACATGACCCTTAAACCTGCCAACCCAGGTTTTGGATTCCAATTTCAAAGAACCGACCTAGAAGGACAGCCTATTATCAAGGCCGACTGTGATTTGGTAACAGACACCAGCCGTGGTACCACCCTTCAAATTGGCGATGCAAAAATTAGCACTGTAGAACACATTTTAGCAGCACTTGTGGGTATGGGTGTAGACAATGTACTCATCCAAGTAAATGGTCCAGAAATTCCAATTATAGATGGTAGCTCAGCTCCCTTTATTGAGCTTATTGATCAAGCGGGTGTGCTAGAACAAGATGCAACCAAACAGTGGTATAGCATTGATGAAAATATTTTTCATTACGACGAAGAGAAGCGGGTAGAAATGGTTTTATTACCCGCGCTTGATTATCAAATTACAACACTTATAGATTTTAATAGTCCGGTATTAGGAACGCAACATGCAGGTTTAAAAACCATCAAAGATTTTAGAACTGAAATTGCACCTTGTCGTACATTTTGTTTTTTACACGAGCTAGAAGCCTTACTAGACAACGATTTAATCAAAGGTGGCGACATCAACAACGCTAATGTTGTAGTAGACAGACCAGTAACAGATGATGAAATGTCGAGGCTTGCAAAAGTATTCAAGCGCGAAAAAATTGAAGTAAAAAGCGAAGGCTATTTAAATAATTTAGAACTCCGTTTTCCAAACGAACCTGCAAGACACAAGCTACTTGATATTG
>JACCDP010131954.1_pt1 | contig 13621 bp, 7 predicted proteins | sample 7445841 | NCBI WGS metagenome assembly JACCDP01 (sample SAMN15323441, study PRJNA562643) | freshwater metagenome | isolation source: river surface water | place: USA:Blue River Watershed | collected 2017-08-17
CTACAGGAAATTGCAACATTAAAGAAGGAAATAAGTAAACTACAAAAAACCGCCGATAAAGATGAAAAGTTAACTTTTCAACATTGGAATGATTTACCACTACCATTAATCATTTATGATGAAGAGAAAATTTACTATTATAATAAACGCGCAGCTCAATTACTCCATATAAAAAAAAATACTCCGGCTAAATCTGTTACTATCTACCAACACATTGCAGCAGAATCTAAACTGGTAGTTAAGAAAATGAATCAGGATGTACTTACAGGAAAGGCATATATTGAAGGAGAATTTAAACTGGAAAATAAAGAAACCCATCAAAAACATATTCATGCCTTATTAAAACCTGTATTGTTTCAAGGGAAAAAGGTAATACAGGCTGTATGGAGAGAAGTAAGTTCACAAAAACAACTGATTAATGATTTCGAAATAACAAAAAGCAATTTTAATCTTATTCTGGATAACATAGATGAAATTGTTTATTATTATGATGCTATACAAAATCAGGTTTTGTATATTTCGCAGCAGATAGAAAAAGTAATGGGCATAAGCCCCAGGAGCTATATACAAAACCCGGATATTATAATCAAACAATGCCATCCCGAAGACCTGAGTAATATATATTCTGAAGCCGGAAGAATGATGGAAAGCCGTAAGCCGGTAACCTGCTATTACCGGGTTAAACATATAAAGTCAAAAAAGTATATTTGGATAGAAGAAAGGATTTTTCCGCAATACAATGCAAAAAAAGTATATATAGGGAGCCTGGGTGTTTCCAGGGATATTACCCGCGACAAAGAGAATGAAATCAGAATCAAGGAAAGCGAAGAGAAATACAGGCTGTTAGCAGAACAAGCCAATGACATCATTTTTAAATACCGTTTTAACCCGGAGGTTTCCTGTACCTACATGAGTTCTTCGGTTAAAAAAATACTGGGATATCAAATAAAAAGTTTTTATGATGACCCGGCTTTTATTAATAAAATTGTTGTTCCGGAAGATCAGCAAGTAATGATAGATTTTGGGAACACAGCAACACTAAAGAAAAGCAAAGTAAAATTTCAGCAAGTGGTAGTAGCAAGGGTAAAAACAAGTAAAAAAAATACCATCTGGCTCGAAACCCGCTTTACACCTATTTGGGACCAACAAGGAAACTTATATGAACTGCAGGGTATTTCCCGTGACATTACCCAACAAAAACAATATGAAGCAGAACTTAATCAGCAATGGGCTAATTATAAAGCGGTAATTGATCATTCTCCAAACGGTATATTAATACTTCAGGAAGGAAAGGTTATTTTTGCCAACCCGGCAGCTATTAAAATTAGTGGGTTCGATAGTTATGAAAAATTACAACAGGTTTCCGTGTTCGAACACCTTCTTCCAAAATACCGTTCCATTGCCGAAGAACGGGCCAATAAAGCATTTAAAGGAGAATTATTAACGCCGTTTGAATACGAGATAAAGAACGGTAAAGGTGAATTAATGGAGATTGAGGTAAAATCGTCCTTTATTAATTTCAACGGACAAAAATCCATACAAATTATTATCAATAACCTTTCATCACAAAAGCAATTAGAAAGGGAAATAATAAGGGCACAAATTGCAGAAGAAACAAATAAAAAATTAGGAGAAGAAATAGAACAAAGAATAAAAACAGAAGATCAGTTAAGGCAAACACAGAATTACCTGCGTTTAATTATTGATTCGTCCTTAGATATGATTTGTGCCAGTGATAAGGAAGGACGTATTACCGAGTTTAATTATGCAGCCCAAAAAACCTTCGGCTATTCATTAAAAGAAGTAATGGGTAAGCCTATCTCTATATTATTTTCAGATACCATATACCAGTCGGAGGTGTATAAAAAATTAGTTATTGGAAACTACCAATACAGCGGAGAAATTTATAATAAAAAGAAGAACGGAGAAGTTTTCATTTGTTTTTTGTCCGCATCGGCATTAAAAGATGAGCATGGCGAGGTAATAGGAACCATGGGTGTTTCCAGGGATATAACCGAATTAAAGAGAAATGAACAACAACTGATAGAACAGGCCGGGAAATTAAGAGCCATTTTCGAAAGCGGAACACAAAACATGTGGACGGTTAACAGAAACCTGGAATTAACCTCGTTTAATAAAAATTATGCCGACATGGTGTATGATTTTTATGGAATTCATCCTGAATTAGGAAAGCCCTTAGAGCGGCCGGCTCACTTAATAACTACACAAGAATTTAATATACTTTGGGACGGTAAAATAGAGCAGGCATTTAATGGACACAGTATTGAGTTTGCAACAGAAAGAATGAACCGTGAAGGGAAGAAGAAATTCCGGCAAGTTTACCTGCACCCTATTTATGATGAAAATAATCATGTTACTGAAGTGTCCTGTATTGCTTATGACATGACAGAATTACGGTATTATGAACAAGAGAACCTGAAACAAACAGCAAAATTAAAAGCCATTTTTGACAGTGGTTCACAAATGATTTGGTCCTTCGATAAAAACTTTAATGTTATTTCAAGTAATAAGAACTTTAATAAAATATTTAAGCTAAACAATGGAGATAATTTAATTACCAGTGAAAGTTTTGTGCACCATATAAATTTAGATACAAAAGAAAAACCGGTTAAATTTATTAATGCTTTTAAGGGAATTTCCCAGCAATTTGAAATAAGAATGAATGACACGGCTGATCAGGCTTTCTGGGCAGAGGTGTTTTTAGAACCCATTTACGATAAGAAAGGTAAAGTATATGAAGTGTCGGGTATTGCGCACAACATTACTCACCGTAAACTGGCAGAAGAAGAAATAAAGAGGTCGTTAAAAGAAAAAGAAGTATTGTTAAAAGAAGTACATCATCGGGTAAAAAACAATTTACAGGTAATTTCCAGTATACTTAATTTGCAGTCTACTTACTTAAAAGATGAACAAACACAAAACCTTTTGAAGGAGTGCCAACACCGCATCAAATCTATGGCATTTATCCATGAAGCCCTTTATCAGACAAAAGATTTTTCACAAATAAATTTTAGTGAGTATGTTGTGATGCTGGTGAAAAATTTAATTCACTCTTACGGTACACATAACACAAGAATCAAAACTCGCTTTGAAGTTGAAAATCTTTTCCTTAACTTAGATACATCCATACCATGCGGACTAATTGTGAACGAGCTGGTATCTAATGCACTTAAATATGCATTTCCGGATAACAGAGAAGGAAATATATTTGTAAATTTACGTTCCGAAAAAGAGACAGCAACATTAATTGTCGCTGATAATGGAATAGGCCTTCCCCCGGCCATTGATTATAGAAATACAGAAAGCCTGGGCCTTCAGTTAGTGGTAACGCTGGTGGAACAGATAGATGGAAGAATGGAGTTGGTTACAGAAAAGGGAACAAAGTTCATTATTAAATTTAAACTCAGATAAAATGTCAAAGACCAATATTCTTGTAGTAGAAGACGAAAGCATTGTTTCCAAAGACATACAAAACAGCCTGAAGAAGTTAGGATATAATGTTGTTGGAGCATGTAATAATGGTGAAGAAGCAATAGAACTGGCCAAAGAACAGCAACCAGACTTAGTGCTGATGGATATAATGTTGAAGGGCGACATGAGTGGAATAGATGCTGCCAATCAGATTCGGTCGCAATACAATATCCCAATTATTTTTCTTACCGCTTACGCAGACGAAAGTACACTTTCCAAAGCAAAAGTAACGGAACCTTATGGCTACATATTAAAACCTTTCAAAGAGATTGATCTTCATTCTTCTATTGAAATGGCAATATATAAACACAAAAAGGTGTCAGAGATCAAAAAGGAAAGAGACTTTTTGTATTCACTGGTAGAAAACAAAGAAGGATCTAAGGATATTTTATTTGTAAAGTCGAACAGCCGTTTGGTAAAAGTAAACATGAAAGATGTGTATTTTATTGAGGCATTAAAAGACTACGTAGTTATTAATACCGAACTTACCCGATATACTATACACAGCACCATGAAAGATATTGAGAGAAAACTTTCTGCTACAGAGTTTTTACGGGTGCATCGCTCGTTTATAGTTAGGGTTGATAAAATTATAGCCATAGAGAACCACAACCTGGTTTTAGAACGCGATAAAAAATCTATACCAATTGGGGGTTCATACAAAGACGAGCTCCTGGCGCGTTTAAACATGGTTTAAAGGCTTAATTTCTGATGTAAAATGCACCAAAACATTCTTACCTTTGTGCATTTATCCGCAAATGGAGTTTTCTTACGATATTATTGTAGTTGGCGCAGGGCATGCGGGCTGTGAAGCAGCAGCAGCAGCAGCAAACATGGGTTCATCGGTATTGCTTATTACCATGAACATGCAAACTATTGCACAAATGAGTTGTAACCCGGCCATGGGCGGAATTGCTAAAGGCCAGATTGTCAGAGAGATAGACGCCTTAGGGGGCTATTCTGGTATTGTTTCGGATTTTTCAGCCATTCAGTTCAGAATGCTCAATCGCAGCAAGGGTCCGGCCATGTGGAGTCCACGTACACAAAACGACCGAATGATGTTTGCAGCCAAGTGGCGCAGCATGTTGGAGCAAACACCCAATGTAGACTTTTGGCAAGATATGGTAAAAAGTCTGCTTATTTCCAAAGATGGAAAAAGAGTGGAGGGTGTTGTTAGTGGAATGGGCATCGAATTTAAGGCTAAAGCAGTAGTTTTAACGAACGGAACATTTTTGAATGGAATTATACATATTGGTGAAAAACAATTCGGCGGAGGTAGAACAGGTGAAGCAGCGGCTTATGGTTTAACAGAACAGTTAGTTTCTCTGGGTTTTGAAAGCGGAAGAATGAAAACAGGTACACCGCCGCGCATAGACGGTCGTTCACTGAATTACGATTTGATGGAGAAACAAGAAGGTGATGAGTGGGTAGAGAAATTTTCTTACCTGGAAGATAGCTCTCCTTTTGTACCTTCTCCCCGTTTTCCATTTCCCAAGAAACAAATACCTTGTCACATTACCTATACCAACGATAAGGTTCATGATATTTTGAAAACAGGCTTTGAAAAATCACCTATGTTTCAGGGCAGAATTAAAGGGTTGGGCCCCAGGTATTGTCCCAGTATAGAAGATAAAATAACCAGATTTTCGGAACGCGAAAGACATCAAATATTTGTGGAGCCGGAGGGCTGGGATACGGTAGAAATTTATGTAAACGGATTTTCTACTTCATTGCCGGAAGACGTTCAATTGAAGGCACTGCAATGTATACCAGGTTTTGAGCGGGTAAAAATGTTCAGGCCGGGTTATGCTATTGAATATGACTACTTCCCTCCTACTCAATTACAACTGACTTTGGAAACGCAGCTCATAGAAAACTTATATTTTGCCGGACAAATTAATGGCACAACAGGTTATGAAGAAGCGGCATGCCAGGGCTTGATGGCTGGTATTAACGCTCACCTTAAAGCGAAGGAGAAGGAAGCCTTTATTTTAAACAGGCACCAGGCTTATATTGGCGTGCTTATCGATGATTTGGTAACTAAGGGAACGGAGGAGCCTTACCGTATGTTTACCTCCAGAGCCGAGTACCGCTTATTACTAAGACAAGATAATGCAGATATACGCTTAACCCCACTATCATACGAAATGGGTTTAGCCTCAAAGGAAAGAAAAGAAATGGTGGATAAAAAGGAAACCGAAACGAACGACATAATCGACTATTTTAAAAACAACAGTGCAAAGCCCGAAGAAATAAATGCATATTTAAAAGGAATCAGTTCTGCGGAGATTTCACAAAAAATACGGTATTTCTCTATTTTATCCAGGCCAAATGTATCCATTGTAGATTTAGCTTTAGCTTCTGAAGAAATGGGAAAGTTCCTTTTGAGTCGTAATAAAGAAAGTATACAACAGGCGGAGATACTCATGAAATATGAGGGCTATTTGGAAAAGGAAAAGGAAAACGCTGAAAAGATGATTCGTTTGGAGAACATGATATTAAAGGAAGACATGGATTATGCAGTAATTCAAAGTCTATCCACAGAGGCTAAAGAAAAATTTAGGAAAATTAAACCCAGAACTATCGGACAAGCCTCGAGAATATCGGGTATTAGTCCATCGGATATTTCAGTGTTAATGGTGCATTTAGGAAGGTAAATGTTTCACGTGAAACGTATTTTCGGAGCTTGAAGAAATATTGAAGTAATGGTGCAAATATAAATCTACAAACATCATTTTAATATTTAGTTAAATGGTTTTAGAAAAGGAGTTTGATAGAAGTGTTTCACGTGGAACAAAGAAGCTGATTCAGTTATTTTGCAATAGCTTTAATTTGTATTTTACTAACTATAGAGTGGATAGACATGAAAGTTGTTTCTAAATGTTTAGTGTGTAATGCTGAGAATTTTGAGCAGCATTTGTCGTGTAAGGACTATACCGTTAGTAAGGAGAACTTTGACTTATTACGCTGCAAGAACTGTGGTTTTGTATTTACCTCCCCTCGCCCACCCGATGAGGAGTTAGGGAAGTACTATAAATCTGAAGAATATGTGTCACACAGTAATACCACTAAGGGTCTAATCAACAAGCTGTATCATTTTATAAAGAATTATACATTACTTAAAAAAGTACAATTAATATATAGAGTTAACGGAAAGGCCGGGAAAATACTTGATTACGGAAGCGGTACGGCTTCTTTTCTGAATGCTTGCAAAGGTGCTAAGTGGACGATATATGGATTTGAACCGGACGATGAAGCAAGAAAGCATGCATTAGAAGATTACCAGATAGAATTGTTTTCCGATTTAACCGAGATCAACAACAAGCTGGCCAAGGAGGATGTTGATGTGATTAGTCTTTGGCACGTTCTTGAACATGTGAGTGATGTACGTGCTGTGCTTAAATTATTCAATGAAAAGTTGAAGAAGAATGGAGCTTTAGTTATAGCGGTTCCAAATATGGACTCTTATGACGCTCTATATTATAAAACTCATTGGGCGGCCTACGATGTACCGCGGCATCTTCATCATTTTACCCCTAAAACCATTGAAAGTTTATTAAGAAGCGAAGGATATAGATTGGAAGAAACATTGCCAATGCTATTCGACTCCTTTTATGTTTCTATGTTAAGCGAAAAGTATAAGACTGGAACGATAAATTATGTAAAATCTTTTTTTGTAGGATTATATTCAAACTTTAAAGCAATAAAATCGGGAAAGAAGTACTCCAGTCAAATTTATATATTTAGGAAAATATCTACATAATGCTTAAAGAAGGGAGCTTGTTTTTGAGATAAAGATCTTAGTACTGAGTGGATCTTTCTTCATTACAAATTAAACACAAGGGGAGTATTTGATACTTTGTACAATGCTTCTTCAGTTCATGGGTAAAGACTTGTTTTTGGATTGGTTTTTTACTTACTTAGCTCTACTCTATTATTTCCTTCTTCCTTATAGGGTATGCTAAATATCCAGACCCGCTAGCAAGGGAAGGATTGGTTAACTTTTCATTCCTGATATAGAGAGCCTTGCAATGGTATACTATAGTTAACTGAATCGCAATATGCCCTATCGCATAAAGCTTTATTCTCTTAATAAATCTTGTTTAATTGCAACCTAAATTCTATCAATTCAGGCTATTAGCCAAACGAGCGAAGCCTTTGTTTCACGTGGAACATATTGAAACTAGCTCGCACAATAACTTATTACTTGAATTCTTTTGAGGAAGCGAATATAAAGTGCGATAGCCACTTTCGGTGTTATAAACACTTAACCTTACATTCGCCAATAACTACAATGTACTTAATCCAAGCTTTAGTCCTGTCAGGCACTATTTAGTTTTATTCGTGAGACATTCCGCTTTAGCAGAATTAGCCCCTGCCTGCCTGTGCACCAGCTCCAGGTCGTGGCCGACTGGGAATAATCCCTGTCAGCAAAGGTGCGTCGGAAGGTTTAATGCCTCGCTCCTTGGGGTGAAATTCGGGTCTTGGTCTTGCCCTGAGGTTCGAGCCTGTGATTTCAAAATAAATTTATGGGTATAAGTGTTTCACGTGGAACAATAAAGGTGTATGCATTAAATAGGGTGCCTTTAAGTCGCGATGTTTCTTGCTTTAGTGAGTGTAGTCCTATCGGGCAAGGAACAATTCAGGCTCCGTAGCCTGTGTTGGGGAAAGGCTAAATACCATGGGCTCTAAAATCTATAAAAAGATTAATACTGCGACTCTCCTGGGTAAATAAAATCGAAAGTTTAAAACTGAATAGGTAAGAAAGGATATTTATTTAAGGGCGAACCAAACGGAGGAGTAAGATACAAATCCATCAAATAGCCAAAGAAGGAATTTTTTATGTGGATGTATAGTAAAGGTATTCCTGTGTTATGCCTGTTTATAGTATAGGCAGGTGTTTGTATCATAAATTCTTTTTTTTTGAGAAACATTCCGCTTTAACGGAATTAGTTCCTGCTCGCCCATTCACCAGCTCATGATCGGCAGGGAACAATCCCGACAACCGAAGGTGCGATGAAAGGCTGAATACCATGCCCCAAGGAGCAGAATTTGGGTACAGGACTTGCCCTGGGCTTCATAGCTGTGATTAGCAATACTTTTCGATTATAAAGAATGAGTCGAATGGTTTTGACCACCGAAGATGTGATGAAAGGCTGAATACCCTGCCCCAAGATGCGGAATTCAAGTTTGGAGCTTGACCTGGGGCTCATGTGCTTGTTTAAAAACCAAACCAATGAGTGTGTAAAAATTATGCTATAGCTGCGTACAGGGAAAACATGATGCATTAAGCTCACTTCAAATTATTATAGGAAATGAAGCTTTGTTTGAGATACTCCAGTTAATTAACCTTTGAAATGCGAAAAAGAATCTCTATTATAGGTTCGTTTAACCCGAAAAAGAAATCATAACTTGCCAATATAAACGAAGAAAATATGAAACAAAAACTACTACTGCTGTTAAGTGTTATGTTTATAGAAACATTACGAGCTCAAACATTACCGTCCACTTATACAAAAACTACTATAGTTTCCGGATTAACCTATCCTGTTGCATTTGATTGGTTGCCCGATGGAAGTTACCTCGTAACTCAAAAGGGAGGAGCCGCATTTCCGGCTACCAATGCCATTATAAAAGCTTATAGTTCTACCGGCACATTCCTGAATAATTTTTACGACCTCAGTTCTTTGGTTGATGCAAATTTTGAGCGGGGTCTTTTGGGACTGGCAGTAGATCCAAATTTTAACACTAATCATTATGTTTATGCATACTATACACACAGAAACAGCGCCCAAACGGTTTATAGTATCAGGATAGTTAGATTTGTTGAAAATAACAAAACAGGCACCAATCCAACACTTATTTTTGATCACCTCTACCCTTCCTCTGTTGCCGGAAATCACTTTGGTGGTATACTCGCTTTCAGACCATCTGAACCGGGAATGATATATTTTGGTATCGGCGATCTGGCTTATAACCAAACCAATCCAACACTTAATTATGCCAATAAGCTAAACAACCCATACGGAAAAATATTGCGTATTAAAACAGATGGCAGTATTCCAACAGATAATCCCTTTTACGACGATGGTAATCCGCTGACAGGAAATGACGATAGAATCTGGAGCTATGGACTAAGGAATACATTTGGAATTACTTTCAATAGGGAAACGGATAGTATGTATGTTACGGAGAACGGACTAAATGCCTGGGATGAGTTTAATATTATACACAAGGGAGCTAACTATGGTTGGGCAACCTGTGAAGGTAATTACCTTAATTCTTCCACTACATCTCCCTGCACCAATCCAAATTTTGTAAATCCTATTGCAGAATGGGGAACTCCCTTACCCGGTATAACGGGTTGTTTGTATTATACCGGAAACGTAATGCCTGAATTTAAAAATCATATTCTGGTGAATGATAATGATTACGGAATTATTTATGACTTAACCATGGGCAATGCTCCCGCATACGATAAGGTAACGAATAAAAAGAATTTTGCCGATGTGGTTTCGGGTACCGCAGGCTTAACAGATATTAAACAAGGTAAGGATGAATGTATTTATGTGATGAAGGGCGGTTATACTACTAGCGGGGAGATTTACCGGATTTGCCCAAATTCAATAGGAGATAATAATTTGGAAGAAAAGGGGAAAGTAGTCATTGGAAATATTTATCCGAATCCTTCGGCAAATGAGGCAATGGTGGATGTGTACCTGGCTAGCAGCGGAGAAATTACGGTTGAATTAACTGACTTAACAGGCAGACTAATTAGCGTAAGTAACTTAAATAAACATTTTCCTTCTGGCAAACACCAAATAAATATAGGGGCAGAGACCCGGTTGGCTAATGGCACCTATTTATGCAAAATCAGGTGTTCCGGAGTAGGGGGATGGCATGCAGAGTCTATACAGCGCTATGTGCAGATTAATTAATTTTTTAAGAATGAGGCGCAACGTAATTCTTCTGTTTATGGGCATTATTTGTATATTGTGTCCAGGCCATGTAACTGCTCAATTTGGGCCCTTACCCCCATATTCCATAGAACTGCATCCGATAAAAACCACTAAGGTTATTGGCCTGCACTCTTTTGCTTTTGCCCAGCACGGCTCTAAATGGTTGTTTGTGGGGGGAAGAATAAATGGATTGCACGGCATTAATAGTAACGATGGGTTTCCGGGAGAGTATGCCAATAATTATGTTATTGTAATTGACACAAATACCTGGCAGACTTATTCTTCTAACCTGAGTGAGCTTCCTAAAAATGTGGCAGACCCCCTGAGGTCTACCAACATGCAATACCTTCAAAAGGGAGCTTATTTATACCTTACAGGCGGCTATGGTATTGATAGTACTATTAAGGATTATGTTACATTTCCTACCTTAACAGCCATTCCTGTTTCAAACATGATAGATTCGGTTGTGGCGGGTAAACCTATTCTTTCTTTAATCAGGCAGGTAAACGACACTAATCTCGCGGTTTGTGGTGGTGAAATGATTAGCCTGGGAAACCAATACGGCATTGTGTTCGGACATCATTTTAAGGGTAGGTATAGCCATCCTCCAACACCTTTGTTTACACAAAAATACACTGATCAGATCAGAAGATTTAACCTAACTGACAATGGAAACAACCTCGCTGTTTCTGGATTTGTATACGAAACCGACACCAACAATTACCATCGCCGCGATTTAAATGTAGTTCCGGCCATTCTTACCGATGGAAGTGAGGCTTATCGTGCTTTCGGGGGTGTATTCAGGAAGGATAAAGACCTGCCTTTTGAGGAGCCTGTTACGATTAGCGCTGCAACAACGCTGATCCATCAAAATTATAAACAACAGATGAGTCATTATACCTGTGCTTTACTGCCTTTATACGACAGTATTTCAAAAAAAATGTATACCACCTTTTTTGGAGGCATTAGTTTAAATGATTATCAGCCTAATACAAATACTGTAAAATACGATACCCTGGTGCCTTTTATTAGTGATATTACTACGCTAACTGTTTATCCTGATAATAGTATGTCGGAAGCCGTTATGCCACAGCAATTAACAGGTTTGTTGGGAGCCAATGCAAAATTTATTCTTAACAGGCAACTACCTCATTACAGCAATGAAGTAATTAAATTGCACCAGTTGCCTCCAGGGAAAATTTTTGCCGGCTACTTATTTGGAGGAATAAGAGCGCGACAAGCCAATAACGGCATAAGCACGGCAAATGATACCATTTACAGGGTTTACCTCACTAAAACAACTTCTTCTATTATTGCAACAGAAAACAGCTTCCCGTCACTGGGAGCCATGCTGTATCCAAATCCGGCAAACATAGCTTGTAACCTGGTTTTTCATTTAGATGTTTCTGATGAGGTGATTATTCAGGTACATGACATAAACGCCCAGTTGCTTTATAAGGAAAGAAAGCAGTACAATAAAGGCAACTCTATATGTACGGTAGATTTATCCTCGTATGCAGAAGGCGTTTATTTTTTTACTGTTTTAACGAACAGGAACGGAGCCAGTTCATTAAGACTCTTGTTCAAAAAGCAGTAAGTGAAATTTAAAAAAGAAACATCAGGGCGTTTCAACGCTCTGATGATGCTATATATAACCAAGCAATAAAAATATTAACACCGGTAGGTAGGCATACAAGGAAGATTTGTTATGCAATACTTGGAGATATCCGAACAGGTATTAGTAGTCATATGGTCTCCAAAACCGCCAAGGACTTGATTCATTTGTAGTTCGTTTAATCGAGAGATGGTTTCCTTTTTAAGAACCAGTGTTTTTTTCGAAGAGATTTTTTTCATAATCGTTTCATTATAGTGCTACTCTTTTTATAATGGGATTTTCGCGAATTCCCTGTAATATATGATGAATAAATATTACCACCGTATTTTACTAAGCGTGGGTGTAAAAATTATAATTTATAGATCAGCTTACAATAGTAAGGAACATTAGTAATAATTTTTCTCCTGAACATTTCAGGAGATTGATTTTAATATCTGGCTTTCTTATTCAGGAGAAAAAACAGGTGTAAAAATTCGTGAATAGATACCATATGTGTTAGGGTATGAGGTAATGACATGGTCATAAACATAAAAACAAGCCATATTTGTTGCAAAAAATGGATAAGTAGAAATATTGAATCAGAGGGAATTAAGATAAAATGAGAGGTATATACGGTGTTTTTCTTAAGGGACTAAAAAGTGAGTCCTGTAGCAGGGAAATAATATATTTGGATGAAAAGCGATTTTGCTGTTCACAGTGGAGTTTTCAAACACCGTCATGAGTAATTTTGACACTATCTTTTTACAAAGGAGCTCTGAAGTTTATCTCAAAAATTCCTCAATCGCTTCAGGTGTGCGACCAATTGCGGCACGATAACCGCTGATGAGTATGGGTCGCTCCAGGAGTTGAGGGTTTTCATACAACACTTGCAGCCATTCCTGTTCACTAAACTTTTTCCCCTCGAAATTAGTTTTATACAACGCTTCTTTTTTACGGATTAAGTCATGCGCCTTTTTTCCCAGTTTCATGAGCATATCACGGAGTTCTTTTTTGGTAGGAGTGTTTTTAAGGTATTCACGCAGTTCCACTTCACAACCGGCTTCCTGCAACAATTTTAGTGCCTCTCTGGACTTGGAACAATAAGGGTTGTAGAGTAGGTTTACTTTTTTCATACAGCTATTGTTTCGGGAAATAGGTTGTTAAGTAGCACTTAAAAAGGAGTGAATCTAAAAAATAAGCTTAATAGGATAAGGGCATTAACTTTTGTTTCCAAACTCCATCAGGTAAGCGCGGATAAAGGGCTCCAGGTCTCCGTCCATTACACCTTGTACATCACTGGTTTCATAATCGGAACGCAGGTCTTTTATTAATTTGTATGGATGGAAAACGTAGTTGCGAATTTGTGAACCCCATTCAATTTTTTTCTTGCTTCCTTCAATGGCAGCGGTTGTTTCCATGCGCTTACGCATTTCAATTTCATAAAGCTGCGATTTAAGCAGTCGAATGGCATTGTCTTTATTTTGTAGCTGAGATCTGCTCTCCTGATTTTTAATAATAATACCAGAAGGCTTGTGATAAAGGCGCACAGCGGTTTCTACCTTATTTACATTTTGTC
>JACCDP010752137.1_pt1 | contig 13617 bp, 13 predicted proteins | sample 7445841 | NCBI WGS metagenome assembly JACCDP01 (sample SAMN15323441, study PRJNA562643) | freshwater metagenome | isolation source: river surface water | place: USA:Blue River Watershed | collected 2017-08-17
TCTTTAGTCTAGTAGCCGAGAGAGTTTTACAAATTTTTGACCAAGAAAATCTAGATTTTCTTGACTGGCTTCACCTAATCAAAACCACAGAGGACCTTAAAAATAAAGCCGAATATGACCCACATTTCATCTCTCGAGAGTCTTACTCTGTAATGAGAAACAATCAAGATATTCTAGAGTATATTGAATCTAAAGTCAAAAGTCTGCAGAAGGTTTTGTGGGCTAAAAAGCCCACCTGGGTAACGTTAGAAAATGATGAATCGGAACAGACCTATTTAAATCAAGAATATACTTATGTGGACCAAACCAATACGGATGATGAACTTACAAGAATTCATGAATTGATGAATAAATATCTAGAAAAGGAAAAGTTAGACCCTAGCGATTTAGGAGATGTAGCTCCTTTAAAAGCTGAGGAAGTAGCCGAGATATATGTGTCTCTTCAAAACAATAACTATGATAAAAATACCAAGTATCCTATTGAAAGATTCCTCGGTCCAGCCAATGCAATTTTACGAGTTAACTGTCCGACTTCTAATCTTTCCAACAAAGAATCCCCTATAGGTCCTTGTAGAATGTTTAGTTGTATTTGTCGCGAATATGATGATGAGAATGAAGAAGAATATACTAATTTAAATGAGGAGACTGACCCTATAAGTGTTTGGTTTACTGGTCAATGTGAAGTATGCTACAAGTCTATTCAAAAAGCTAGACATGCAGTTAGATTTCCCATCGATGGTGGTGGTTGGTTAGGTTGCTTTTGCAGCTTTGAATGTCTCAGAAAAACAACCCTTAGACCTATCTATGAAAGTGATGATTTTAGAATTCAACAGATTCAGGATATTCTGGAAACTGTGGGAGTTTCTGATATATAAATTATTAAATTTAACGTTAATTAAATAATTTTGAAAGTTTTTCGGAATAAGTCCCTGACTTCATTTCCTCTACACCGATTCGAATTTTGATACCGCTGTCCAAAGAAATCAGAAAGAAATCTTCATCTAACCAGTCATAGACACCCACACTTGGGCTCTCGATAGAAGTAGATAAACTACAACTCTGAACTTTAAGATTCAAAGTTCCTTCGATTTTACACGAGACATTAATGGCTCCATAATCGATTTTATGTTCTGTTTCTTCGGAACAATTTTTGTTCAGATACTTAATAAGTTCCCTGAAATATTTGTTTCTCTCCTTCTTATCACGAAAAGAGGCGTTTTTCAATTGTGAATATTTTTCCTCATTGTATTCCCATACAAAAGGAGTAAATACTGGCATAGGAATTGGCACGGGCATTCTAAATTCGCAACTAAACTATCCTGAATAAATTTAAATATTTTTACAAAAAATATTTAAAAAGTCAATTTTTACTTCTTCTTGCTCTTACTCTTCATGTTAAGGATGCTTGGAACCTTGATGGGTGGAGGTGGAGGAAGAGGTGGTAAATCACCGCGACCAGCGGCACTCTTAGCAGCTTCCTCTACAGGTTCTTCCTTCTTAACCGGCTTGCAAACCTCTTCAACCTTACGCTTCTCCTCCTTAACAACTTCCTTGCGTGGAGGAGTCTCTACCTTTGGAGTGGAGACCTTTTCTAGATTCAAGCGGGATGGGGAAGCAGCCTTGTTGGGGTAGCGACGAGGAGAAGCAGGACGAATGGTGTTCTTCTTATCTTCAACCACCTTCTTCTTGTTATACAAAGAGAGATACTTTTCGCAGGCCTTGATGTAAATTTCGTAAGTCTCTCTCTTGACTTCGACCTTATACATCTCGTAGAAATGGTCCTTGATGTCTTCGATGCTCTCGATGGATTCACGTAGCTCGTCGATGCGCTCATCGCACTCTTCGGCTTGCTCTCTCATAGCTTCGGCAGTCTTTACCTTACCGGCGGCCTCGTAGGCTTCAGCTAGAATCTCGAACTCAAACTTATCAAGAGTCTTTTCACGAAGCTCTTGAATGTCATCATCGTTAGCTTCGTATGTTTCAAGAAGGGACAAAACATCGTTATACTTTTCAATGTAGAGGTCCATAAGTTCCTCTACTTGAGCAGGGGAGTTGAACTCCAAAGTAGGAATTTCAGACTCATCACTGCACACACTAGAACGTGGAGAATCGGTATCTGACATTTTATAATACTTTTATATTTTTAAAATGTTTTGTTAAAGCAATTTTGAATTTTAAAGGAAAATTCAAAAATTTGGAATTTTTACATATACATCTTACGAACCATATTACGGTCCTGGACAAAAACTTTAGCAGCTTCTGGATTTGTGTTTTTGTTATAAACAGCAAGTGCATTAAGGCTCCTGAAGATACTTAGAGCACCATAATCCTTGACGGCCATCTTTAAAGCTTGAGTGCGCTCAGCCTTGGTCTTATAGGAGTGGTAACCATATTGAGAAAGCTTACCCTTGAGAAGTGGACCGATACCCAAGGATTGATGTTCGATTTGCCACTTAGTCTTGAACTCAGGATTGCGCTTCATTCTGTAAGAACGTCTCTTGGTGCTGAGTCTCTTGGCACGAGTAGCCATTCTCTTGGAAGCCACAGGGCTCAAAGACCTTCTTACACGAGTCTTACGAGTAGTTGCACGTCTGCTAGTCTTGCGACGAGTAGAGAGCTTGGATTTGCGACGAACAGTTTTGCGTTTTGGAGAGTAGGCCATTTTTATTTTAAGAAATAAAGAAATAAAGAAATATAAATTTTTATTTTCGAATTTATATTTTAAGATTTGTAACATAAACAATAAAATTTTTCAACTCCTTTTTGTCAAATTGAAGTCCTGATTCTGTAAATTCATGATTTTTAAAATCATTACTTACACCTACTAATTCATTCTTGAAATAGTTGTATAAAATTTTGAGAATAGATTCTATATCATGATTTAAATGAGTTAGATTTGTTAGTATTCTGCACTTAAGACTATACAAAATTTGTTGTTTATAGTCGGGGAATATATTTTTATACATGAAAAGCATTTCATATATTTGGTCTACACATTTATATTTTTCATTTGCTGAATCAACATTGTAAATAAAGTAACAGTAACGTAGGATAAGTTCCGCTGTTACAAACTCCAATATTTTATAAAATTGATACGTTAATTTACATTCGTTGTATAGGGATAAATCCTTAATAATAAACTTATTGTATTGTTTATTTAAATAATATTTCAAATCACGAAGATTAATTAGTTTCCTATCTGGTTTATAACAAGATTCGAGATTATTCAGGATACTTTTAAATTCGGGTGTTTTATGATATCCATTTATCTTGTAAACATATACATATAAACTTATCAACACATAAAATAAAGCCCAAAATAAATTATTCTGCATTCTTTTGGAATAATTTGTAAATATTTAAGACATATTATTTTTTACTATAAATAAAATGCCGCCCGCATTTAGAACACTTAATAACAATGATGTAGAAATTTCCAAATTAGTAGGTTTAGAAACATATAAAGCCCTTTATGCTTTGTATCCAAACCTGTATAGTTATATTAGTAACCCTTTAGTTCCAACAAATTATTTTGTGACTTTGGTTAGTGGTGTAATTACCAACTCTACTCTATCTTTTGACCAAGCTGGACAATTAATTTATGATACTCTCGTTTCTTTAACTCAGGACCAAGAAGTGGCAGCCGAAAATTTGGTTCTAGTGACTCCTTTATTAAACAGTTCATATACAATTAAAAATTTAAGCTACACTAATTGGGAAAATATTATTTGGATTACTATAACCATTTTCCTAGCCTTTTTTATCATCTGGTATTTGTATGTGGTTGGATTTTGGACTAAGTTATTTGACTCGGAATATGGTATAGCTTGCTATGACTGTCCATCTATGTTTGATATGGTTCAATTTTGAACACCATTTCGCTGAATTTCTAGGAAAAGTATTACGATTCCTAAAAATTGAATAAATTCACAAAAAGTCTCGAAAGTTAAAAACATTTTTAGGATTTTAAATCCCAAATTTATTTTTTCAGGATTAAATTCTTATTTTTAATGAACTCAGAATTTGAAGCTACATTTTTTGAAAATCTAACATTTCCAAACATGCCACCACCCATCGGTTTAACATTGAAATGGGATGGGACTGATATAGGGGATATTACTGAATATGTATTATCACATAAAAAGATTGAATATGGAAATTGTATCGATATTTGGACTAGAGTAACCAAGGTAAAGAAAAACGGTGAACAAACAGAGGTTAATAAACTGCTACCCGTAAAAATTCTTAAATTTAAGAACGAGATTCCTCTAATCTCTGACGACTTTAAAAGTCTTTTTAAGGTGCCTCAAACTGGTATGCACAAAGCGACTTTTTCAGCGACCGAGTGTATAATTCAAAGAACCATCGATGATATACCTTTGGATAAATATTTAGAGAAAACTCCTAAGAATAAGATAACACCTTTGTTTTATTCTGAAATTCGTAAAATATTTGCATTTAGATGGCTAATGTGTCTTAACTGTAATTATGAAAATAAGTTAGATGTTAGGGTTGATGGAGGAAGCGCTTTTCCCATCTCGTGTAAAGAAACAACTTTTAGTTTGGATGGTGATAAAAATGCCTGCAGAATACCCAAGAACGTTCTTAAAGAATGGTTTGAGAACAAAGAAGAAATTTTTCAGGATACCGTCAAGGAGCTTTTGAGTGAAAGAGACCCCAATTATTTGAAAATAGAAATAGTTAAAATCATTAACAAGTATTCTAACAAATATATTGGATGGGCTAATTCTATATATAACAAAGTAATTCAATTTACTTAAAATTTGAAATTTTAAAAGCAAGATTTCAAATTATAAAACAATCATGGAAGATAGAGATATTTATAATGTGACACATAACAGAGATGTTATTTACATTCAAAAAACATCCCCTAAAAAATCCCCCAAGAGAACATCTCTAACCGAAGAGGAAATTGAAAGAGGTATTATTGTAACTTTTCCCTATAGCAACAATACTCTAACTTGTTTTTCTAAGACTAATGAAATTTTAAGAACCAGAAAATTTAGAAGATGTGGAATTATACCATACACAACATACAATGACAAAAAATATTTTTGTATGGGAATCGATTCAAAATTTGGAACTCTTACGGATTTTGGCGGGTCGAGTTTAGAATATGAAACCTTCATTTCAACTATGAGTCGAAAACTCAACGAAGAGTCTCTGAGTATTTTTAACTTCACTCCAGACGTGTTATTTAACAATACATGTTCTTTATATGATGAAAATCATATCATAAGTCTCCTACATATTAGCGCAGATATGTCAAGTATTTGTAAAGCATTTTTTACCAAGTATGAAAATTCAACGCTGTGTAGGAATAGCTCTATAATGTGGATTGATGAGATTATTTTTCATGACCTTGTAAAAACCGGAAAATCTATTCGTAGAAACGATGTATTATATCCCTCTATTTACAAAATAATATTACCCTCGCTTCGAAATTTAATTTACATTCTAGATACAATTTAAAAAATTAAACTTTCCGAAAGTTTAATTTTTCTAAAAATAAAACAATACCAAATTTGAAATTTTATAAAACATCCATTTCAAATTAAAATGTCTAACAAAAAAGAAATGGATGTCACGCAGTATGCGCGCTCGCTGTTTCCGAAAAATAAACTCGGAAATTACCCAACTTTAGAATTAAATAGGAATTTTACTAATGAATCCCTAAAATTTATGTCTCAGCCATGGGTAGCTGAATTTATCGCTAATAATATCGAAGCTTTTACTAGAAGAGCTCATTATTTTGTTATTGATGTAGGTGCCGGAATTGGAGGAAATACTCTTCAATTCCTGTCTAGAAAGAATACAGCCGCCGTTCTATCTATTGAGAAAAATAAAGAACGAAGTGTTATGTTAAAACGCAATATTGTCGCCTATGATTACGGGGACAAGTCGATTGTTTTAGATAAGCAGATCGATAAAAATACGGATTTTGCTGATTACCAGGATGCGGTCTTTTTCTTTGACCCTCCGTGGTTCTCCGAAAAAGGAGATTCCAAAATTCCAACTAAAGGAATTAAGTTTGGTAATCTATCTTTAGAGGACTGGTTGGTTAAGCTTAAGTCTACAGCTTTTCTAACCGCTTTTAAGGTGCCTCCCAAATATGAGCTGGAAGAGGTTCCAGGTTGGACCTATTACATGGTTAACATTCATAAGAGTTATCAAAATGAAACTTTTGATAAATTCGGTATGTTATATATCTGTGTCAATAACAAATTTATAGAGGGAGCCGATGAAACTAAATTCGGCGGCTATAAGGACAAGGAGAAGATTATCTCCAAGCTCCTACCTTTTGACGTTAGATTAGCTGAAAAGTTTGAACGTTACATTCATGATTGTAGTCGAGTTCCCTTTGCAGAAGCCAAGAACGACCGCAAGTGTAAGAACTTCGTTAAATACAGTTTTATCGAAGAATCCCCTGCTAAAGCTCTTAAGGAAGCAGCGGTTAGAAAAACCGAAACCCCTTTATCTCCAAGAATTATCGATGGTTCTTTTGAGTATCCACCTCTAGAACAACAGATTCATATTTTTGATGATTTACCCACTCCAAGCGAAAATGTGGTTCCCGGTTCTGATGAATGGATGGTAGAGTTTCAGAAGTATATTCGATATGTGCTTATGAAATTTTTAGATGAAGATAAGGCTAACATCCTTATTAATGGCGAGGGAATGATGAATACTTGGGTTCGAGCTTTTACTCATAAATCTTATAATCCCGATAATAGTTATAACTATGAAGCTCTAGAGTTTATCGGAGATGCCGTGTGTGATTACGCTTTCAAAATGCTGATTTTGGAACGTTTCAATGAGGATATTAAAGCGGGCGAACTTACCAATCTTAAGAATCTATATATGTCAGAAGAATGGCAACCATTCCCTAGTAAAAATACCTTCGGGTTTAGAAACTGGGTTTTGATTAGTCAAAATGTTTCATTGATTAAAAAGATTGATGAAGATGTCTTCGAATCTTTTATTGGTGCGCTTCATAAAAATGGTAACACATACAGAAAAGGCTGGGGTCCTTTATTAGGACAACTATTCATTAATTTTCTGGGTCAGAAGATTGTTTTCGACCCAGAAGTCGCCATTGCTGGTAATATTAGTCAGACAGTCAATCAAAGTTTGAATACTTTGATTGGTATGGGTAATTATGAACCACCTGGGAAAACTGCAACCAAAGACCCAGAAACTAATAAATGGTATTTCAAGTTTCAAATCAAGGAAAAAGGTATCGAAAATTTTAAGAAAAACTATAACATAGAAATACCAAGTAATGGTATTTTAGCAGTAGAGAGCGGACCTGATAAGAAATCTACCGAAAAGAAGCTGTATGTCAAAGTTTATAATTATTTGGAAAGTAAGGGATTAGACCTTGAATATGTCGTGAAGCTTCGTTCCGAAAACGAAATCAACAAAATTAAGGGTTTAGATGAAGATACTAAAGAACGAGTGCTACAAAAGCTTAGAGAAGAAGGATATAAGAGTTGGGAATTTCCTCAGCCGGATGTTAGAACTACAGCCAGTGGGAAAATCTATATTCATCAGTTCACAGCTTCCAAAACAGATATTAAAGATAAAATCGACCTTACAATTGAAGGTGTTGGGGACGACATAAACAGTTCCAAAATAGCTGCGCTTCAAAAATATTTGGAAATGTAAAATTTATAAATTAATAAATTTATAAATTAATTAAAATGCAAAATGAGCGACGATAGAGCTGGTGTCTTTATTTTAATCTTTGTCGTTGTTTTAATTGTAATACTAGTCTTAGTTTTTGTTTTTAGAGACAAGGTCTTTAACAAGGGAAGTAAACTAGCCAGTAAATCAAACAATGAGCTATCTTCTAAGGGATATGGAACTTATGGGACTCCCTTTGAAACTCCCTGTGTAACTGGTGATGGTAAATGTGCCTCTGCGGGTTTTAAATATGTTACACAATACTGTGAACCTCACCCTACAACTGGTAAAGGTTGTTTAGATGAAAATGGTCAGGTTACTTTTGCTGCTAAAACACAAAAGAGCGCTTGTCAACCCAACTGTAGGAGTCTAATTTTACAAGAGTTAAATAATCCAGATACAGTTTGTAATTATGATTTTCCGTATAATCTACCAGCATATAATTGTATCACTCCAAACGCTCGCTCATTTTATTACAGCGAACGAGTTTGTGTGGCTAATGACCCTATTGGAGAAAATGCTTGCACCTATACATGTGGTTCTGCTGGAATTGATTCTACAGGTCAGTTTGGTGACGCTGACCCAGCTAAAATTTCATATATTCCTGTGTGCCAGGGAAATTCCAAGAAGACTATTACTCTCAATAGTTTACCATGGAATACAATTAATAGTCTACCTAGTAAGGGTGTTACTATGTCCAAGGGATACTTGATTAAGAATAATTATGTAAATAACGTTTTAGATACCCAAAATTTTGTTATTAGTCCTGCCTATCCTCCCTGGGATCCAGAAAATGCCAGTAATTTAATCAGTTACGAAGATTTGTATGCTTTGGATAACACTCTTAATATCTATACTAACTGTGCTATCTCTCCTATTTATGAAAAGCAGTTATGTGACGATTACTATTATTTTAAACCAACTTTTAGATTAAGCGATGACTATACTCAAAACCCCAACCCTAGCTACTGTAAGATGGACTCTTCTTTTACACCGCTAAAAGATTGTTTCTATAATCCCTGGTATTCACCTATAGGAAAATATAATGGTGTGACGGGTCTGGATTTTGTAAACCCATACACCGGTAATACCGGTTATGGTCCTGGTTCAGAGCGTAAATATAGTTGGCAAGGAATTGGTAATTTTGGGTATATTTATTCGGGTCTAAGTTGTTTGGAAAATTCTAATCCTCTTACTGATAAACTCGGAGCTACCGGTTACAAGATTCCTATCGGTTCAACGGGCGGTTCAGTATGTTTGAATCTTAATGCACCTCCTGGACTTTGTGCCTCCTCATTGACTGATATTTTTAGTGTTCCACCTAATCTTAATTTAAGTCAAGTTATCAAAGCTTATGAGGGAAATACCGGTTACAGAATTGCACCTTTACAAAGCTATCCTCAAACACCCGGAACTACCAATTATATATGTATTACTGAGTTTCCCGATGGATATATTGAAACTGACCCTCAGAAAAATAACGTTCCAGGATGCATTCAAACCTGTAGATATATGCCTACACAGGATGAAATAAATTTATTATATCCAGATTCAAACGGTAATAATTTGAACCCTGCTTATCATGATTTATTAGGAACCTATTTGAATTTTATCTACTATACTAATACCGGAGACTACTTTTTGACTATTCAAAATACTCCCTGTAGTCAAGGAGAACAATCCGCATACAATATTATGTTAGGTAACTGCAAAGGTAGTGCTCCTTACGATCCAACTCCTGTCATTTTTGTAGATTATGGTGGAACGGGTGTAGCCGCAGGTCAATACTGGTCGAAGAACGATTGTGACGCCGAAGCAATTCGACTAACTACAGCTATGCAGGTCCTGGTCTCTCCATACCAAGTTTTACCTAATAGTTTTGATGGAAGTTATAATTTGCAAGTTGATTTGTATGCTCATGTTGCGGGGTATTACGGATACTTAAGTCCGAGTGTAAGTTCAACGAGTGTAGAAATCGATACTATTAATGACCTAGCCAATCAGTTTAATAACAATAACGTCATTGCTAACAATTCAAATAGTGGATTATCCTTTAATGCTTTACCACTTGGAACACAAATTCCTCGGAATAACAATAATTCTGAACCTTACTTTATCATCAACTATAATCCTACTACACAAGTATACACTCTATACCCAAGTCAATCAGCTTCTTATCTAGCTATCGATTCTTTTAATGGTTTGGATAGTCCACTGTTAGCCCAGCAACTACTGTCATTTACAACCGAAGCAAATAAAATATCAGGATTTAGTTATTATGTCAAGGAAGGATTATATGAGGACAATATTGTAAAGACTGAAGGTATTTATAAGAATCAAAACGTCACTAAATCTATTAATATGCAGCGACGAAATCCCTGCTATTCTCAAAATTTGTGTCAGGTAAATAATTCAAATCAAAAATGTTTTCCAAGCACTTGTAATCTATTTTACGAGTATAATCCGGAGTTTTGTAATTAAATTTAAAATAGTAAAATTTTAAATTTATTGAATGTTCTTGGTTTCTACCGCATTTCCTCCGGCTAGAGTATTACAAAAAATATTTTTATAGGTTGTGGATATCTTAGTATTAACCCTGGCTAAATACCAGAAAGGAATTAAAATGATAAGAACGGTGATAATACCCAAAAAATACGCTACTAGAGGTGACATTTTAATAATATATAAAAAAATGATATGCATAATTGCATTTTATTTTTGGTGTTTTTGTAAATCGAGACTTACAAGATAAACTGGTTACTATCCATGTCGTTCTTCTCATCCTGTAATACAGGACTAAGTTTTCCGGACTCGATATAGACGATTAAGTCCTTGCAGAAGAATCTTAATCTCATTGATATACTTTCCATAGCAAAACATGCTTCAAGATTATCGAGAATTAACTTTCTGAAAAACTTATCAAATAAAGGATGTCCCTTCATAATGTCATAGCAGCGGAAAAAAGCTAGACGAAAAACTTCTAACTTCTTCTCATCCTGTCCGGTGAACATATATAGAGCTTTGAAAGCAATATGAATCGGAATGATATTTTCGTTATTACGAGTAGCCACAACAAAAAGTACAGTCAAGATGTTAATAAATGGAGCAACTTGTCTGTCTTTGACACTTGGTGTTTCGGATAGCTCCAAATCATTGAAGGTTGTGAGGTAATTTTCAAAAGTCTCTAAAACAAGTCTCTTGAAGATATTCTTCTGTCTTCCTCTCCATTCAGACATCAATGATGCTATTAAATAGGAATACATCTTGATAAAACCATGCGATTCTTTATCCTTTAGTTTGTTTAGGATAGCATCTACGATAGGTTTCATTCTAGCTCCATCTTGTGGTGTTACAGCTTCTTCATCTGGGTTTTCCAGAACATTGATAGACAAAATCTGAGAGATAAAGCCGCTAACAGTTGAAGGAGAAATCTTGTTAAAAATCGCCACAACTTTTCTGGATTCCTCTGGAATAGAGGAGTTTGCTTGTCTCTTCCAAGCAGGGATTGGTCTCTGGGATACTACTTCGGTCATTTTTGCACGGTGTAAATACTTGTAAGGCAAATACTTTTGGGCAAATAAACTGGAATAAATTTAAAAATATAGAATAAAAATATTTAAAATTTCAATTTTTAATTAAAGACTATTTCTTTATAATAAAATGGCAGAGCGTAGTGAAATTTTTGAAGTTTATGCTGGTAGTATAAGTGGTGGTGGGTTTCCGGCTCAAATCCAGCAAATTATCTATTATACACAAGAAAAACAGAAAGCTTTTTCGGACAAAACCTCTAATATATCCAGTTGGTATTTACCCAATGTATGTATGGGAACTAGTGGAGGAAATATAGCTTTGTATATCGCTATCTCTGGTAACTTTACCGAGGGAGGCATTAAACGTGTTATTAAGTCTCTTAACGCGGAAATGTTTTCTCAGACTTGGTGGCCAGACCCTATGGCTTTTATTCCAACTTGGACCCTGGGTATTTTTGAAGGAGCTGTTTATAGACCCGGTTATGGTGCTAAGAATTTACTGGATGCTTTTAATACATCTTCAAGTATTCAAACTTATGAAATGTGGAACACTGCCTTTAATAAGAACCAGAAGAAAACCTGTCTATTCTGTAACAAAAGTTCTTCAGAATCATATATTTCTCCCTACACTTACTCTACTTACCAATTCAAAACTTTACCTCTAAAATATTTAGATGGTGATATTAACAAGATTAGTGCTACGGTAATTGCCTCAGCTTCAGTGCCGATTTTATTCAAACCTGTTACCATTGATGGTGAAGATTACATTGATGGTGGTGTAAGTTACCCATCACCTTTAACACCTCTACAAGAAGAAATCTTTAAATGTATTAAAGGTATTGATGGGAATAAGACCGCAACTTATGATTATGAAAAAACTCTTTCTAATCCAGCCATTCCAACTCCTACACTCGAACAAGAAACGGCTTTAGCCGCTAAAAGAGACCCACTAACATATCTTCATATCACTTATTTCTCTCCATATGATGTAGATGCTTACTATGACGAAAATACCAAGTCGGCACTGGGTTCTGGTTCCGTATTTAGTTTTATCACCGATTCTTCTGCTGTCAAAGACCGCTATACGGCACTTAATCTACTTGAAAGAGTTATGGAACCTAATCAACAAATCAAGGTTCTAGACTCTCAGACTGGCCTATATGAACTTTCGAATTTATTGAGAGATTACAGCTCAACACATTATTTTTGTGAACTATATGTCAAGGAGAATAACTGGGTTGATTTGAACAAATTTACACCACAAGATATTTTCGATAAAATGGAAGAAGCTAAATCACAGATTAATTTTTACTTCTTTTATGTGGAATAATCAGATTTTATTATTTAATTTTAAATAATAAAATTTTAAGCGAGCTTTTCAATCAGAGAGCTGAGGTCCTTAAGCTGAGCCTTGAGCTGAGCAATATCAGCCTTTGATTCCTTCTTGGGAAATCTCTTATTAACAACCTTGACCCAAGTGCTAGATTCCTTACCCGATTCCTCCTTCTTGTCGGTCTTCTCGGTAAACTCGATTCTTACACGGAAGTCACCGTTCCCATAAACATCAGTGAAGTAAACCTTGAAATAAAGATTTGGAAATAGCTGAGTTCCGGTCTTGACAATCTCGGAACGAATAGCATACTTAATAGGGTTAATAACATACTTCTCCTTCAAATTACCCCAATCCAACTTTCTGGAGTTAGAACCCAACAATAGATAAACCACTAGCTGCTTATCCAAAACCAATTCACGACACAAAGTATGAACCGTATTTTGAACGAAGTAGGTGTGCTTTAGCTCCTTGTGCTTTTTCAAATTGGATTCAAAATCCTTCATTAATTGTGTCATAATTCTAGCGTGAGCATTTTGACACTCTTCTTTAGTAGGTAAAGAATCTCCCATTTTTATTTTTTATATCCGTTCTTTTTATAACACTTTATTTTGAAATTTTGTAGATAACAACTCTATCGTTAATTTTGTTCAAGTTGTTATTCTTGTTATTAGAGCCATTCAAAAATTTATCAACTAAATTATTAGGAAGAGTGATAAAATCCACATATTCTTCATGGACATTCTTCTTAGACTCCTTGGCATCATAATTTGTGATTTCAATATATGGATTTTCAACATATAGTATTTCTACAGCGGGAGTTTTAGTGCTACTTTTGCTACTATAAATATTAGAATTGATATTAATATCCATATTATATAGGTTAGTTGTATAGACCACGGCGTATTTACCTTCCTCTGCAAATTTAAAAACGTTGTATTTATTTGTGGATTTTGGATAGACTCTTTCCTGAACATTATCGATAATTTTACGAGAATAAGTTTCCAAATCATATTCAGAAGTTCCAGTATTTAGCGGATATTCGTAGAA